>PJTS01000175.1_pt1 | contig 59840 bp, 53 predicted proteins | sample 1512251 | NCBI WGS metagenome assembly PJTS01 (sample SAMN08177686, study PRJNA422409) | Soil metagenome, whole genome shotgun sequencing project. | isolation source: Soil (2) enriched on wood chips: alkali lignin treatment | place: USA: Madison | collected 2015-01-15 | reverse complement strand
TTCGAAGTTATAGGTGGATTGCTCCACTTCGTTCTGATGGAACACGTCGCCGTAGGTGGTTTTACCCAGCGGGCCGTCGCTCCAGACCAGGTCGTAAACGCTGTCTACGCCCTGAATGTACATGGCCAGACGTTCCAGACCGTAGGTGATTTCACCGGTGATTGGTTTACATTCCAGACCGCCAACCTGCTGGAAGTAAGTGAACTGCGTCACTTCCATGCCGTTCAGCCACACTTCCCAGCCCAGACCCCAGGCACCCAGCGTTGGGTTTTCCCAGTTATCTTCCACGAAACGAATGTCGTGAATGGTCGGGTCCATACCCAGTTCTTTCAGCGACCCGAGGTACAGTTCCTGAATGTTGTCTGGTGATGGCTTAATCACCACCTGGAACTGATAGTAGTGCTGCAGACGGTTCGGGTTTTCGCCGTAACGGCCATCGGTAGGACGACGGGAAGGCTGCACATACGCGGTCGCCATTGGCTCCGGCCCCAACGCGCGTAAGCTGGTCATTGGGTGCGAGGTGCCTGCGCCAACTTCCATGTCCAAAGGTTGAACAATGGTGCAGCCCTGACGAGCCCAGTAATCCTGTAAGGTCAGGATCAGGCCCTGGAAGGTCTTGGTATCAAACTTTTGCATAGTATTTCGTGCTGGATACGTGTGGTTTTAAATGGAAGGGATCAGTATACCCGCTGGCTGCAAGATATACAGTACGAAACGGGGTTGTTTAAGATAAATTGGGGAATAAGGCGCACAGCCAAAACGCCAGGGCATTGTGGCTGCTGATTATACGAGCAGATTAGCGCATCGAGAGATGTAAAAACTGGCCGTCCGCGTCAAAAGAACAAACAAAGCCTTCTTTACGCGCAGTATAGCCTTTTAGCTCATAGCTCCCCTGAAAGCGCTCAAATCCGTTAACCGTAATTTTCTGCACCTCGGAATTATAGCGGTGAGCCGCCTGGTCTTTGCAGAGCTGCTCCATATTTAGCGAACGTTCAGGGCTGATTTTCCCCTGCTGTGCTTTTTGTTCAGGCATGTCCTGCGAGGCGCTGCACCCCGCCAGTATGAGTAGCAGAAAGAGTGACGCCACACGCTTCATCATCATTTTTATTACCGCCCTGGTCAGTGGCTGTTATTTTTAATATCAACGCTTTTATAGATTATGGTGCGTCATTCTGCGAATCTCGCGCTCCTCGTACAAGTTACGCGAGTTAAACTCAGAATTTTCCAAGGGAAGACTTTACCCTAATCGCAGTCACACTCTATTTACAGGGAATAAGAGGAACTGATGTCGTCAAAAATTAACTGGATTGATAACCTGCGAGGAATAGCCTGTCTGATGGTGGTGATGATCCACACGACGACCTGGTACGTCACGAACGCGCACAGCATCAGCCACGTTAACTGGGATATCGCTAATATACTTAACTCCGCTTCCCGCGTGAGCGTGCCGCTGTTCTTTATGATTTCCGGCTTTCTCTTTTTTGGCGAACGCAGTGCGCAACCGAGGCATTTTATCCGCATCGCGTCATGCCTGGGTTTCTACAGTGCCATTGCGCTGCTCTATATCACGCTTTTCACCTCAATTAACGCCGAACTTTCGCTGAAAAACGTGCTGCAAAAACCGATCTTCTATCACCTGTGGTTCTTCTTCGCCATTATCGTTATCTATCTGGTTTCCCCGCTGATACAGGTGAAGAACGTCAGCGGGAAAATGCTCCTGGCCCTGATGGTGGTGATTGGCGTGGTGGCAAACCCCAATACCGTCTCGCAGAAAATTGACGGATTTGAGTGGTTGCCGGTGAACCTCTATATCAACGGCGATACCTTCTACTACGTGCTTTACGGCATGTTGGGGCGCGCCATTGGCATGATGGATACACAAAAACGAAGTATGAACTGGCTTTGTGGCGCGCTATTTATCATCGGTGTGATCGTGATTTCGCGCGGTACGCTTTATGAGCTGAAGTGGCGCGGGAATTTTGCCGATACCTGGTATCTGTACTGCGGCCCGATGGTCTTTATTTGCGCCGTCTCCCTGCTGATACTCGTCAAAAATACGCTGAATGAACGCCCGCTTCCCGTGGTGGGATTGATTTCGCGCCACTCGCTGGGGATTTATGGTTTTCACGCGCTGGTGATCCACGCTCTTCGCACGCGTGGGATTGAGCTCAAAAACTGGCCGCTGCTGGATATTATCTGGATTTTTGCCGCCACGCTGGTCGTGAGCTTATTGCTGTCGATGCTGTTGCAAAAAATAGATACCCGTCGCTTCGTTAGTTAGCGATTCGCTGCCGGGCACGGTGGAACTGGCGCGGGGAGGAAAACCCTGCCGCCAGCGACGCCTGCTCCACCCCACGCCCCTGCAATAACCACTGTTCGGCCACGGCCAGACGCAATTGCTCAAGGTAATCCCGAACGCTTATACCTAAATGTTCCTGAAAAAGCCGGGTCAGATGGCGTGGGCTAACGTGCGCCTGCGCGGCGATATCCGGTATCTGCCACGCTTTTTGCGGCTCAGCGGTAAGGGCGTCCTGAGCGCGGTGGATCGCCGGGTGAAGATGATTGCGGTAGCGTAACCAGGGTGAAAGCTGCGGATCGTCCCCGGACCGGCGGAACCAGACCACCATCTCACGCGCGACGGCCAGGGCTTTTTCTGGCCCACAAAGGCGGTTAATCATATGCAGCGCCAGATCGATACCCGACGTGATCCCTGCGCTGGTCCAGATATTCTCGTCCTGCACGAAGATCCGGTTCTCTTTAATCGCCGCCGTGGGGGCTGCGGCGCGTAAGCGGCTAATGACGTCATGATGCGTGGTGCACTGCCGGTTATTCAACAAGCTAGACTTTGCCGCCAGCAACGCGCCAGAACAGACGCACATCACGGCGATGTCCTGGCGCTGGATCTGCGACTGCAGGCGCATCAGCCAGTGCTGAATCTGCTGCGCCAGAGGGGTTGAGAACTGAACGTGGGAGTCGCTGACTCCCGGTAGCACAAGCAAACTCCCTTCTGGCAGACGTTCCGGCAGCGGCTGAATGCCGCTCATCGTCAGGCCAATCGACGTCTGAACGTCAGGCTGCGGGCCAATGTAATGCAGGCGAAACGCGTCGCCCGCCAGCACAAAGGTTTCTGCCGGGCCGGTCATGTCTAATGACAGCACCCCGGGCAACATAACGAACCAGACGTCGATGCTCATTACAGTGACTCCAGCGTCTCCGCTACCGTTTTAATCTCGGCAAAACGCCCGGCCAGCACCGTCTCGGTACGATGACGCAGTTCGGCAGCGCTGAGGGTAATTCCGTTGTACGTCATCGGGAACGTCAGCGTGGCCTCGCTCACAAAGGTCACAGCATAGCCCAGATCGGAGGCCACACGTGCGGTAGTTTCACAACATTGTTCGGTGCGAATGCCGCAGATAATTAGTCGGTTGATATCACGCTCGCGCAGCCAGCGGTCGAGCCCGGTGTCCGTGAAGGCATTATGGACGTGTTTCTGGAAAACCACATCCGGCTGATGACGTAAAAAGGCCATCGGTTTGACATAGCCGCTTTCCAGGGTGAAGGGACCGTCTTCATCTACATGAAAAATATCAACGACCGGAATATTTCGCGACTGGCAGCCTTCAATCAGCCCCAGCATGGCCTGCTGAAAGGCAGGAATATCGCCCTCCTGCCAGTACATGCGATGATGAAATGACTGCTGAGTGTCAATATTGATTAATGCGGTGCGGGACATGATGGAACTCCTCGTCAGTGGGTATGACCTTATCCTGACGAGGAAACGCAGGCACGAACAGACCAAAAAAGGACATCGTCATGCCTCTATCAGACAATCGTTTTATGACATCAACGGCAGCAGCTGCTGGTAGATCCTGCGGAACACATCACGCCTTTCCGCGTAGCGCGAATGACGTGCTGCGTCAGGAAGATGCGTTTGCTCAAGCGCCAGCTGTGGCAGCAACTGTGCGAGCGGCTTGTCAGGGTTCGCGGCTATCTGTGCCAGCCGTGCTGCGCCAAGCGCAGGCCCGACGTCGCCCCCGGTGCGATAATCAAGCTGTAACCCGCTAATGTCAGACAGCATCTGCCGCCAGTAACTGCTGCGCGCGCCGCCGCCAATGAGCGTAATGCTTGATGGTTTCAGCCCACAATCGTGTACGACGTCCATCCCATCCGCCAGCGCATACCCGACGCCCTCCAGTACCGCACGCGCCAGTTCAGCCGGGCCATGTTGATGAGTTAAACCGAAAAACACCCCTTTCGCTTCCGGGTTGTTGTGCGGCGTACGCTCGCCGGAAAGATAGGGTAAAAACCAGACGGCACCGGCATTTTCATCCGCCTGCTGCGCGGCTTCGATAAACGCTGGGACATCCGCCATTCCGGTCAGCTTCGCTGCCCAGTCGAGGCAGGATGCCGCACTCAGCATCACCGACATCAAATGCCATTTCCCCGGCAGGGCATGACAGAAACTGTGGACCGCGCTTTCAGGGTTGCTGCGATAACCGTCGCTGACGGCAAAATAGACGCCGGAGGTTCCCAGCGAGAGCATCGCCTGCCCTGCCTCCACCATCCCGACACCGACAGCGCCCGCCGCGTTGTCGCCGCCGCCAGCTACCACCGGTACGGCAGGCATATTCCAGCGTTCAGCAATGGAGGACCGCAATGTGCCGGTGGCCTCGCTGCCTTCGAAGAGCGCAGGCATATGGTCACGAGTCAGATGGCAGGCATCCAGCATCGCCTCGCTCCAGTCGCGTTTCGCCACATCGAGCCACATCGTGCCCGCCGCGTCAGACATATCACTGGCGAAATCACCCGTCATGCGAAAACGCAGATAATCTTTCGGCAGCAGAACTTTCGCTACCTGACGGAAAATCTCAGGTTCATGGCGCTGTACCCACAAGAGTTTTGGTGCGGTGAAGCCTGGCATCATCAGGTTGCCGGTGATGTCACGAGAGGTCGGTACGCGCTCTTCAAGAAGCGCGCACTCTTCTGCACAGCGACCGTCGTTCCAGAGGATCGCTGGACGCAACACGCGGTGCTGGCTGTCCAGTAGCGTTGCGCCGTGCATTTGTCCGGCAATCCCCAGCGCTTTTACGTCACGGAGACTGTGCTGCGCGCCTAAGGCTGTGATTGCGCGATCCGTCGCCAGCCACCACTGCTCCGGGTCCTGTTCAGACCACAGCGGATGCGGACGTGAAACCTGCAGTTTTTCCGTCTGCGTGGCTAACACGTCGCCCTGTTCGCTTAACAGGATGGCTTTCACACCCGATGTGCCAAGATCGATCCCGATATACATTGTGGTGACTCCTTTGACAGAAATGCCCGGTGGCGCTGCGCTTACCGGGCCTGGATGCTGTTATTTATCGAACAGGTAATGATTGACCAGGTTTTCCAGCAGTTCCTGGTGTCCGCTCTGATGCTGCGGTGCCAGTTGATGCTGTTCAGCGTACTTCGCGATCTCACCAAGCGATAACTGGCCTTTCAAAATTTGCTGACCCAGCTCACTGTTCCAGCCGCTATAACGCTTCGCCACGCGTTTATCCAGCTCACCGTCTTCAATCATTCGGGCGGCGATTTTCAGCGCCAGCGCCATGGTGTCCATCGCGCCAATATGACCGTAGAACAGATCGTACTTATCGGTGCTTTGGCGACGCACTTTGGCGTCAAAATTCAGACCGCCGGTGGTGAAGCCCCCCGCTTTGATGATTTCGTACATCACCAGCGCATTCTCTTCCACGCTGTTCGGGAACTGGTCGGTGTCCCAGCCCAGCTGTGCATCACCACGGTTTGCATCCACAGAACCAAAGATGCCCAGCGCAATGGCGGACGCAATTTCGTGATGGAAAGAGTGGCCCGCAAGCGTAGCGTGGTTAGCCTCAATGTTCACTTTGATCTCTTTTTCCAGACCAAATTGTTTCAGGAAGCCGTACACGGTTGCGACGTCATAATCGTACTGATGCTTGGTCGGCTCTTGCGGCTTAGGTTCAATCAGCAGCGTACCGCGGAAACCAATTTTATGTTTATGCTCGACAACCATCTGCATAAAGCGACCAATCTGCTCACGCTCCTGACGCAGATCGGTGTTCAGCAGGGTTTCGTACCCTTCACGGCCGCCCCACAGCACATAGTTCTCGCCGCCCAACTGATGCGTGGCGTTCATCGCCGTCACCACCTGAGTGGCCGCCCAGCTGAACACTTCGGGATCCGGATTCGTTGCCGCGCCCGCGCCATAGCGAGGGTTAGTAAAGCAGTTTGCCGTGCCCCACAGCAGCTTCACGCCGCTCTGCTGCTGTTTTGCCGCCAGCACGTCCACCATCTGCGCGAAGTTGTTTAGATACTCTTTCAGCGACGCGCCTTCCGGAGAGACATCCACATCGTGGAAGCAGTAGTACGGCACGTTCAGTTTGTGGAAGAATTCAAACGCGACATCCGCTTTACGCTTCGCCAGTTCGATGGCTTCGCCAGGCTGTTGCCATGGACGGTCAAAAGAACCCACACCGAACATATCGGCACCATTCCAGCAGAACGTATGCCAGTAACAGGCGGCAAAGCGCAGATGATCTTCCATGCGCTTACCCAGCACCAGCTCGTCCGGGTTGTAGTGACGAAATGCTAAAGGATTGGTCGTTTTCGTGCCTTCGTAACGAACGCGATCGAGTTGGTCGAAATAAGCTTGCATATTGAGCTCCATAATCAGGGTATGCGGCGAGTCGTAGATACAGGAGTAATAGTGAATACACATTCCGGCTTGCTCAATTACGTTATTTCACACTGCTATTGAGAGAATGCACAACTGTGCGCTGGCTCGCAAAATAATGCGCAGACAAACTATTTTTCGGTGCAGATTCCAGAATCAAATGTAATTAATAAGTTACGTATTTTAAAATCCGATCGCGGTCAAAAATTCAGAAATAAACCAAATATCATAATGAGAAGATAAAAATCTGTAATTGCCAGCGGGCCTTTCCACGTTAAAAATTTGCTGCGTCTCAGCAGTGAATGTTTCTTTTATCTCAGCGACACATCCCCTACAAAAAGGCCTAATAATTATGAAGATAAAGAACCTGTCCCTTACACTCTGTACTACTCTCCTGCTTGCAAGCTTTGCCGGACATGCCAAAGAGGTGAAAATCGGCATGGCCATTGACGACCTGCGCCTGGAGCGCTGGCAAAAAGATCGCGATATTTTTGTAAAAAAAGCAGAATCTCTCGGCGCAAGCGTGTTTGTTCAGTCGGCTAACGGCAACGAAGAAACGCAAATGTCGCAAATTGAGAATATGATCAACCGTGGCGTCGATGTCCTGGTCATTATCCCGTATAACGGCCAGGTATTAAGTAACGTGGTGAAAGAAGCCAAACAAGAAGGCATAAAAGTATTGGCCTATGACCGTATGATTAATAACGCGGACATTGATTATTATATTTCGTTCGACAACGAAAAAGTGGGTGAACTACAAGCCAAAAGCCTGGTCGATAAAGTGCCTCAAGGGAATTATTTCCTGATGGGTGGTTCGCCAGTGGATAACAACGCCAAACTGTTCCGCGAAGGGCAAATGAAAGTCCTTAAACCGTACATCGACAACGGGAAAATTAAAGTGGTTGGCGATCAGTGGGCTGATGGTTGGCTCCCTGAAAACGCGCTAAAAATCATGGAAAACGCGCTGACGGCCAACAACAACAAAATTGATGCAGTCGTGGCCTCTAACGATGCCACCGCTGGCGGCGCGATCCAGGCCCTGAGCGCCCAGGGGCTGGCTGGCAAAGTCGCTATCTCCGGACAGGATGCCGATCTCGCCGGGGTAAAACGCATCATTGCTGGCACCCAAACCATGACGGTTTACAAGCCCATCACCGAACTTGCGAATACGGCGGCTGAAATTGCCGTTGAGCTGGGTGAGGGTCAACAGCCTAAATCTGACGCGACGTTAAACAACGGACTCAAAGATGTTCCGGCCCGTCTGCTCACCCCGATTGAAGTCAATAAAGAGAATATTGACGCCACTGTCATTAAAGACGGTTTCCACAAGAAGAGTGAACTGTAATCCCGCGCTGCCCCTGCCCGGCAGGGGCGCACCGGTCTGTCCTGTTCTCCCTCAGGTCACGTGGAGCAGTTATGTCTTATTTACTAGAAATGAAGAGCATCACCAAAGCCTTTGGCGCGGTGAAAGCGGTCGATAACGTGAGCCTGCGGCTAAACCCTGGCGAAGTGGTCTCGCTGTGCGGTGAAAACGGTTCAGGCAAGTCGACGCTGATGAAAGTGCTGTGCGGGATCTATCCACATGGCAGCTATGAGGGTGAAATCGTCTTTGCCGGTGAGGTCATTCAGGCCACACACATTCGCGATACTGAGCGTAAAGGTATCGCCATTATTCATCAGGAACTGGCACTGGTGAAGCACCTCACCGTGCTGGAAAATATCTTCCTGGGGGCAGAAATCTCACGTCACGGCGTGCTGGATTACGACACCATGACGCTGCGCTGTGAAAAGCTGCTGGCGCAGGTGAGCCTCAGCATTTCACCGGATACCCGCGTGGGGGATCTTGGCCTGGGGCAGCAGCAGTTGGTCGAAATCGCCAAAGCCCTGAACAAGCAGGTAAGACTGCTGATTCTCGATGAGCCAACGGCCTCGCTCACTGAACAGGAAACCGCTGTTCTGCTCAATATCATCCGCGATCTGCAAAACCACTGTATCGCCTGCATCTATATTTCGCACAAGCTTAATGAGGTGAAAGCCATTTCGGACACCATCTGCGTGATCCGCGACGGGCAACACATCGGCACGCGTGAAGCGGAGGGCATGAGTGAAGATGACATCATCACCATGATGGTAGGGCGCGAACTCACTGCGCTCTATCCGAACGAACCCCACGCCGTGGGAGACGAAATCCTGCGCGTGGAAAATCTCACCGCCTGGCATCCTGTGAATCGCCATATCAGGCGAGTTAACAACGTCTCCTTTTCCCTTCACCGCGGTGAAATCCTTGGCATTGCGGGTTTAGTGGGCGCAGGTCGAACCGAAGCCGTGCAGTGCCTGTTTGGCGTGTGGCCCGGACGCTGGGAAGGCAGCATTTACATCGATGGTCAGCCGGTAAAAATCGACAACTGCCAGCAGGCGATTGCCCATGGCATTGCCATGGTGCCAGAAGATCGCAAAAAAGACGGCATCGTGCCGGTAATGGCTGTCGGGAAAAACATCACGCTGGCGGCGCTAAACCAGTTCTCTGGCGCCCTGACGAGCCTGGACGACGCTGCCGAGCAGCAGTGCATTCTTCAGTCACTCGCCAGGCTGAAGGTGAAAACCTCTTCCCCGGAACTGGCCATTGGACGCCTCAGCGGGGGGAACCAGCAAAAGGCGATTCTGGCGCGCTGCCTGCTTCTCAACCCGCGAATTTTAATCCTGGATGAACCGACTCGCGGGATTGATATCGGCGCGAAGTATGAAATCTACAAGCTGATTAATCAGCTTGTGCAGCAAGGCATTGCCGTCATCGTCATCTCGTCTGAATTACCTGAAGTGCTCGGCCTGAGCGACCGCGTGTTGGTTATGCACGAGGGGAAACTGAAAGCCAATCTGATTAACCAGAACCTGACGCAAGAACAGGTGATGGAAGCCGCCTTAAGGAGCGAACGTCATGTCGAAAAGCAATCCGTCTGATATCAAAGTCGCTGTGCCGACACCCGGCGCGTTCGCAGGGCTGAAAGCGCTAAACCTGCAGGTCTTCGTGATGATCGCGGCGATTATCGCCATCATGCTGTTCTTTACCTGGATGACCGATGGCTCCTATTTGAGTGCTCGTAATATCTCTAACCTGCTGCGCCAGACTGCCATCACCGGCATTCTGGCCGTGGGCATGGTGTTTGTGATTATCTCAGCGGAGATTGACCTGTCGGTCGGATCGATGATGGGCCTGCTCGGCGGCGTGGCGGCGATATTTGATGTCTGGCTCGGCTGGCCGCTGCCGCTCACCATTGTCGTGACGCTGGCACTGGGTCTGGTACTGGGGGCGTGGAACGGGTGGTGGGTTGCCTACCGTAAGGTGCCGTCATTCATCGTCACCCTGGCCGGGATGCTGGCCTTCCGTGGGATTCTGATCGGCATCACCAACGGTACTACCGTCTCTCCTACCAGCGCATCTATGTCGCAGATTGGGCAGAGCTACCTCTCTGATGGCATCGGCTTTACGATTGGCGTGGTGGGCATGATGGCCTTCATCGCATGGCAGTGGCGTGGCCGTATGCGCCGTCAGGCGCTGGGGCTGGTTTCTCCGGCATCGACCTCCGTGGTCGGTCGTCAGGCGCTCACCGCCGTGATTGTGCTGGGTGCCATCTGGCTGCTGAACGATTACCGCGGTGTCCCGACGCCCGTTCTGCTGCTGGCGCTCTTGCTGCTGGGCGGCATGTTTATGGCGACGCGCACCGCGTTTGGTCGTCGTATTTATGCCATTGGCGGTAATCTTGAGGCGGCACGTCTGTCAGGGATCAACGTCGAACGCACCAAACTCGCTGTCTTTGCCATCAACGGCCTGATGGTGGCGATTGCAGGGCTGATCCTCAGCTCACGTCTGGGGGCCGGTTCACCGTCGGCAGGAAACATTGCCGAGTTGGATGCCATCGCTGCGTGTGTCATCGGCGGGACCAGTCTCGCAGGCGGTGTCGGCAGCGTGGCAGGCGCGGTGATGGGCGCATTTATTATGGCTTCGCTGGATAACGGGATGAGCATGATGGACGTCCCAACGTTTTGGCAGTATATCGTGAAGGGAGCGATTCTTTTGCTGGCAGTCTGGATGGACTCGGCAACCAAGCGACGTGCCTGAGAACAGTATTGTTACTTATTTGGGAAAGTGAGCCATGTTTGAAAAGCGTCACCGCATTACGTTGTTATTCAATGCCAACAAAGCCTACGACCGTCAGGTGGTTGAAGGGGTTGGTGAATATTTGCAGGCGTCGCAATCCGAGTGGGATATTTTCATTGAAGAAGATTTCCGCACCCGTCTGGAGAACATCAAAGACTGGCTGGGCGATGGCGTTATCGCTGACTATGACGATCCCGTCATTGAGCAATTGCTAACAGACGTCGACGTTCCCATTGTGGGCGTCGGCGGCTCGTATCATTCGCCCGATCACTATCCACCAGTCCACTACATCGCAACCGATAACCATGCGCTGGTCGAGGCCGCTTTTCTCCATTTAAAAGAGAAAGGCGTGCATCGCTTTGCGTTTTACGGGTTGCCCTCTTCAAGCGGCAAACGGTGGGCGGTAGAGCGCGAACATGCGTTCTGCCAGCTGGTCGCAAAGGAGAAATATCGTGGTGTGGTGTATCAGGGGCTGGAAACTGCACCGGAAAACTGGCAGCACGCGCAAAACCGCCTGGCGGACTGGCTGCAAACGCTGCCGCCCCAGACCGGGATTATTGCGGTAACAGATGCTCGTGCGCGCCACGTGCTGCAGGTCTGCGAACATTTGCATATTCCGGTGCCTGAAAAGCTGTGCGTAATTGGTATCGATAACGAAGAGTTAACCCGCTATTTGTCTCGAGTGGCGCTCTCCTCTGTCGCGCAGGGAACCCGTCAAATGGGCTATCAGGCCGCGAAGCTCCTGCACCGCCTGCTGGACAACGAAGCCTTGCCGCTTCAGCGCCTGCTGGTTCCGCCTGTGCGTGTCGTCGAACGCCGCTCAACCGATTATCGTTCCTTAAGCGACCCGGCCGTCATTCAGGCAATGCACTACATTCGCAACCACGCCTGCAAAGGCATTAAGGTGGATCAGGTACTGGATTCGGTCGGCATTTCTCGCTCAAACCTGGAAAAACGCTTTAAAGAGGAAGTGGGTGAAACTATTCACGCCGTTATTCATGCGGAAAAACTGGAGAAAGCGCGCAGCCTGCTGATCTCCACGTCGCTTTCCATCAATGAAATTTCACAAATGTGCGGCTACCCGTCGCTGCAGTATTTCTACTCGGTGTTCAGAAAGGAGTATGAGACCACGCCGAAAGAGTACCGGGAACGGTATAGCGAAGTGCTGATATAAAAAGAAAAACGCCTTCAGATGGAAGGCGTTTTTTTGGGGATTACATATGCGCGGCAATTAAGCGCTGGTTATCCTGGTACATCGCAAACAGATAGTTGTTATAGCGCTGCCCCTGGGTGGAATAACCTTTCAGCTTGTGGATCATCGTACTGGCCGTCACTTCCTGATCCGCTTTACGCAGCTGGGCGCGAGACTTACGGAACGAAGAGTAGGCCGGATGCGTGTTCAGATTCACGACATAGGCATTCACGGAATCTTTGACCGATTCAAACTGCGAGTAGCCTTTCACTTTACCGGGAGCATTGTTACAACGCCCTTTCACGCATTTCATGCCGAAAAGATTGTTGTTATTGCGCGCCAGCTTCGAGGTACCCCAACCGCTTTCAGCGGCGGCCATCGTTGCCACCATGCTGCCCGGAATGATGTCTACACGCTCCAGAAGTGAATTCCACGGCACACGACGCGTGTTGCCATTCCATTTCACCTTGTAGCGTTTGGAAATCTCTTTCAGGCGCGTGCGCTCAGACGGCGACCAGCGGCTATCGTACTGTTTTGAGATCAGCCAGTTACGATCCGCAGTAATCGCGGCATTTTGACTCGTGATGTAAGGCATTACCGTCCGGAGAAACGCTTTTTTCCTTGGTGTTCCGGAAGGGTATTTTCGCAAATCAGGAAGTGAACTACTCTTTGCACTATTGCGAGAATACTCTTGTTTACTGCTAACCTTACTACTTGTCGTCTTTATTACGTGGGCTTTCTTACTCGTTGTATCCGTGTGCGTCTTCGCAAGCACCTCACCCGAAAATGCCGTGGTGAGTAACATGAGTATCGCAGCCCCATATCGTCGAATGGGAGTCGATATCATTAGGTCTCCTGGTCGGATGTAATCATCCCAACACCTTATTTTTTTCACAAATTTGAGAGCGGAATCTCAAATCATATCAAAAATAGTCTTCCAGAGCACGTATAGAAATAGTCCAAATCCGAAACTATGTCACCTGAAACATGCTCACTAAAGCATCAATTCTGAAAAAATGTGTGCGATATCGCAGATAACTGCCTAATTTTGCGCGGGATCACTCATCCCTTCGCGTCCTCCTGGCAGAAACCGTCGGAGGAGGAGTTTTTCCTCAGTACCCGGTGGCACACTGGTCAAAAAAGCCGCGACAGGAAAATGGAATGAAACGCACCGCACTGGCTCTCCTGATGTTACCCACACTGGCACATGCAGACTGGTCATCGCCGGGATTTAGCGCATTTCGCGCGGAAGGAACCGGGGTCTTCACCAGCCAGGCAAAGCTCGCGAAGGGTACCCGTCCTTTAACAGTGAGTTTTGACAACACGTGCTGGCAGCCTACGGGCTCCATAAAACTCAATGAGATGCTGTCGCTCAAGCACTGTGAGGGCACACCGCCCCAGTGGCGGCTATTCCGTGACGGTGATTATCAGATGCGTGTCGATACCCGCTCCGGGACACCAACCCTGATGCTGACCATTCAGAGTACAACAGAGCAACCTGTCGCGAACGTCGCACGTCAGTGTCCAACGTGGGACGGCAAGCCTTTGACGCTGGAGGTAAGCAGTACCTTCCCTGAAGGCACGGTGGTGCGTGATTTCTACAGCAAACAGACGGCGACGGTGCAAAACGGCAAAATCACCCTACAGCCTGCCGCCAACAGCAATGACCTACTGCTGCTTGAGCGTGCCGAAACCGACCAGCCCGCGCCCTTCAGCTGGCAAAACGCCACCGTCTATTTCGTGCTGACCGACCGCTTTGTGAATGGCGACCCGAGCAACGACAACAGCTATGGCCGTCATAAAGACGGTATGCAGGAGATCGGCACCTTCCACGGCGGCGATCTCAAGGGGCTTACCGGCAAGCTCGACTACCTGCAGCAACTGGGCGTCAACGCGCTGTGGATAAGCTCCCCGCTGGAGCAAATCCACGGCTGGGTGGGCGGCGGAACCAAAGGTGATTTCCCTCACTACGCCTATCACGGTTACTACACGCAGGACTGGACGAAGCTCGATGCCAACATGGGCACCGAAGATGACCTGCGCCAGCTTGTTGACGAAGCGCACAAGCGCGGTATCCGTATTCTGTTTGATATCGTCATGAACCACGTTGGCTACGCGACCCTTGCGGACATGCAGGAGTACCAGTTTGGCGCGCTGTATCTGCAGGGTGATGAGCTCAAGAAAACGCTGGGTGAACGCTGGACGGACTGGAAGCCCGGCGCGGGCCAAAGCTGGCACAGCTTTAACGACTACATCAACTTTAGCGACAAAGCTGCATGGGAAAAATGGTGGGGCAAGAAATGGATCCGCACCGACATTGGTGATTACGACAGCCCGGGCTTCGACGATTTGACCATGTCGCTGGCCTTCCTGCCGGATCTGAAAACGGAATCGACGACCCCGTCAGGTTTGCCGAACTTTTACCAACACAAGCCCGACACCGGCGCGAAAGCGATGACGAATTTCACGCCCCGGGATTACCTGACCCACTGGCTCAGCCAGTGGGTTCGTGACTACGGTATCGACGGCTTCCGGGTTGATACCGCAAAGCACGTTGAACTCGACGCATGGCAGCAGCTGAAAGATCAGGCAGGCCAGGCACTGGCAGCGTGGAAAGCGGCCAACCCAGATAAAAAACTCGACAATGCGCCCTTCTGGATGACCGGTGAAGCATGGGGCCACGGCGTGATGCAGAGCGATTATTACCGCCACGGTTTCGACGCAATGATCAACTTTGACTATCAGGAGCAGGCGGCGAAAGCGGTGGACTGTCTGGCTGATATCGATATGACGTGGCAGCAGATGGCGGAGAAACTGCAAAGCTTCAATGTGCTGAGCTATCTCTCGTCACACGATACGCGACTGTTCCGCGAAGGAGGCCAGCGCGCGGCGGAGCTGCTCATGCTGGCGCCGGGCAGCGTGCAAATTTACTACGGCGATGAATCTGAACGTCCGTTCGGCCCAACAGGCTCCGACCCGCTTCAGGGCACACGCTCGGACATGAACTGGCAGGACGTGACGGGCAAACAGGCCTTAACCGTCGCTCACTGGCAAACTCTGGGTCAGTTCCGCGCCCGTCACCCGGCGATTGGTGAAGGCAAGCAAACCACGTTGTCACTGAAGGAAGGCTACGGCTTCGTGCGCGAGCACAAGGGCGATAAAGTGATGGTGGTATGGGCGGGTAATCAATAAACGGCCCCTCACCCTAACCCTCTCCCCATAGGGGAGAGGGAACCGCCTTTCCCCCCTCGCCCCTGTGGGGAGAGGGCCGGGGTGAGGGGGAAACCAACCAGAACGATTCACTACATAAATCCAAACTTACCCTATAAAACAACAAATCCGACCACATCACCTGATTTGCACCAGCACGGTGCTAGCGTTATGGTTACCCCCTTTCATAATAAGCCCGACAGATCACCTGCTATGACGTTTTCACTTTTCGGCGACAAATTTACCCGCCATTCAGGCATTACCCGCCTGATGGAGGACCTCAACGACGGGCTGCGCACACCGGGCGCAATCATGCTCGGCGGCGGAAACCCGGCCCAAATCCCGGAGATGACGACCTATTTCCAGAGCCTGCTCGCTCAGATGCTGGAAAGCGGCAAAGCAACCGATGCACTTTGCAACTATGACGGCCCTCAGGGTAAAACCGAACTGCTGAAACTCCTCGCCGATATGCTGCGTGAAGAGCTGGGTTGGGATATTGAGCCACAGAATATTGCACTGACAAACGGCAGCCAGAGCGCGTTTTTCTACTTGTTTAACCTGTTCGCAGGACGTCGCGCCGACGGCACGACCAAAAAAGTGCTGTTCCCGCTGGCACCGGAGTATATCGGCTATGCCGATTCCGGCCTCGAAGAAGACCTGTTTGTCTCCGCGCGCCCGAACATCGAACTATTGCCAGAAGGCCAGTTCAAATATCACGTCGATTTTGAACACCTGCATATTGGTGAAGAGACGGGCATGATCTGCGTATCACGTCCTACCAACCCAACGGGCAACGTGATTACCGATGACGAGCTGATGAAACTGGACGCGCTGGCCAATCAGCACGGCATCCCTTTGGTGATCGATAACGCCTACGGCGTGCCGTTCCCGGGGATAATCTTCAGCGAAGCCCGCCCGCTGTGGAACCCAAACATCGTTTTGTGCATGAGCCTGTCTAAACTGGGCCTGCCGGGCAGCCGCTGCGGCATCATCATTGCCAATGAAAAAATCATCACCGCCATTACCAACATGAACGGCATTATCAGCCTTTCACCCGGCGGCATTGGCCCGGCGATGATGTGCGAAATGATTAAGCGCAACGACCTGCTGCGCCTGTCGAATGACGTGATTAAGCCATTCTATTATCAGCGTGTTCAGGATACGATCGCGATACTTCGGCGCTATTTGCCGGAAGAACGCTGCCTGATCCACAAACCAGAAGGGGCGATTTTCCTCTGGCTGTGGTTCAAGGATCTGCCGATTACGACGGAACTTCTCTACCAGCGACTGAAAAAGCGTGGTGTGCTGATGGTGCCGGGCGATTACTTCTTCCCGGGGCTGGATAAACCGTGGCCGCACACGCACCAGTGCATGCGCATGAACTATGTGCCTGATCCAGAAAAAATCGAAGCGGGTGTGAAAATTCTCGCGGAAGAGATTGAGAACGCCTGGCGCGAAAACGGTCAGTAAGTTCTTACGCCAGATGATGCAGCCGTTCGGTGCGTAATCTGGCGGGATCGACACAGCTTAACGCGTGGGTCGGGCAAGCCTCAACGCAGGCAGGTCCGCCCTCTCGATGCGCGCATAAATCACATTTCAGCGCCTGCGCATGATCCCCCACCCTCTGTACCTGCATCGCCCCAAACGGGCACGCCACCATACAGCTTTTGCACCCGATGCAGCGCGCCTGCTCAACGAGCCAGGCTCCGGCTGAGCGTCGGATTGCCCCGGTTGGGCACACATTTGCACAGGGCGCATCCTCGCACTGATGACACCCGACCGCGGTGGTATAAGAATCCCCTTTCACCACCCGAATGCGGGGCATAAAATCATTTGCGGTGACGAATTCATGATACGAAACCGCACAGGCCACTTCGCAAGTGCGGCACCCAATGCATTTTTCCGAATCCGCCATGATAAATCGGTTCATCTGTTACGCCTCGCGCACGTTAAAACCCAGTTCTTTTGAGATAGCCTCTGCCGTTTCACGCAGCGGCTTGAGCAAGTTCTTTTCACCCACCTGCTTCATGCGCGACGTCGACAGCGAAATGGAGATCGCATACGGCACGCGCCCGTGGATATCAAAGACCGGCACGGCAATGCAGGAAACCCCCAGCTCGTTCTCTTCTTTATCCATCGCCATGCTGCGATCGCGAATTTCCGCCAGCTCATCATACATCGCACTCAGCTCGGTAATGGTGTTGCGGGTCAAGGGTTGGATCTGTTCCTGATGGCTTTCCCAGTAGCTCGCCACGTAATCCTGATGACCAAACGCCATGTAGATCTTGCCCATTGCGGAGCAGTAGAGCGGCATATGCTGTCCGATATAGGCGCGCGTGCGCAGCATACCGGTTGTCGGTTCGAGCTTGTAAATCAGGATCGCGTGGTCGTCTTCCCGGCTGGAGAAGTTCACCGTCTCGCCGGTCGCAATGTTCAGCGCTTCGAGGTGCGGAGCGGCCACGTGAATGATATTCAGCGACGACAGCGCCTTTTGCCCGACGGCGATAAATTTGGTGGTCAGGCGATAGCTGCCCGCCGCAGGTGCCGGGGTCACGTACCCGCACGACTGTAGCCCCTGCAGCAAGCGGTGCACGGTGCTCTTATTCAGCCCCGCCAGTTCCGATAAATGCGCAAGCGGACACCCGTTCGGATAGTTGCTGAGGATCTCAATCAGCATCAGGCCGCGAAACAAGCTCTGGCTGCCTGCTGGCCTCTCTTTTTCTTGCGTCATTTCGCTCTCTTTCGTGCTCATCAAATGGCTCCTTTTTGTCGCGCCCTGATGGTAGCGCAAAGTGTGGTTCAGTTCACGATCTCAACAGAAAAAACACAAGCGTTTGATTTTAATCGATTTTGAAAAACATGAATGTCGTTGATCTGACAAAATTTGATCGCTATATTTGAAATCAGATTTCGCATAGTGAAATTTAGCGATAAAAAAGCACTCGCACTTGCCCCTTAAAAGAACAGGAGAACAGGGATGAAAGTGACCTTTGAAGAGTTGAAAGCGGCGTTCAATCGGGTCCTGCTCGATCGCGGCGTGAAAGCGGAAACCGCAGACGCCTGCGCTGAGATGTTCGCCCGCACCACGGAGTCCGGCGTCTATTCGCACGGCGTTAACCGCTTCCCGCGCTTTATTCAGCAGCTTGATGCTGGCGACATCATTCCCGACGCTCAGCCAAAACGGGTGATGACATTAGGGGCTATCGAACAGTGGGATGCCCAGCGCGCCATCGGCAACCTGACGGCGAAAAAGATGATGGATCGCGCCACCGAGCTGGCGTCCGACCACGGTATTGGTCTGGTGGCACTGCGTAACGCGAACCACTGGATGCGCGGCGGCAGCTACGGCTGGCAGGCGGCGGAGAAGGGCTATATCGGCATATGCTGGACCAACTCTATCGCCGTGATGCCCGCATGGGGATCAAAAGAGTGCTGCATCGGCACCAACCCGCTGATCGTGGCTATTCCCTCTAACCCGATCACCATGGTCGATATGTCGATGTCGATGTTCTCCTACGGCATGCTGGAAGTGAATCGCCTGGCCGGGCGCGAGCTGCCGGTCGATGGCGGCTTTGACGACGAGGGCAATCTCACCCGAGAGCCGGGCGTGATTGAGAAAAACCGCCGTATTCTGCCGATGGGCTACTGGAAAGGTTCAGGCTTATCCATCGTGCTCGACATGATCGCCACCCTGCTCTCCAACGGATCTTCCGTCGCGGAAGTGACCCAGGACAATAGCGACGAGTATGGCGTGTCGCAGATCTTTATCGCCATCGAGGTTGATCGCCTGATCGACGGCCCAACCCGCGATACGAAGCTGCAGCGCATTATGGACTTCATCACCACCGCCGAACGCGCTGATGAAAACGTCGCCGTCCGTATTCCGGGGCATGAATTCACGCGCCTGCTGGAAGAGAACCGCCGCGACGGCATCACCATCGATGACAGCGTGTGGGCGAAAATCCAGTCTCTGTAAGGAGTGGACCATGATATTCGGACATATTTCACAGCCAAATCCGTGCCGCCTGCCGCGGGCGATTGAAAAAGCACTTCATTTTCTGCGCACTACGGATTTCACCACCCTGCCGCCAGGCGTGGTGGAAATTGAAGGTCGCACTATTTTTGCCCAGGTTCTCGACCTGACGACAAAGGAGCCGCACGAGAACCGCCCGGAAGTGCACCGCCGCTATCTGGATATTCAGTTTTTAGCATGGGGTGAAGAAAAAATCGGTATTGCCATTGATACCGGTAATAACGAAATAAGCGAATCATTACTGGAACAGCGGGATATTATTTTTTATCACGACAGCGAACATGAATCGTTTATCGAAATGATCCCCGGCAGTTACGCCATATTTTTCCCGCAGGATGTACACCGTCCTGCCTGTATTAAAAACAAGGAAGCCGCAATTCGTAAAATTGTGGTGAAAGTGGCAATCAGCGAATTAGATTAATTTTCTGATATATACAGGAACGCGAAATGACCAATACCAGTTTTATTATTGGTGCGTACCCCTGCGCACCCTCGTTTCACCAGAAAGGGGAACAAGAAGAACAAACCTTCTGGCGGGAACTTTCCGACACGCCGAACATTCGCGGGCTGGAACAGCCGTGCCTTGAACATCTCCATCCGTTTGGTGATGAATGGCTGTTCCGTCATACGCCGGGCGACTGGCAAATCGTCGTCACGGCAGTCATGGAAACCATGCGCCGCCGCGGCAGCAACGGCGCGTTTGGCCTGGCCTCAGCCGACGACGCGCAGCGTAAAGCATGCGTAGACTTTTACCGGCATCTGCACAAGAAAGTTAACGCCGTGAACGCCCGTTTTCCAGGCAAAGTGATTGCTCTGGAGATGCAGGCGGCCCCACAGGCGGGCAATGCTTCCGTCGAGCAGGCTACCGAGGCGTTTTCCCGCTCGATCCAGGAAATTGCGAGCTGGGACTGGGACTGCGACCTGGTGCTGGAACACTGCGATGCCATGACCGGCCCGGCACCGCGTAAGGGCTTCTTGCCTTTAGCGCAGGTGCTGGAGGTGGTGAAAGAGACCGATATCAGCGTCTGCATCAACTGGGCGCGCTCGGCTATCGAAGGTCGAAATACGACGCTCCCGCTTGACCATGTTCAGGCCGCACTCCGTGCCGGAAAGCTGGGTGCACTGATGTTTTCGGGCACGACTACCCACGGGGAATACGGTGAATGGCAGGATCTGCACGCGCCGTTTTCTTCATTCTGCGCCGACAGTTTGATGTCCACAGAACACGCAAAATCACTCTTTACTGCGGCGAGCGCCGCAACGTTGAAATTCTCCGGTATTAAATTACTGGAAATAAATGCTAATGCTGACATCAGCCATCGCATCGCTATTTTGCGCGACGGTATTAGTGCTATGAATAAAGCGAAACAATAAAAACAAAAAACATATTCCGATTACATTCACTGAGACATTAACTATGAATATTTCATCGAATGCTCTACAAGCGGACATTCCGCGCCAGCGCTGGCTAAGAATCATTCCTCCTATTCTTATCGCCTGCATCATTTCGTATATGGATCGCGTAAATATCGCCTTTGCCATGCCCGGCGGTATGGATGAAGAATTAGGTATTACCGCCACTATGGCGGGCCTGGCAGGTGGGATCTTCTTTATCGGCTATCTGTTCCTGCAGGTTCCCGGCGGCAAGATTGCCGTCCACGGCAGCGGCAAGAAGTTTATCGGCTGGTCGCTGGTTGCCTGGGCGGTGATCTCTGTGCTCACGGGCCTGGTGACGAATCAGTATCAGCTGCTGGTGCTGCGCTTCTTACTCGGCGTGGCGGAAGGCGGGATGCTGCCTGTCGTGCTCACCATGATCAGCAACTGGTTCCCGGATGCCGAACGCGGTCGCGCCAATGCCATTGTGATTATGTTTGTCCCCATCGCCGGGATTATCACCGCCCCGCTTTCGGGCTGGATCATCACCGCGCTCGACTGGCGCTGGCTGTTCATTATTGAAGGTTTGATGTCCGTCGTTGTGCTGGTGCTGTGGGCGTTCACCGTTTACGACCGGCCGCAGGAAGCCCGCTGGATTTCAGAAGCAGAGAAAAACTATCTGGTGCAAACGCTGGCGGCTGAACAGCAGGCCATCGCCGGAAAAGAGGTGAAAAACGCGTCACTCGGCGCAGTGCTTTCCGACAAAACCATGTGGCAGCTGATCGCTCTGAACTTCTTTTACCAGACCGGGATTTACGGCTACACGCTCTGGCTGCCGACCATCCTGAAGGAGCTGACACACACCAGCATCGGTCAGGTGGGCATGCTCGCCATCCTGCCTTACATCGGGGCCATTGCGGGGATGTTCCTGTTCTCAACGCTTTCTGACCGCACCGGCAAGCGCAAGCTGTTTGTCTCCCTGCCGCTGATTGGCTTTGCGCTCTGCATGTTCCTCTCCGTGGCGCTGAAAGAGAGTACCTGGCTGGCGTATTCCGCACTGGTGGGCTGCGGGTTCTTCCTGCAATCCGCAGCGGGCGTGTTCTGGACCATCCCGGCGCGTCTGTTCAGCGCAGAGATGGCGGGCGGCGCGCGCGGCGTGATCAACGCCCTGGGCAACCTCGGTGGCTTCTGCGGCCCGTATGCGGTTGGGGTGCTGATCACCCTGTACAGCAAAGACGCGGGCGTTTACTGCCTGGCGGTTTCTCTGGCGCTGGCGTCGCTGCTGGCCCTGCTGTTACCGGCGAAATGCGATGCCGGTGCAGAGCCTAATCCCACGGTGAATCCGCACAAGCGTGCGGCCTGATGCCCTCACCCCAGCCCTCTCCCACGGGGAGAGGGAGAAAACCGAACCGTAGGCCGGGTAAGCGAAGCGCCACCCGGCAATTAAGTGAGATGAAGATGAGTGAAAAAGAGCCCTTCTGGCTGGGTATCGATTGTGGCGGTACTTATCTGAAAGCCGGTTTATACAACAGCCAGGGCAAAGAAGTCTGTATTGAACGCCGCTCAGTGGCCACGCTCAGCCCGCGCGCAGGTTACGCGGAGCGGGATATGCCTCAGCTCTGGCAGCACTGCTACGCTACCGTCGCCATGCTGCTCAAACGTTCAGGCATCGACGGAGAGCAGATCAAAGGCGTCGGCATTTCTGCTCAGGGCAAGGGACTGTTTCTGCTCGATAAACAAGACCAACCGCTGGGCAATGCCATGCTCTCCTCAGACCGCCGGGCGCTGGAGATCGTGCAGCGCTGGCAGCAGGACGGCATTCCCGAAAAGCTCTATCCACATACGCGCCAGACCCTGTGGACAGGGCACCCGGCCTCACTCCTGCGCTGGGTGAAAGAGAACGAGCCGCAGCGGTATCAGCAGATCGGCTGCGTGATGATGGCGCACGACTATCTGCGCTGGTGTCTGACCGGCGTGAAGGGCTGCGAGGAGAGCAACATCTCCGAGTCCAACCTCTACAACATGAATTCTGGGCAGTACGATCCCCAGCTTACGCGCTGGCTCGGTATCAGCGAAATTGACGGCGCCCTGCCGCCGATTGTCGGTTCAGCAGAAATTTGCGGGGAAATCACCCCTCAGGCAGCCGCACTGACCGGTCTCGCGGCGGGCACACCCGTCGTTGGCGGTCTGTTTGATGTGGTTTCCACCGCGATCTGCGCCGGGCTGCACGACGAACACACGCTGAATGCCGTCATGGGTACCTGGGCCGTCACCAGCGGGATCGCCAATGCGCTTCGCGATAACGAGCCGTTCCCCTATGTGTATGGCCGTTACGTCCACCCGCGGCAGTACATCGTTCATGAAGCCAGCCCGACATCATCCGGCAATCTTGAGTGGCTCACTGCCCAATGGGGCGACATGTCATTCGATGAGATCAACCATGCCGTCGCCAGCCTGCCGAAAGCTGAAAGCGAGGTGTTCTTCCTGCCGTTCCTCTACGGCAGCAACGCCGGGCTGGAGATGACCAGTGGTTTTTACGGCATGCAGGCGCTGCATACCCGCGCGCATCTTCTGCAGGCCGTTTACGAGGGCGTGGTGTTCAGCCACATGACCCACCTCAACCGCATGCTTGAGCGCTTTACCCAGGTGCAGGCGCTGCGCGTCACGGGTGGCCCGACCCATTCGGACGTGTGGATGCAAATGCTCGCCGACGTCAGCGGGCTGGCGATTGAGCTGCCGCAGGTGGAAGAGACCGGCTGCTCCGGCGCGGCGCTGGCGGCGCTGGTAGGCACCGGCGTCTACCCCGATTTCCACGCTGCGCAGCGCACCCTCAAACACGACATTCGGGTGATTGAACCCGACATGCGCGCCCATGCGGCCTACCAGCGCAAATATCACCGTTACCAGTTACTGATTTCAGCACTTCAGGACTATCACGCCCGTATTAAGGAGTACGACCTATGAGCCGACCATTACTGCAGCTGGCGCTCGACCATACCTCACTTCAGGCCGCCCAGCGCGACGTCGCGGCGCTTTCAGATCACGTTGATATCGTCGAAGCGGGCACCATTTTGTGCCTGACCGAAGGGCTGAGCGCCGTACGCGCCCTGCGCGAACAGTGCCCGGATAAAATCATCGTGGCGGACTGGAAAGTCGCCGATGCCGGAGAAACGCTGGCTGAGCAGGCGTTTGGCGCGGGCGCGAACTGGATGACTATTATCTGCGCCGCCCCGCTGGCAACCGTTGAGCGAGGCCACGAGGTCGCACTACGCTGCGGGGGAGAAATCCAGATGGAGCTGTTTGGCAACTGGACGCTGGACGACGCGCGCGCGTGGCATCGCGTCGGCGTGAAGCAGGCTATCTACCACCGCGGACGCGACGCGCAGGCCAGCGGTCAGCAGTGGGGTGAGGCGGATCTCAGCAAAATGAAGGCGCTGTCCGATATCGGTTTGCAGCTTTCTATAACTGGCGGTATCACCCCCGCTGACCTGTCGCTGTTTAAGCAGATCAACGTCAAAGCCTTCATTGCCGGGCGCGCGCTGGCAGGCGCCGATAATCCGCCGCAGGAGGCACAGGCATTCCATTCGCAAATCCGCGACATCTGGGGAGAGTAACCATGCGTCAGCATCCGTTAGGCATTTACGAAAAAGCGCTGCCAAAAGATCTCTCCTGGCCGGAGCGCCTGGTTCTGGCAAAAAGCTGCGGCTTCGATTTTGTGGAGATGTCGGTGGATGAGACCGACGAGCGTTTATCGCGCCTTGAATGGAGTACCACGCAGCGCGCCTCTCTTGTGGAAGCGATGCTGGAGACCGGCGTGGCCATCCCGTCGATGTGCTTGTCTGCCCATCGTCGCTTCCCGTTTGGCAGCCGCGATGAAATCGTGCGCGAACGCGCCCGCGAGATCATGACCAAAGCCATCCGGCTGGCCCGTGATTTGGGTATTCGCACCATCCAGCTTGCGGGTTATGACGTGTACTACGAGGAGCACGATGAGGGCACGCAACAGCGCTTTGCCGAAGGGCTGGCGTGGGCCGTAGAGCAGGCTGCCGCCGCGCAGGTAATGCTGGCGGTAGAGATCATGGACACTGCGTTTATGAACTCCATCAGCAAGTGGAAAAAGTGGGACGACATGCTCGCCTCGCCGTGGTTCAGCGTTTACCCGGACGTCGGCAACCTGAGCGCGTGGGGCAACGACGTCACCGCCGAGCTGACACTGGGCATTGACCGCATTGCGGCAATTCACCTGAAAGACACCCAGCCCGTCACCGCACAAAGTCCCGGACAGTTCCGCGACGTGCCGTTTGGAGAAGGCTGCGTCGATTTCGTTGGCGTGTTTAACACGCTGAATAAGCTGAACTATCGCGGCGCGTTTCTGATTGAAATGTGGACTGAAAAAGCAAAAGAGCCGGTGCTGGAAATCATCCAGGCGCGCCGCTGGATTGAAGCCCGTATGCAGGAAGGAGGCATGACATGTTAGAACAACTCAAAGCCGAGGTGCTGGCGGCAAACCTGGCGCTGCCCGCCCACCAGCTGGTGACCTTCACCTGGGGCAACGTCAGCGCGGTGGATCGCGAAAGCGGCCTGATGGTGATCAAGCCGTCCGGCGTGGAGTACGACGTCATGACGGCGAAGGATATGGTGGTGGTGAATATCGCCACCGGCCAGGTGGTTGAAGGCAGCAAAAAGCCCTCTTCAGACACGCCGACCCACCTCGCGCTGTACCGCCGTTATCCGGAGATTGGCGGCATCGTGCATACCCACTCCCGCCACGCTACCATCTGGTCGCAGGCGGGCCAGGATTTGCCAGCGTGGGGCACAACGCACGCAGACTATTTCTACGGGGCGATCCCCTGCACGCGACGGATGACCACGGCTGAAATCGCGGGCGAGTACGAATACCAGACGGGTGAAGTGATCATTAATACCTTCGAGGAGCGCGACTTAAGCCCGATGCAGATCCCGGCGGTGCTGGTCCACTCCCACGGCCCGTTTGCCTGGGGTAAAGACGCTGCCGATGCGGTCCACAATGCCGTGGTACTGGAAGAGTGCGCCTATATGGGCCTGTTCTCTCGCCAGCTTGCGCCGCAGTTACCGGTTATGCAGCAGGAATTGCTGGATAAACATTATCTGCGCAAGCACGGGGCGAATGCCTATTACGGCCAGTGATCAGCCGGAATTGATATGCTCTTTACAGTACCGCCGTTTCCAGACGGCGGGGGTTATCCACGTTTGTTTGAAAAGGCCTACCAGATTTGGGCAAATCGAGGAGAAGGGGAAATGTGGACTTGGTGGAAATAAAGCATAAACAAGAAAAATAAAAATATAACGATATATATAATATACTTAATAAAATCGGCAGCAATGGGCTTATTTATCTGTTTTCAGTTTAACGAGTCTGTGATCTAAACCTCGGAAATATTTTTTTGCTGCTAATTACTTATAGCTAGCATTGAATGACACGCATTTTAATGCTATTCCATCAAGACACACAGTAGAAAAATAAGGGTATCCAATGGAATTCACAGAAAAATTAAATGCATTATCTACTAAAATCAGACAACAAATTGAAGTAATCAATACCGAAGAAGCAACAAAAACTGCGTTTGTGATGCCTTTTATTCATAATGTTTTAGGTTACGATGTTTTTGACCCTTCTGAAGTCATACCCGAATTTGTATGTGATATTGGCACTAAAAAGGGCGAGAAAATTGACTATGCAATAATGAAAAATAATGATGTACAGATACTTATTGAATGTAAAAAAATTGGTGAGCCGTTAAATATAAATCACGCATCACAGCTTTTTAGATACTTTCACGTTACAAATGCACGGATATCAATCTTAACAAACGGACAAATTTATAGATTTTATACCGATCTTGATGCACCTAATAAGATGGATGAGAAACCATTTTTGGAAGTCGATCTATTTGATATTGATGAAAATGTTGTCCCTGAATTAAAAAAATTGACAAAATCTTCATTTGATCTTGAATCAATTATTAATGCTGCTGGAGAATTGAAATACGTCAGTCAGATCAAAAGAATACTACATTCACAACTTAACAATCCTGAAGACGACTTCGTTAAATTCTTTGCTTCCAGAGTATATGACGGGATGCTAACCCAAAAAGTAAGAGAATCTTTTCTAAATCTTACGAAAAAGGCCGCAAGCCAGTACATAAATGATCAAGTTAATGAGAGACTTAAATCAGCTATCACTGGTATTACTCCTACACCCGCCCAACCTCCAATGGAAATACAGCATATCGACGAAGATGATCATAAAGATGAAAATGATATCGTTACAACTTTAGAAGAGTTAGAAGGTTTTCATATTGTAAAAGCAATTACTCGGACTGTACTGGAGGCACCTCGCATTACCCATAGAGACACAAAGAGTTATTGTGGAATCCTTGTAGATGACAACAACCGCAAACCCCTTTGCCGATTACATTTTAATCGCACGCAAAAATACATCGGTCTTTTCGATATAGAAAAAAACGAAACGCGTCATCCCATAGCGACGGTAGATGATATCTATTCCTTTGCTGATATCCTGAAAGCAACCGCAGCTCTCTATAATTAATCTTTACCCAGGCAGCACGCGACGTGCTGCCTCAGCCAGAAATGCGCTTCGATTACCGAACTGAGGATGCTCGCTGACATAGGAATCAATCTTTACCAGCAAACGTCGAGGCATCGTGATGTTGATACGCTCGGCCCTGCCGTCGAACTGTTTCATATTAATATCCACCAACAGCCATTGCCCGCTAGTGAAATCCTCAGGACGACTTTCCAGATGCGCTTCCACATTACCCGGAAGAGGCAGTGCATCATCCATTTCAAACAGCGCTTCGAAGTGCGCGGTGAGCGCATCACGTGCATCCTGAAAAGCGTCGTCCAGGGAATCACCTGCAAAAAAGCAGCCTGGAACGTCAGGGAAAAAGCCACTGGCGCTACCGTCGGAGTCAGAATGAATGTAAGCCGGATAAAACATAACTACTCCTGATATCAATGTTTAATTCCCGCCTGCCGCCAGATCTGAGCGAGAGTGCCCAGTTTAATTTTCTTTTAATAATTATACACATGATACACACCTTTATTGATAGTGCGGATCACATTAGCGTATCAGGAATATTAATGAGGAAGTCATTACGGGAAAGGAAAACGGGAGATCGGTACTATCAAAAAATGCCCGGCGGCGCTTCGCTTGCACGGGCCTACGCAAACCTGCGATGGCAGTCCGTGTAGGCCGGGTAAGGCAGAGCCGCCACCCGGCTTTAGGCTATCAGAAACGCCAGGTCAGGCCCGTCATCAGCGCGAAGCTGTCGTCGCGGTCAATCATCGGACTGTTCTTCACGTCGTCAGGCAACACGGTGTAGACCGCGCTGGCATTCAGGTACAGGTTCTGGGTTAATTGATATTTTGCCGCCAGGCCAACGTATGGCGTCCAGGTGTCGCCTGCGGAGTATTCATCCAGACCTGAGCGGCGAGACTCGCTGCCGGACACGCCGTAGTAGTAGTCGTTATAGCTTTCATCGCTGTAGAAAATGCCCACAGAAGGCGTGAGCGTCAGGCGTTCCATGCGGATTGGGCGGAAGTAAGAAATTTCACCCACCACGCCGCCGCTTTCATCCATCGCGTCACCGGAAACGGCAAATTTCAGGGAACCCCATTTTTCATGGCGATAGTACGCACCGCCGAGGAATGCCGAAGCTTTACGCTCATCAAGATGCTTCATCTGATGATCGTCATTGTCATCCGGGTCGAAATGCAGCGGCATCCAGGATGCGGTCAGGCTAAATTCATTCTTACTGTCTTTCCACAGGATCCATCCTCCCGTGGTTTGACGCACATAGAAGTTATCGCCTTCGTAGCTAATTAACGGTACAGCGGTGGTATTTTCGTTATACCCTTTGTAAGGCGCCTCGTTAAATACCGCCCCCGCCCCTAGTGAAAAGTCGCCAGCCATTACCGATGATGTCGAAAATAATGCGGCAGCGATGAGTAAATTATATTTAACAGTCATTCTATGCAATCCATTTAAACGCCGAACAAGCGAGGCGCATAATAATGGTTACAAATTTGCCAAAGCAACGCTGCCGTTTATATAATACTATATATAAAATCATATAGATGGGCGTGCATGATGAATAGCTTGCAGTTGAAACCGCGTGAATTAAAAATTATTTCCGTCATCGCCGCCACCCACAGTATTGGTGATGCCGCTGCCCTGCTGGGGATGGCGCAGGCCAATGTCAGCAAATATTTGTCCGATTTTGAAACCCGCGTTGGACTCAAGGTGTTTGAACGTACAACACGCCAGCTGGCGCTGACGCAATTCGGTGAGGCGTTGCTGCCTTATGTGAATGCCACACTGGATAAAAATAGCCAACTCATTAATTTTATTGCCGATTATAAACATGAAAAACGCGGCAAAGTGACGATTTACGCCCCGACAGGTATCGTGACCTATCTGGCGCGTCATGTGATCCATAAGATTGAAGAGATTGGTGATATTCGCCTGTCGTTAAAAACCTATAACCTCGATCGGAACGAGTTTTCCGACGGTGTGACGTTTCCAGACGATTGCGACATTCTCATTACTTACGCCCAGCCAAAAGATGAAAACCTGGTCGCCAGCGTGCTGACAAAATATTCCGTCACCGCATTTGCCAGCAAAGAGTATTTAACTAAACACCCCATTAAAGGGCCGGAAGACTTAATAAATCATTCGTGTATATTAATAGACTCGATGCTAGTAGATGATGCCAACATCTGGCGCTTCCGCGTACATGGCAGTGAGGAGGCGCAAGACTATAAAGTGACCGGGAATTATATTTGTGATAATACGCAGACGGCGCTTGAACTGGCTCGAAATAATCTTGGTATTGTCTTCGCGCCAAAAGAAAGTCTAAAAAAAGAACTGACGCATGGCATGCTGGTCCCCTGTTTCCCACATCAGGAAGAGTGGTGGCTCGATCTGACAGCAATATTCCGCAAGCGCGAATATCAACCCTGGCGCGTACAATATGTTCTGGACGGTGTACTGAACTGCCTGCGCCAGCAAATCAATCAGGCCGTCCAGGGACGGCCTGATTTAGGTACCTAAAACAGGCCCAGCGGTTTATCGGAATAGCTGACCAGCAGACATTTAGTCTGCTGGTAATGTTCCAGCATCATTTTGTGGGTTTCTCGCCCAATACCCGACTGCTTGTAACCACCAAATGCCGCATGCGCCGGATAGGCGTGATAGCAGTTGGTCCAAACGCGTCCGGCCTGAATACCGCGCCCCATTTTGTAAGCCAGATTTCCGTTGCGGCTCCAGACGCCCGCCCCCAGGCCATACGGCGTATCGTTAGCAATCTCCAGCGCCTCCTCCATGGTTTTGAAGGTCGTTACGGCCAGCACCGGTCCGAAAATTTCCTCCTGGAAGACGCGCATGTTGTTTTGACCGGACAGGATTGTCGGTTCAAGGTAGTAACCTTCCTGCAGATCCCCCCCCAGCACCTTACGGCGGCCACCGGTCAGGATCTCTGCGCCCTCTTTTTTACCTATATCGATGTAATTAAGAATGGTTTCCAGCTGTCCGTGCGAGACCTGCGCGCCCATCTGCGTGACGTTATCGAGTGGGTTACCGCTACGAATCGACTCCACGCGACGGATTGCCCGCTCCATAAAGCGCTCATAAATGGACTCCTGCACCAGCGCACGGCTTGGACAGGTGCACACTTCCCCCTGGTTGAAGGCAAACAGCGCAAACCCTTCCAGCGCTTTATCAAAGAACGCATCCTCTTCATCCATAACGTCAGCGAAGAAGATGTTCGGGGATTTTCCGCCCAACTCCAGCGTCACCGGGATGATGTTCTGGGTCGCATACTGCATGATTTGCTGGCCCACTTCCGTCGACCCGGTAAACGCCACCTTAGCGATGCGTTTTGAGGTGGCGAGATATTCCCCAATCTCGCCCCCGGCGCCGTTGACGACGTTAATGACGCCTGGCGGCAGCAGGTCTCCAATCACCTCCATCAACAGCAGCACCGACAACGGGGTTAAACGCGCCGGTTTGAGCACGATGCAGTTCCCGGCCGCCAGCGCGGGCGCCATTTTCCAGCTCGCCATCAGCAGCGGGAAGTTCCACGGGATGATTTGCCCCACCACACCCAGCGGCTCGTGGAAATGGTACGCCACGGTGTCTTTATCAACTTCACTTATTCCCCCCTCCTGAGCACGAATACAGGAGGCAAAATAACGGAAATGGTCAATCGCCAGCGGCACATCTGCCGCCATGGTTTCACGGATCGGTTTGCCGTTGTCCCAGGTTTCAGCCGTGGCTAACAGCTCCAGATTCTGCTCCATCCGGTCGGCGATTTTGAACAACATCGCGGCTCTGTCCTGAACGGAAGTCTGCCCCCATTTATCTTTAGCTCTGTGCGCAGCATCCAGCGCCAGGTCGATATCGCGCTTGCCGGAGCTGGCTATCTCGCACAGCGGCTGGCCAGTGACGGGCGTGAGGTTGGAATAGTATTCACCGTCGACGGGCGCCACCCAGTCGCCGCCAATAAAGTTGTCATAACGGGGCTTCAGCTTGAGGGGAAAACCATACTCGCCAGGCTGGATACGTGATGAGGGAGGATTGTTTGTCATGACCGTCTCCTTGCTGTTGGTGTACAACAAGGGTAGCTCCCGTTGGCGATTTTCTCGCCAACCGGTGACGGGTTTACGAGGCGTATCACGGATTACCGTACTTTACGTTTCGTTTCTGCCGCTGAGCCATACTTAACAGCTCAAGGGCTCATGAGGAACGATGCGATGCAGCTATTTATCGGCTTTGACGTGGGCGGAACCCACATCAAACACGGCGTGATTGATGAAAACGGCAAGGAACTCACGTCCGATGAGTACGATACCCCTGAGGATGCAAACACATTCAAAGAGAAATGGAAAAGCGTTGTCGAAGAGTACCGGAAGGAAAATGACATTGTCGGTATCGGCGTCAGTTTTCCCGGCCATATTAACCACCATACCGGCGAAGCGGCAAAAGCGGGGGCACTTGAGTATCTTGATGGTGAAAACCTGTGCGAGCTGTTTGCCGGGCTGACCGATCTTCCCGTTACCGTGGAAAATGACGCTAACTGTGCGGCACTGGGCGAACGCTGGCAGGGCGCAGGTAAGGACTACGAACATTTCGTCTGCATCACCATCGGCACGGGCATTGGCGGCGGGATTGTGATGGAAGGCGATCTCTATCGCGGGTCGCATTACCGTGCGGGTGAATTTGGCGTGCTGCCCGTAGGGGACAAGGGCGAACCGATGCATGAGGTGGCCTCTGCCAGTGGCCTGATGAAAGCCTGCAGCCGTGCGCTGGCGCTGTCGGAAGACGAAATGCCCCACGGGGAAGAGCTGTTTAAACGTATGGAAAGTGACGTGCATCTGCGCGAAGCCATTGAAGCCTGGGCGCATTTTCTGTCGCGCGGCGTTTACAGCGTGATCTCGATGTTCGATCCCCAGGCAGTGCTGATTGGCGGCGGGATAAGCGAGCAGGAAAAAATTTATCTCCTGCTCGATAAGTACCTACAGCGATTCGAGGAGTGGGAGGCGCTTAAGGTGCCCATTCTGCCCTGTGAACTGGGTAACCAGGCAGGACGACTGGGCGCGGTATGGCTGGCGAAGCAGAAAATCGCTCGTCATGCGTAACGCTTAAGGGAACAGCTGCGCGTCGCGAAGCAGATGGTCATTACCCCGACGGCGCGTAAACCCAATACGGTTGAAATATTCCAGGATCTGAATCGCCAGCTTGCGACCCACGTTCAGCTGGTCACGGAAATCTGCCGCACAGGTTGATCCGCGAGCCTGATCCAACTCGCGGATCAGATTCGCGAATGCCACGATCCGATCGTTACGGTAATAACGATCTTTCACGATCGCCACAATCAGCCCCTGCTGTGCGGCATGACGCAATACCTGCCGCATCAGTTGCTCATCGGTATGGGTTTCACGCGCGAGATCGCGGACCCACCAGGGTTCATCGCCAAACAGCGGTGCCGTTTTTTGCCAGACCGCCTCTTGCTCGGCGGTAAAACCAGCCTTGTGATCCGGCAAATGCAGCCAGCCGTGATGGCTTTTAATCACCCCGCTTTCCCGCATGTTTTCAATCAGCAGCAGCACCAGCGCATCGTCTTCCATCGGCAATGCCATGCGTCGCAGACGTTCACGCCCCGGACCGGGTTCATCCTGATGCTGTTCATGGTAGATAGCGAGCGTACTCAGTATCTTGCGCTGCCAGTGTGCGGCAACCGGCGCGTTCAGCATGTTGTTACCGGCCTGAATAAAGCCAGGCTCCCGGGTTAACTGGCGCAACCCTTCAGCGCTCAGCTGGCGCGCCCAGGCAAAATCAGCGAGATTCACCGCACCACGCCCCAGATGGATCCGCAGTGCGGCCTTATCATCGCTGGCCTGCGCCAGTGCCGCCAGCCACTGCAGATACTCTGGCTTACGCTTGCCACGACGTGGCGGATTGAGCGTCACCACGCGCGCCCCGGCCAACGTCTCCCGCGCCGAGATATCGCGCAGCACCAGGCGGTCGTTATCCGCAAGCCAGAGCGGCGCGTCGAACACCAGCTCGGCGAGATCGTTTTCCAGCAATGATACGCGCCCGGTGATATGGCTGGCTGCATGGTGTATATGCAGCGGCTGCCATTGGGTCAACGGCGCATGGGTCTGGAGAGAAACAATGACCCGTCCGGAAGGCTCAGGCGGGGCGTCAGCCAGCACCCAGTCACCACGGTTGATGGCATCTTTTTCCGCATCCCCGGCGATGTTCAGCGCAATACGCTGCCCGGCATGGGCATGCTCAGTGGGTTGATTTTGCGCATGTAACCCACGCACGCGCATTGGTTTATTCACTCCCGTCAGCCAGAGCGTATCACCTACGTTTACTTCACCGCTCAGCGCGGTGCCGGTCACCACCAGTCCCGCACCTTTTACGGTAAAGGCCCGGTCGATAGCCAGACGGAAGCGGTGATGGCTGGGATGCTCACGTGACGTAAGCTGCTGCAAACGATCGCGAAGTTCGTCAATACCGCGCCCTTCTGTCGCCACGGTGACAAACAGCGGTGCATCAGCAAAACCATATTCACGCATGGTCGCCTGTACTTCATCGCGTACCTCATTCAGGCGCGCCTCATCTACGCGATCGGCTTTCGTGAGTGCGACGGTTAACTGCGGGTTGCCCGTCAGCTGCAGGATCGCAAGATGTTCACGCGTTTGCGCCATCACGCCGTCATCGCAGGCGACCACCAGCAGGGCATGGTCAATCCCCCCTACCCCTGCGAGCATGTTGGAGAGAAATTTTTCATGTCCCGGTACGTCAATGAAGCCCAGCACGCGGCCATCGGGCTGAGGCCAGTAGGCATAACCCAGATCGATGGTCATGCCGCGCTTTTTCTCTTCCGGCAGGCGATCGGCGTTAATGCCGGTAATGGCCTGCAACAGCGTAGTTTTTCCGTGGTCGACGTGACCGGCGGTGGCAATAATCATTTCAACAGCATCTCCAGAAATCGCGCTTCATCTTCAAGACAGCGTAAATCCAGCCACATTCGGCCATCGTAAATACGGCCAATCACGGGCGTTGGCAGCGCACGCCAGCGCGCCGATAGCGCCTCAAGGAGGCTACCGCGTCCATCACGCGGCGTGAAGGTCAGCGCTTCGCTCGGCAGCCGGTCTACCGGCAGCGATCCGCTGCCAATCTGCGACTGACAGGGCTCAATGCGCACGGCAAAATCGGGGTAATGCGGCGCAACCTGCGGCAACAGCAATTCAGCCTGCGCGCGAATCGAGGCGGCGTCACGGCCCAGCAGGCGCAGCGTAGGCAGGCGCTCGGCCAGCTTCTCCGGGTGCAGGTAGAGCCGCAGGGTCGCTTCCAGCGCGGCGAGCGTCATTTTATCGGCGCGTAACGCGCGCTTCAGCGGATGTTGCTGCAGCTGGGCTATCAGCTCGCGCTTGCCGACGATAATCCCCGCCTGCGGGCCGCCCAGCAGCTTGTCGCCAGAGAAGCTGACCAGGCTCACGCCAGCGGCAATCATCTGCTGCGGCATGGGCTCTTTTGGCAGACCGTACTGGCTTAAATCCACCAGCGAACCGCTGCCGAGATCGGCAATCACCGGCACATTCAGCTCGCGCCCCATCGCCGCCAGTTCCGCTTCATCAACGGTTTTGGTAAAGCCTTCTATATGGTAATTGCTGGTGTGGACCTTCATCAGCAGCGCGGTATTGTCATTCACCGCCGCGCGGTAGTCTTTAGCATGCGTGCGGTTGGTCGTGCCGACTTCATGCAGCGTACAGCCCGCCTGGCGCATCACGTCCGGAATGCGAAACGCTCCGCCAATCTCCACCAGCTCGCCGCGGGAAACCACCACCTCTTTGCCGCTGGCGGTCGCCGCCAGCATCAGCAGTACCGCTGCCGCGTTGTTGTTGACAATGCAGGCATCTTCCGCCCCGGTCAGCTGGCATAGCAGCTCCGCCAGCGCCCGGTCGCGGTGACCGCGCCCAGCGCCGTCCAGATCGTACTCCAGCGTCACCGGCGAGCGCATAGCCTGCACCACCGCCGCGACCGCCTCTTCAGCCTGTTGCGCGCGACCCAGGTTGGTATGCAGCACGGTCCCCGTCAGGTTGATGACCGGCCGTAACGCGCTTTGCGTTTTCTCTCCCAGCCTTCTCTGCGCTTCCTCACCCCACTGCTCACACCAGGCGGGCAGCGCATTTTCAGCCTGAATATGGCGTCGGGCTTCGTCCTGAAGCTGGCGTAGCATGTCGACCGTCGCGGTATGACCGAACTGTTCCAGAGCGGTTTGAATACGCGGTTCGCGAAGCAGACGATCGGTGGCAGGAATTTGGCTGTAGAGGGAATGATGAGTAGTCATAATGCGCCCGGCGAGTAAATATCTTCCCCCCTCCCGACGGGAGAGGGAGTTAACATGTGGCGGGATTGTACCGCCTCCTGGCGGGAAGTGTTATATCCCGCGTCAAGCCTTTGGCGGTTCGGTACGGGCAAAGCTCTCGCGCTGACAAAGCGTTTCCGCGAGCTTAACCAGCAACGGACGGTTGACGCACCATCCCGGGGAAACGTGGCGGAAGTTGAGATAACCGATGGCACAGACGATGGCAATGGTCGCCAGATCCACGCTATCGACCTGAATTTTTCCTTCCCGAATGAGCTGCTCGCACCTGTCCAGGCTGCGGTTGATTTTTTCACGCTGGCGCAACAGCTCCGTTTCCGACTGCTGTGCGGCTGGCCGTGCCTGCTCCCGCACGGAGGTTAACGCCGCATCCATGATGCCATCCGCCAGCGCTTCGATTTGCTTCATGGCCAGCGCCGCTTTTGGTTCGGCCGGCAGCATGGCTGGCGCAACGCCGAGTTGTTCGACGTATTCCGCAATTATCGGCGAATCAAACCAGCATTCACCCTCATCGGTCACCAGTGCAGGGACTTTGCCCAACGGATTGTACTGCGCAACGCCATTTTCGGCGCTGTAGGGCTGTTCATTGACGAATTCAAATTCAATCCCTTTCTCCAGCAGGAGAATCGAGATTTTACGCACGAAGGGACTGGTATAGCTGCCGATGAGTTTCATTGCCTGCTCCTGAATGCTCACAAAGAGGTCAGTATGGATCAAGCAGCGAAAAAAGGCAGGTATGCATATCGCATTCCTGCCTCGGGAGAGATTAGTGATCGAGGTAGAGGTAGTGCATCCAGCTGGTCATACGTAACAAGACCTTACGCATCACCGAGACGTGGGCGAAGTGGTCGGAATAGACCGCCACCTGGGCGTAGATACCATCAGGCAGTGCATCAACGTCCGCGTTTGGCTCCAGTTCGATCAGCGCCTGCACGCCATCGGTGCCCGGTACGACCGTCAGCGCCTGCAGCGCGCCCTGCGCCTGGTAAGACCCTCCCGGTACTACCGGCAGAACGCTGGTCAGTTTACCGGTGAACACCTGGCCCGGCAGCGCGTTAAACACCACTTCCGCTTCGTCGCCCGGTTTCAAACGCAGTAACGAGTTCTGGCGGAACTGCGCCACGATTTGGCGTTTCTGTTCAGGAATGAAGACCATTACCGGACGCAGCGGCAGCGCGGCGGCGTACGTACCCGGACGGATCAGCACCTGGGTGATATACCCGTTGCTTGGCGCACGCACCACGGTCTGATCGAGGTTATAGGTCGCTTCGGCTAACTGCGCGCGCAGAGAAGCAATCTGCGACTGTTCGCCATTTACCATGCTGTCCAACTGGCTTTGAATCTGCGTTTGTTCGGCAACGGAGCCTTTCACCATCGCATCCTGTGCCAGGTAATTCTGACGCGCGTTGTCGATATCGCTTTCAGAGAACGGATTCACCTTCGCCTGGCTGCCTTTCAGGTAGCGCTGATAATCTTTAAACAGACGATCGCGTTCAGCGGACACGCGTGTCGTATTAGCGACCGCTTCCGAGAGCTGTGCTTTCAGATTGTCGATATTGTGCGTGGCTGTCACCAGGTCTGCCTTGAGCCTGTCGACGCGCGCCTGATAGCGGCCCGGGTCCAGTTTAAATAACACTTCGCCTTTTTTAATAAGCTGGTTATTTTTATCGGTCACTTCCGTGACGATTCCCGTTACCTGCGGCGTGATCGGAATGGAAATAACCGCTTTTTGCGCCGTAAAGGTATAAGGATGGTTATAGTTCATTAATAAGATGAGGCCCGCAACAATAAATACCCCACCTAACGTGGCGGTGGCGAGCGTCCACTGGTTGACCGGAATACGAAATATTTTAAAGATAGCCCACGCAAAGGCCACATAGGTCAGAATAATTAACAGATCCATGATCAGTGCTCCAGCGTGTTCTTATCAATAGCGGGTTGTGACGCGGCCAGCTTTTGTTCTAATTCTGCCACGCGCCTGGTCAGCGCATCCATGCCGGGAACCTCGTCAGGCGTGGCGATATGGTTCTGCATCCCCCAACCGCGATCTTCACGGTACAGGGTCGCCCAGATCCACAAAAACGGCCAAATGGCATGGAGCGTAAACAGGCTTATCCACCCCGCCGTATGGATAGCATCGGCATGGGGATGGTTACGTTTTTTCGCCATATTATAAGGGATGTCATGAATAGCGATGATTCCGTAAAACAGAACCAGGAACACAAAAATCAATACACCCAGCGCAAAATAATTGAGAAACATATTCTCCTCACTTAAACAACGTCAACTCATTAAATTAATAAAACAGTGCGCGGCCTAATTAGTTTATTTTTAAACAAAAGAGCAATGCTTTTATTTCAAAGGCGGGGAGTATCGGTTTTTATAATATCTCCATGCAAGTTTATAAGCGTGTCAAAATATATCCTGAATAATAATATACTTAACCTTACATTATGAGCGTAATCTACCTTTTCTTTTTTCGCCATACCACATCTTAAAAGTGGTTTTTTAGCTTTCCGTGTTGCTTGCTTTCATCCTGGCGTCGAATGGCAAAGCAAAGTTTGCCAGGGATCACATGCAGACAAATCTGCATAAAAATATTTTGTGAATCCAGTCACATCTCAGAAACAAACACGCGACGGAGAAATGTGACGCAGATCGCAAAACAGGGGTGGCTTTGCTTCTTTTTTACGCGTTGTATTTATTTTACGCACTGATTTTGTGATGGAGATCACTTCATTATTCGCCCCACCCCCTACATTTACGTGACTGAGATCACACAAATTTTCGCTGTCTGGACAGTTGAACGATTCAGTGCCAGATTTCACAGCATCAGAACAGGGCACGGCTACCTCTGCCGCCGCACATTAACGATAAACCTCGGGCCGCAAGCCTAAGCGTAAACATAAGAAGGGGTGTTTTATGTCATCCGATTTCAAGATCAAAGTTCAAAGCTTTGGTCGTTTCCTCAGCAACATGGTGATGCCAAACATCGGCGCGTTTATCGCGTGGGGTATCATCACTGCATTGTTCATTCCGACAGGGTGGTTGCCTAACGAAACGCTGGCGAAGCTTGTTGGTCCAATGATTACCTATCTGCTGCCACTGCTCATCGGTTTCACCGGTGGTCGTCTGGTCGGCGGTGACCGTGGTGGCGTCGTGGGTGCCATCACAACCATGGGTGTTATCGTCGGTGCGGATATGCCGATGTTTCTCGGCGCCATGATTGCCGGTCCTCTGGGCGGCTGGGCGATTAAGAAATTCGACGTCTGGGTTGATGGCAAGATCAAATCCGGCTTCGAAATGCTGGTGAACAACTTCTCTGCGGGCATCATCGGGATGATCCTCGCGATTCTGGCGTTCATGGGCATTGGCCCCGCGGTTGAAGTGCTGTCCAAAATTCTGGCAGCAGGCGTTAACTTCATGGTTGCGCACGACATGCTGCCGCTGGCGTCTATCTTTGTTGAACCGGCGAAAATCCTGTTCCTCAACAACGCCATCAACCACGGTATCTTCTCACCGCTGGGTATTCAGCAGTCCCATGACCTCGGCAAGTCCATCTTCTTCCTGATTGAAGCGAACCCGGGTCCGGGTATGGGCGTTCTGCTGGCGTACATGTTCTTTGGTCGCGGCAGCGCTAAGCAGTCTGCGGGCGGCGCGGCTATCATTCACTTCCTGGGCGGTATCCACGAAATTTACTTCCCGTACGTGCTGATGAACCCACGTCTGATCCTGGCCGTTATCCTCGGCGGTATGACCGGTGTGTTCACGCTGAGCGTGCTGGGCGGTGGTCTGGTTTCTCCGGCATCTCCGGGCTCTATCCTGGCGGTACTGGCGATGACGCCAAAAGGGGCTTACTTCGCTAACATCGCGGCGATCTGTGCGGCGATGGCGGTCTCCTTCGTGGTGGCGTCTATCCTGCTGAAAACCAGCAAAGTGAAAGAAGACGACGATATCGAAGCGGCAACCCGTCGTATGCACGACATGAAAGCGGAATCCAAAGGCGCTACCCCGCTGGCCGCTGGCGATGTCTCTAACGACCTGAGCCACGTGCGTAAAATCATCGTTGCCTGTGACGCCGGTATGGGCTCCAGCGCAATGGGTGCAGGCGTGCTGCGTAAGAAAGTACAGGATGCGGGTCTGACCAATATCTCTGTCACTAACAGCGCGATTAATAGCCTGCCGCCGGACGTTGACCTGGTGATCACGCACCGCGATCTGACCGAACGCGCCATGCGTCAGGTGCCTCAGGCGCAGCACATTTCGCTGACTAACTTCCTCGACAGCGGCCTGTACACCAGCCTGACAGAGCGTCTGGTTGCGGCCCAGCGTCACGAAGATAACGAAGTCAAAGTGCGTAGCAGCCTGCAGGACAGCTTCGACGAGAGCAATGCTCATCTGTTCAAACTGGGCGCGGAAAACATCTTCCTCGGTCGTACCGCGACCAACAAGGAAGAAGCGATTCGCTTTGCCGGTGAGCAGTTGGTGAAAGGCGGCTACGTTCAGCCAGAATACGTTGACGCAATGCTGGAACGTGAAAAACTGACCCCAACTTACCTGGGTGAATCCATCGCGGTTCCGCACGGTACGGTTGAAGCAAAAGACCGCGTGCTGAAAACGGGCGTGGTGTTCTGTCAGTACCCTGACGGCGTGCGCTTCGGCGAAGAAGAAGATGACATCGCCCGTCTGGTGATTGGTATTGCCGCACGCAACAACGAGCACATTCAGGTGATTACCAGCCTGACCAACGCGCTGGACGATGAGTCTGTTATCGAGCGCCTGGCACAGACTGAAAGCGTTGACGAAGTTCTGGCACTGCTGAACAAGTAAGTTCCAACTATTCCCTCTCCCTTTGGGAGAGGGTTAGGGTGAGGGAAAAGCCTCACCCCAGCCCTCTCGGGTAAAAACATTAATGAAGGTTAATACTATGAAAGCATTACATTTTGGCGCAGGTAACATTGGCCGTGGTTTTATCGGCAAACTGCTGGCAGACGCGGGCATTACGCTGACGTTTGCCGATGTGAATCAGGTGGTCCTGGATGCCCTGAATGCCCGTCATAGCTATCAGGTCCACGTAGTGGGTGAAAACGAGCAGGTTGAAACCGTGTCGGGCGTGAATGCGGTAAGCAGCATTGGCGACGACGTTATCGACCTGATTGCCAGCGTTGATCTGGTCACCACGGCGGTAGGTCCGGTGGTGCTTGAGCGTATCGCGCCTGCGGTGGCAAAAGGTCTGGCGAAGCGTAAAGCACAGGGCAACGACGCTCCGCTGAACATCATCGCCTGCGAAAACATGGTGCGTGGCACCACGCAGCTGAAAGGTCACGTTCTGGCGGCTGTCGCTGACGAAGACAAAGCATGGGTTGAAGCGCACGTCGGCTTTGTCGACTCCGCCGTTGACCGTATCGTACCGCCATCAGAATCTGCAACCAACGACCCGCTGGAAGTGACCGTTGAAACCTTCAGCGAGTGGATCGTCGATAAAACCCAGTTTAAAGGCACCCTGCCTACCATCCCGGGGATGGAATTAACTGATAACCTGATGGCATTTGTCGAACGTAAACTCTTCACGCTGAACACGGGTCATGCTATAACCGCGTACCTCGGAAAATTGGCCGGTCATCAGACCATTCGTGACGCGATCCTCGATGAGAAGATCCGCGCGGTGGTGAAAGGGGCAATGGAAGAGAGCGGCGCGGTGCTGATCAAACGCTACGGTTTTGATGCTGATAAACACGCAGCATACATCCAGAAAATCCTCGGTCGTTTTGAAAACCCGTATCTGAAAGATGACGTTGAGCGCGTGGGTCGTCAGCCGCTGCGTAAACTGAGCGCGGGCGATCGCCTGATTAAGCCGCTGCTGGGCACGCTGGAATACGGCCTGCCGCACGCCAACCTGGTGAAAGGGATCGCGGCCGCAATGCACTACCGCAGCGAGCAGGATCCGCAGGCGATTGAGCTGGCTCAGCTGATTGATGACAACGGCGCGCAGGCTGCGCTGGCGCAGATTTCCGGTCTGGACGCCAACAGCGACGTGGTGGCGGAGGCGGTAAGCGCATATAACGCAACCAAATGATACAGAGTCCGGCGCAGGTTAGCCTGCGCCCGAATAACAGATTGTCAGATATGCAGGCAATAATGGAACAAACCCAGGCCTTTGAAAACCGTGTGCTTGAGCGTCTGAATGCTGGCAAAACCGTACGAAGTTTCCTGATTGCCGCCGTCGAGCTGTTAACTGAGGCGGTCAATATCCTGGTGCTTCAGGTGTTTCGCAAAGACGACTACGCGGTAAAATATGCTGTAGAACCGTTACTGGACGGAGACGGACCGCTGGGCGATCTTTCAGTGCGTCTGAAGCTGATTTACGGCCTTGGCGTGCTAAGCAGGCCAGAGTATGAAGACGCTGAATTGCTGATGGCATTACGCGAAGAGTTAAATCATGACGGTAATGAGTACACCTTTACTGATGATGAAATTCTTGGGCCTTTCGGCGAATTACACTGCGTCACCGCATTGCCCCCTGCGCCCCATTTTGATAACAGCGACCCTGAGCTGTACGCGATGCAAAAGCTGCGTTATCAACAGATTGTCCGTTCCACCATGGTCCTTTCCCTGACTGAGCTGATTTCCCGAATCAGCTTAAAAAAAGCGTTTCAGAAGTAAGCCTGCGCACATTGGTGTATCCTTCCTGTAAATTCCCCCGATTTAGAGTCATTTGTCATGAAAGAAGTCGAAAAGAACGAAATTAAACGCCTGAGCGACCGTCTGGATCTGATCCGTCACCAGATGGCTGGCCTTTCCCTGGTTGATTCCGCTGAGAAGTACGCCGAGCTAGAGAAAGAAGCTGCCACGCTGGAAACAGAAATCGAGCGTCTGCGCGAAGTGAAGGGCCAGAAGCTGAGCAAAGAAGCGCAAAAGCTGATGAACATGCCACACCGCCGTGCGATCACCAAAAAAGAGCAAGCCGACATGGGCAAGCTGAAAAAAAGCGTCCGTGGCCTGGTGGTGGTGCACCCGATGACCGAGCTTGGCCGCGAAATGGGCCTGAAAGAGATGACGGGCTTTTGTAAGACCGCGTTCTGATTCTTATTCCCCTCACCCTAACCCTCTCCCCAAAGGGGCGAGGGGACTGTACGGTGGGAGAGGGCCGGGGTGAGGGCATCAGACCCCATCCCGCTTCAAATTGGCCCAACCAATCCCCCTTTTCTTCCTTCCCTGGTTCACAATTCCATTATTTTCGCTCACAAACCCATTGCTCACCCATAACATTTGGTTAACCATTTGTTGTCATTAACCCTACAACACAACATTGGCAGGACCACTTTTACACAGACTGTGACGCAGAGATGAGCGGAGACTCACCCGCAACGCTAACTGTGTGGTCCCCAGGAGACCTGCATGAGCCTCTGGCAACAAAACTACGATCCGGCCGGGAATATCTGGCTGTCGAGCCTGATCGCATCGCTTCCGATCCTGTTCTTCTTCTTTGCGCTGATTAAGCTCAAGCTGAAGGGCTACCTCGCCGCGACCTATACCGTTGCCATCGCCCTGATGGTGGCGTTGTTCTTCTACAAAATGCCGGTCGATCGCGCGCTGGCCTCCGTCATCTATGGCTTCTTCTACGGACTGTGGCCGATTGCGTGGATCATCATCGCCGCCGTCTTTGTCTACAAAATCTCTGTAAAAACCGGGCAGTTCGACATCATTCGCTCGTCGATTCTCTCCATCACGCCGGACCAGCGTTTGCAGATGCTGATCGTCGGCTTCTCCTTCGGAGCATTTCTGGAAGGGGCGGCAGGATTTGGCGCACCAGTGGCGATCACCGCGGCGCTGCTGGTGGGTCTGGGCTTTAACCCGCTGTATGCCGCGGGCCTGTGCCTGATTGTGAACACCGCGCCGGTAGCCTTCGGCGCGATGGGGATCCCGATTCTGGTGGCGGGACAGGTGACCGGGCTGGACAGCTTTGAGATCGGCCAGATGGTGGGCCGCCAGTTACCGTTCCTGACCATCATCGTGCTGTTCTGGATCATGGCGATTATGGACGGCTGGCGCGGCGTGAAAGAGACCTGGCCCGCGGTGATGGTGGCGGGCGGTTCGTTCGCGATTGCCCAGTATCTCAGCTCCAACTTCCTCGGCCCTGAACTGCCGGACATTATCTCTTCCCTGGTGTCGCTGGTCTGTCTGACGCTGTTCCTGAAACGCTGGCAGCCGGTGCGTATCTTCCGCTTTGCCGATATGGGTGCCTCACATGTGGATCAGACTCTGGCCCGCACGGGCTATACGGCCGGGCAGATCGTCCGCGCCTGGTCACCGTTCCTGTTCCTGACCGCCACCGTGACGCTGTGGAGCGTTCCACCGTTTAAAGCGCTGTTCGCGCCTGGCGGCGCGCTGTACGACATGGTGATTAACATCTCCGTGCCGTTCCTCGACAAGATGGTCGCGCGTATGCCGCCGGTGGTGCACGACGCCACGCCGTACGCGGCGGTGTTCAAATTTGACTGGTTCTCCGCTACCGGCACGGCCATTCTGTTTGCCGCTATCCTTTCCGTGGTGTGGCTGCGCATGAAGCCTGCCGCCGCAGTGCAGACCTTTGCGGCAACGATTAAAGAGCTGATGCTGCCGATCTACTCCATCGGCATGGTGCTGGCGTTCGCGTTTATCTCGAACTACTCCGGCCTGTCTTCGACGCTGGCGTTAGCGCTGGCGCATACCGGCCATGCGTTTACCTTCTTCTCGCCGTTCCTCGGCTGGCTGGGCGTGTTCCTGACCGGTTCCGATACCTCATCAAACGCCCTGTTTGCCGCCCTGCAGGCGACGGCAGCGCAGCAGATTGGCGTGTCGGACGTGCTGCTGGTCGCCGCTAACACCACCGGCGGCGTGACCGGGAAGATGATTTCCCCGCAGTCCATCGCCATTGCCTGTGCCGCGGTGGGACTGGTGGGTAAAGAGTCAGATCTGTTCCGCTTTACCGTTAAACACAGCCTGATATTTACCTGCATGGTGGGCGTTATTACCACGCTGCAGGCCTATGTCTTAACCTGGATGATTCCATGATAGTGATGCCCAGACGCCTCTCCGACGAGATTGCCACTCGCGTGCGGGCGCTGATTGAAGAACAACATCTGGAAGCGGGCATGAAATTGCCCGCCGAACGCCAGCTTGCCGCCCAGCTTGGCGTGTCGCGCAATTCACTGCGCGAGGCGCTGGCGACGCTGGTTAACGAAGGGGTGCTGCTGAGCCGTCGCGGCGGCGGTACTTTCGTGCGCTGGCAGCATGATGACTGGTCCGAGCAAAATATCGTCCAGCCGCTGAAAACGCTGATGGAAAACGACCCGGACTACAGCTTTGACATCCTTGAAGCGCGTCATGCCATCGAAACCAGCACCGCGTGGCACGCGGCAATGCGGGCAACCGAGGCCGACAAAGAGAAGCTCAAAGCCTGTTTCGAAGCCACGCAAAGCAGCGATCCGGACATCGCCTCGCAGGCTGACGTGCGGTTTCACCTGGCGATTGCCGAGGCATCGCACAACGTGGTTCTGCTGCAGACCATGCGCGGCTTCTTCGACCTGCTGCAGTCCTCCGTAAAGCAGAGCCGCCAGCGTATGTATCTGGTCCCGCCGGTTTTTGCTCAGCTAACCGAACAGCACGAGGCGGTGCTCAACGCCATTCTGGCGGGCGATGCCGAGGCCGCGCGCAAGGCGATGATGGCGCATCTCGGCTTCGTGCACACCACCATTAAACGATTCGATGAAGATCAGGCCCGACAGGCGCGTATTACCCGTCTGCCTGGCGAGAGTGATATTTCCAGGGAGAACAAAGCATGATTATTTCAGCAGCCAGTGATTATCGCGCCGCGGCGCAGCGCATTTTGCCCCCTTTCCTGTTCCACTACATCGACGGCGGGGCGTATGCCGAATATACCCTGCGCCGCAACGTGGAAGACCTGTCGGAGGTGGCCCTGCGCCAGCGCGTGCTGAAGAATATGTCTGACCTGAGCCTTGAGACGAAGCTGTTTAACGAAACGCTTTCCATGCCGGTGGCGCTCGCGCCCGTAGGCCTGTGCGGTATGTACGCCCGACGTGGCGAAGTGCAGGCCGCCGCCGCGGCGGATGCTAAAGGCATTCCGTTTACGCTTTCTACCGTGTCCGTCTGCCCGATTGAAGAGGTCGCCCCGACCCTCAAGCGCCCGATGTGGTTCCAGCTGTACGTCCTGCGCGATCGCGGCTTTATGCGTAACGCGCTGGAGCGAGCGAAAGCGGCGGGCTGCTCTACGCTGGTCTTTACCGTGGATATGCCAACGCCCGGCGCGCGCTACCGTGATGCGCACTCCGGCATGAGCGGCCCAAACGCCGCGCTACGCCGCTACTGGCAGGCCGTCACCCACCCGCAGTGGGCGTGGGATGTGGGTCTGAACGGACGTCCACACGATCTGGGAAATATTTCGACCTATCTCGGCAAACCAACCGGACTGGAAGATTACATCGGCTGGCTGGCAAATAACTTCGATCCGTCCATCTCGTGGAAAGACCTGGAGTGGATCCGCGAATTCTGGGACGGCCCGATGGTGATCAAAGGGATCCTCGACCCGGAAGATGCCCGCGACGCGGTGCGCTTCGGCGCGGACGGGATCGTGGTCTCTAACCACGGCGGACGCCAGCTCGACGGCGTGCTCTCTTCTGCCCGCGCGCTGCCCGCCATCGCCGATGCGGTGAAAGGGGACATCGCGATTCTGGCCGACAGCGGCATTCGCAACGGGCTGGACGTGGTGCGCATGATTGCCCTGGGGGCAGACAGCGTGCTGCTGGGTCGCGCGTACCTTTACGCGCTGGCCACCAGCGGTCAGGCGGGCGTGGCGAACCTGCTGAACCTGATCGAGAAAGAGATGAAGGTGGCGATGACGCTGACCGGTGCGAAGACGATTAGCGAAATTAGCAAGGATTCGCTAGTGCAGGAGTTGAGTAAACTGCCTGCGGCGCTGGCCCCGCTGTCGCATGGCGACGCTGCTTAAGGTCTGATCCCCTCACCCTGGCCCTCTCCCCAAAGGGGTGAGGGGATGCTATTCTGCCCCCGCAATTAAGGGGGCAGCATGCTTAACATCGTTTTATTCGAACCAGAAATACCACCTAATACCGGCAACATCATCCGACTGTGCGCCAACACCGGTTTTCGTCTGCATATCATTGAGCCGATGGGCTTTGCGTGGGACGACAAGCGCCTGCGTCGCGCGGGGCTGGATTACCATGAATTTACTGCCGTCGTTCGCCATCACGATTACGCCACGTTTCTGGAAGCCGAAAAACCGCAGCGCATGTTCGCCCTGACCACCAAAGGCACCCCAGCGCACAGCGCGGTGAGCTATCAGGACGGGGATTATCTGATGTTTGGCCCGGAAACGCGCGGCCTGCCAGCCACCATTCTTGATGCCTTGCCAGCCGAGCAAAAAATTCGTATTCCGATGATGCCGGACAGCCGCAGCATGAACCTGTCGAATGCGGTGTCGGTAGTGGTGTATGAGGCGTGGCGCCAGCTGGGATACCCTGGCGCAGTACTGCGGAGCTGAAACATGTCGGGTGGCTTTCGCCACCCGATTCGTCGATTTAGCCTGCTACCGCGATACGCTTCATATCGGTCATGTAGCCGCGCAGTTTCTGGCCCACTTTCTCGATTTCGTGGCTGCGGATCGCGTCGTTTACGTCACGCAGCTGCGCGTTGTCAACCGCACCTTCTGCAATCGCTTTGCCCAGATCGCCTGCCTGCAGAGTGGTCATAAACTCTTTCAGCAGCGGTACGCAGGCGTAAGAGAACAGGTAGTTACCGTATTCTGCGGTATCAGAGATAACCACGTTCATTTCGTACAGACGCTTACGGGCGATGGTGTTCGCAATCAGCGGCAGCTCGTGCAGTGATTCATAGTACGCAGACTCTTCGATGATGCCGGAGTCCACCATGGTCTCGAATGCCAGCTCAACGCCTGCTTTCACCATCGCGATCATCAGTACGCCTTTATCGAAGTACTCCTGCTCGCTGATTTTGCCGTCGAACTGTGCAGCGTTTTCAAACGCGGTTTTACCGGTCTCTTCGCGCCAGGTCAGCAGGTTTTTATCGTCGTTCGCCCAGTCCGCCATCATGCCGGAAGAGAATTCGCCGGAGATGATGTCATCCATGTGTTTCTGGAACAGCGGTGCCATGATGGTTTTCAGCTGTTCAGACAGCGCGTAAGCACGCAGTTTTGCCGGGTTGGACAGACGGTCCATCATCAGCGTAATGCCGCCCTGCTTCAGCGCTTCGGTGATGGTTTCCCAGCCGAACTGAATCAGTTTTTCCGCGTAGGACGGGTCGGTGCCTTCTTCCACCAGCTTGTCGAAGCACAGCAGAGAACCGGCCTGCAGCATGCCGCACAGAATGGTCTGCTCGCCCATCAGGTCAGATTTCACTTCAGCAACGAAGGACGATTCCAGAACGCCCGCACGGTGGCCGCCAGTCGCCGCTGCCCATGCCTTGGCAATCGCCATGCCTTCGCCTTTCGGATCGTTTTCCGGGTGAACCGCGATCAGGGTCGGCACGCCGAAGCCACGTTTGTACTCTTCACGGACTTCGGTACCCGGGCACTTCGGCGCCACCATCACTACGGTGATGTCTTTACGGATCTGCTCGCCCACTTCAACGATGTTGAAGCCGTGGGAGTAACCCAGCGCCGCGCCGTCTTTCATCAGCGGCTGTACGGAACGCACAACGTCTGAGTGCTGCTTGTCTGGCGTCAGGTTAACCACCAGATCCGCCTGCGGGATCAGCTCTTCGTAGGTACCCACTTTGAAGCCGTTTTCGGTCGCTTTACGCCAGGAAGCACGCTTTTCGGCAATCGCTTCTTTACGCAGGGCGTAAGAGATATCCAGCCCGGAGTCACGCATGTTCAGGCCCTGGTTCAGACCCTGCGCGCCACAGCCGACGATGACCACTTTTTTACCCTGAAGGTAGCTCGCGCCATCGGCAAATTCATCGCGCGCCATGAAGCGGCATTTGCCCAGCTGCGCCAGCTGCTGGCGCAAGTTCAGTGTATTAAAGTAGTTAGCCATGGGTGATACCTCGTGATGTTGTGTGTCTTATTGTTCGGTTCGCGTTTCAGCGAGAATGTACCCACATTACAACAGGAAATTTATTGCGGAAATTGATATATTCACAACGTCACGTTGCAGTTTTTGCAATATAAAAAGAGGGAGTGGAATCGGTGGATTTACGCGATCTGAAAATGTTCCTGCACCTGGCGGAAAGCCGTCACTTTGGCCGCAGCGCCCGGGCGATGCACGTCAGCCCCTCCACGCTTTCGCGCCAGATCCAGCGCCTTGAGGAAGACCTCGGCCAGCCGCTGTTCGTGCGCGATAACCGCACCGTCACGCTGACGGAGGCCGGTGAAGAACTGCGCGTCTTTGCCCAGCAGACCTTGTTGCAGTACCAGCAGCTGCGACACACCATCGACCAGCAAGGGCCGTCGCTTTCCGGCGAGCTGCATATTTTCTGCTCCGTGACCGCCGCCTATAGCCATCTGCCGCCCATTCTCGACCGCTTCCGCGCGGCGCATCCGTCGGTCGAAATTAAGCTCACCACCGGCGATGCCGCCGACGCAATGGAAAAAGTGGTGACGGGCGAAGCGGATCTCGCCATTGCCGGGAAACCCGAAACCCTGCCGGGCGCGGTGGCGTTCTCCATGCTGGAAAATCTGGCAGTGGTGTTGATTGCCCCGGCGCTGCCCTGCCCGGTGCGTAATCAGGTGTCGGTGGAAAAACCGGACTGGTCCACGGTGCCGTTTATCATGGCCGATCAGGGGCCGGTGCGCCGCCGCATTGAGCTGTGGTTCCGCCGTCAGAAGATCAGCAACCCGTCGATATACGCCACGGTCGGCGGCCATGAGGCGATGGTGTCGATGGTGGCGCTAGGCTGCGGCGTGGCGCTGCTGCCGGAAGTGGTGCTGGAGAACAGCCCGGAGCCGGTGCGCAATCGCGTGATGATTTTAGAGCGCAGCGACGAGAAGACGCCGTTTGAGCTTGGCGTGTGCGCACAAAAAAAGCGGCTGCATGAGCCGCTTATTGATGCGTTCTGGAAGATATTGCCGAACCACTAAAGCCGGGTGGCGCTGCGCTTACCCGGCCTACACGCAGCTCAACCCTTAGCCCGCGAGGAAGAAGCGGAACGCCGGGTTATGGGTTTCGTCATGGCACTCGTAGCCCAGCTCGTTCAGCCGCGTTTCGAAATCTGGCTCGTGCTCGCCCAGTTCGAACGCCGCCAGCACGCGGCCGTAGTCGGTGCCGTGGCTGCGGTAGTGGAACAGAGAGATGTTCCAGTGCGTGCCCAGCGTGTGCAGGAACTTGAGCAGCGCGCCCGGCGATTCCGGGAACTCGAAGCTGAACAGGCGTTCCTTCAGCGGCTTGGATGGACGCCCGCCGACCATGTAGCGCACGTGCAGCTTTGCCATCTCGTCGTCAGAGAGATCGACCACGCTATAGCCTCCCTCATGCAGCAGGTTGAGGATCTCTTTGCGCTCCTCCACGCCGCGGCTCAGACGCACGCCGACAAAAATGCAGGCGTCTTTGGCATCGGCAAAACGGTAGTTAAATTCCGTTACCGAACGTCCGCCCAGCAGCTGGCAGAACTTCAGGAAGCTGCCCTTCTCTTCCGGAATGGTCACCGCCAGCAGCGCCTCACGCTGCTCACCCAGCTCACAGCGCTCGGAAACGTAGCGCAGACCGTGGAAGTTCACGTTTGCACCAGACAGCACGTGCGCCAGCCGCTCGCCGCGAATATTGTGCTGCGCGATGTATTTTTTCATGCCCGCCAGCGCCAGCGCGCCGGAAGGTTCCGCCACCGCGCGTACATCCTCGAACAGATCTTTCATCGCCGCGCAGATCGCATCGCTATCAACGGTGATGATGTCGTCGAGATATTCCTGGCACAGGCGGAAGGTTTCATCCCCAATGCGCTTCACCGCCACGCCCTCGGCAAACAGCCCGACGCGCGGCAGGTCTACCGGATGACCCGCATCCAGCGCCGCCTTAAGGCAGGCAGAGTCTTCCGCTTCAACGGCGATGACTTTGATCTGCGGCATCAGCTGTTTGATCAGCACCGCGACGCCCGCAGCCAGGCCACCGCCGCCGACCGGCACAAACACGCGGTCGAGATGGGCATCCTGCTGCAGCAGCTCAAGCGCCAGCGTGCCCTGCCCGGCAATCACCATCGGGTGGTCGAACGGCGGCACCCAGGTGAAACCCTGCTGCTGCGCCAGCTCAATCGCTTTGGCTTTTGCTTCGTCGAAGTTAGCCCCGTGGAGCAGCACTTCACCGCCGAAACCGCGGACCGCATCGACTTTGATGTCTGCGGTAGCGACCGGCATCACGATCAGCGCTTTCAGCCCCAGACGGGCAGACGAGAACGCCACGCCCTGGGCGTGGTTTCCCGCCGAGGCGGTAATCACACCGCGCGCTTTCTGCTCGTCGGTCAGCCCGGCCATCATCGCGTAGGCCCCGCGCAGCTTGAAGCTGTGCACCGGCTGACGGTCTTCGCGCTTCACCAGAATGACGTTGTCGAGGCGCGAAGAGAGTTTTTCCATTTTCTGCAGGGGCGTGACCTGCACGGCTTCATAGACCGGCGCGCGTAGCACCGCTCTCAGATATTCCGCCCCCTCGGGGGCGGCGGATAAGGGTTGTGACTCGGCCATCATTAGCCCCCAAGTTTAGATTTATCGCGCACCGCGCCTTTATCTGCACTGGTGGCAAGGCTCGCGTAGGCGCGCAGGGCGAAGGAGACTTCGCGCTGGCGGTCTTTCGGCGTCCAGGCTTTATCGCCGCGGGCTTCCTGCGCTTCACGACGGGCCGCAATTTCCCGATCGCTCAGCTTGAGCTGAATGCCGCGATTCGGAATGTCGATTTCGATAAGATCGCCGTCTTCGATGATCGCAATGTTGCCGCCGCTTGCCGCTTCCGGCGAAACGTGGCCGATAGAGAGGCCGGAGGTGCCGCCGGAGAAACGCCCGTCGGTGATCAGCGCACACGCTTTACCGAGTCCCATGGATTTCAGGAAGGTGGTGGGGTAGAGCATCTCCTGCATGCCGGGACCGCCTTTCGGCCCTTCGTAGCGAATGACAACCACGTCGCCTTCCATCACTTTGCCGCCGAGAATTGCCTCTACCGCTTCATCCTGGCTTTCGTACACTTTCGCCGGACCGGTGAATTTCAGGATGCTGTCGTCCACGCCTGCGGTTTTCACGATGCAGCCGTTTTCCGCAAAGTTACCGTACAGCACGGCCAGACCGCCGTCTTTGCTGTAGGCGTGCTCCAGCGAGCGGATACAGCCTTCGGCGCGGTCATCGTCCAGGGTGTCCCAGCGACAGTCCTGGGAGAACGCCTGGGTAGTGCGAATACCGGCAGGACCCGCGCGGAACATTTTTTTCACCGCATCGTCTTTGGTCAGCATCACGTCGTACTGGTCCAGCGACTCCGGCAGCGTCAGGCCGAGCACGTTTTTCACTTCACGGTTCATCAGGCCCGCACGATCCAGCTCGCCCAGAATGCCCAGCACGCCGCCCGCGCGGTGTACGTCTTCCATATGATATTTCTGGGTACTCGGCGCGACTTTACACAGCTGCGGCACTTTACGGGACAGCTTGTCGATGTCGCTCATGGTGAAGTCAATTTCGGCTTCCTGCGCGGCGGCCAGCAGATGCAGAACGGTGTTGGTGGAACCGCCCATGGCGATATCCAGCGTCATGGCGTTCTCAAACGCGGCTTTGCTGGCGATGTTGCGCGGCAGCGCGCTGGCATCGTCCTGCTCGTAGTAGCGTTTAGTCAATTCAACGATGCGCTTACCGGCGTTAAGGAACAGCTGTTTGCGGTCGGCGTGGGTCGCCAGCAGCGAGCCGTTACCCGGCTGAGAAAGACCCAGCGCTTCGGTCAGGCAGTTCATGGAGTTGGCGGTAAACATACCGGAACAGGAGCCGCAGGTCGGACACGCGGAGCGCTCAACCTGGTCGCTCTGCTCGTCAGAGACTTTCGGGTCCGCGCCCTGGATCATCGCATCGACCAGGTCGAGCTTGATGATTTTGTCGGAGAGCTTAGTTTTCCCCGCTTCCATTGGACCGCCGGAGACGAAGATCACCGGAATATTCAGGCGCAGGGAGGCCATCAGCATCCCCGGGGTGATTTTGTCGCAGTTGGAGATGCAGACCATCGCATCGGCGCAGTGGGCGTTAACCATGTACTCAACCGAGTCGGCGATCAGCTCGCGCGACGGCAGTGAATAGAGCATGCCCCCGTGCCCCATCGCGATACCGTCATCCACCGCAATGGTGTTGAACTCTTTCGCCACGCCGCCGGAGGCTTCGATTTGCTCGGCAACCAGCTTGCCGAGATCGCGCAGGTGCACGTGGCCCGGTACGAACTGGGTGAAGGAGTTCACCACGGCGATAATCGGCTTGCCGAAATCGGCGTCGGTCATTCCGGTGGCGCGCCACAGTGCGCGGGCACCCGCCATATTACGGCCGTGGGTGGTGGTGGCTGAACGATACTTAGGCATGCTTTATTTACTCCCGTCTGACTATTTAATGGGACGGTGCGTGCCGTCCCAAATTTATACTTAGTGATTAACCTGATCCAACCAGCCGTATTTATCTTCTGTTTCGCCGGTGAAGAGGCCAAAGAACGCTTGCTGAATACGTTTGGTGACCGGGCCACAGCGGCCTTCGCCCACCTGAATACCGTCTACGCTGCGCACCGGCGTGATTTCAGCCGCGGTACCGGACATGAACACTTCATCGGCCAGATACAGGGATTCGCGGGACAGCACCTGCTCGCGCACTTCGATACCCAGATCTTTCGCCAGCTTGATGATGGCGTCACGGGTGATGCCCGGCAGCGCGGACGAGGTGAACGGCGGCGTGAACAGGATACCGTCTTTCACTTCAAACAGGTTTTCGCCCGCACCTTCAGAGATGTAGCCATTCACGTCCAGGGCGATACCTTCCTGATAGCCGTGGCGGCGCGCTTCACTACCGACCAGCAGGGAAGAAAGGTAGTTGCCGCCCGCTTTTGCGGCTGTCGGGATGGTGTTTGGCGCCACGCGGTTCCAGGAAGAGACCATTGCGTCGATCCCCTGCTCCAGGGCTTCAGCACCCAGGTAGGCACCCCATGGGAACGCGGCAATGATCACATCGGTGTTGTAACCGGCTGGCGGGTTCACACCCATGCCGACGTCGCCCACGAAGACCAGCGGACGAATATAGGCGCTGGTCAGGTTGTTTTTACGGATCACTTCGCGACAGGCTTCCATCAGCTCATCAACGCTTTGAGAAACCGGGAAACGATAAATTTTGGCTGAGTCATGCAGACGCTGCATGTGTTCGCGATGGCGGAACACCACTGGTCCTTTGTGAGAGTCGTAGCAACGGATGCCTTCAAACACGGAGGTACCGTAGTGCAGCGCGTGGGACATCACGTGGACCTTCGCGTCCTCCCAGCGAACCATCTCACCGTTGAACCAAATGTAATCAGCTTTTTTTGTCGTCATTTTTTCGTCCTGTCACGCTTAAGCGCGGATTTGTTGTGATGTGGTTGTGCTCTGGCAGATGGCAACATGGGCAACGTCTACCAGTTTTGATAATTGGCTAAACAGTAAGTCGACCGACCGCGGGCTGGCAACGGTTAATTCGATACTGATGTTCTGGGCGTCTGTGGCCGTTTCCATATTCATAGAGCAAATCTGAAAACCACGATGACGCACCACGCGCAGAACGCGCTCTAAGGTTTCCGGGTTGAAGCGAGCCTGTACGGCGACCTGATGCTGCATCATGATAATTTCTCCATCATTTGTGAGTTACTGGCACCAGGCGGTACCAACGGCCAGACGTTCTCGAGTTCGTCGATTGAGACATGAAGCAGGTAAGGCCCATCGCTGTTCAGCATGGTGTCGAGCGCCGCTTCAACCTGATCTTTACGGGTGATGTGCTGGCCAGGGATGCCAAAGGCGCTGGCCAGGGTGAGGAAATCGGGGTTATCGGTGAGCGTCGTTTCGCTGTAACGCTCCTGGAAGAACAGCTGCTGCCACTGGCGAACCATCCCTAAACGCTGGTTGTCGAGCAAGACGATTTTCAGCGGCAACTGCTTACGCTTAACGGTGCCGAGCTCCTGAACGTTCATCATGAAGGAGCCGTCACCGGAGATACAGATAACGGTATCGTTCGGGCGGGCAACCTGCGCGCCAACGGCTGCTGGCAGACCGAAGCCCATCGTCCCTAACCCGCTGGAGGTGATGAAGTTTTCCGGGCGGGTGTAGGTCATGTGCTGCGCGGACCACATCTGGTGCTGGCCTACGTCGGTGGTGACGACGCTGTCAGCCGGTTTACGGTCGGACAGCTGCTTCAACAGCAGCGGTGCGTAGATGGCCTCGCCGGGATGGTCGTAACGCCAGGCGTGCTCGGCGCGCATGTCTGCGGTGTGCTGACGCCACGCGTTGATATCCAGCGGCTGCTGCAGTGCCGGTAACAGCGCGTTGAGATCGCCCTGCAGCGCGACGTGCGCCTGACGCAGCTTGTTCATCTCCGCCGGGTCGATATCCATATGGATGACTTTGGCGTTCGGCGCAAAGGTATTCAGCTTGCCGGTGACGCGGTCGTCAAAACGGGCGCCTACGGCGATGAGCAGATCGCACTCCTGCACCGCCAGGTTTGCCGCTTTGGTGCCGTGCATCCCCAGCATGCCCAGATAGTATGGGTAGTTCGCGTCAACGGCACCCAGACCTTTCAACGTGCAGGTCGCTGGCATCTGCGTTGTTGCGATAAATTCGCGCAGGGCTGGAACGGCCTGCGCCATGCCGACGCCACCGCCGACGTACAGCATCGGCTTTTTCGCCTGCGCCAGCATCTGACGGGCCTCTTCAACTGCCGCATCCGGAAACGCATCGTCGCTTTCAACGGTGGAGAAGTGCGGTTCCAGATCGCCGAGTGCCACCTGGATATCTTTCGGGATATCGACCAGAACCGGACCAGGACGACCAGAATTCGCGACTTCAAATGCTTCTGCCATTACGCGCGGCAGCTCTTCCAGAGACTGGACGAGGAAGCTGTGTTTGGTGCAGGCCAGCGATAAACCAAGGACGTCGACCTCCTGGAAAGCATCGGTACCGATGAAAGGAGACGCCACTTGGCCGGTGATGGCGACAACGGGAACGGAATCCAGCAGGGCATCCGCCAGACCGGTGATTAAGTTAGTTGCGCCTGGGCCTGAAGTGGCCATGCAGACACCGGTTTTGCCCGTGGCACGAGCGTAACCAATGGCCGCCATCGCTGCACCCTGCTCGTGTCGGCACAACAGGTGTTCCACGCCGCCGTCATACAGTGCATCGTAAATCGGCATAATTGCGCCACCCGGATAACCGAATACGGTTTCCACTCCCTGCGCGCGCAACGCATGTACAACCCATTGTGCCCCATTCATAGTTAGTTCCCCGTCATAAAACTGGAGAAACAGAATTTTGTGCTAGTCGTCATGCTCTGCTCCTCGTTTACGTTTTTTAGTCATAAAAAAACCCCCGGACCTTTCGGTGCGGGGGTCTTAGTTCGTTAAGGCTTGATTTCTAAGCCTTTCCTCGTCCAAGTGCAGCCCCGCACGGTGGGATAATAATCACCACCACGCTAATCACGACCAGGCTAATCACTCGTAGAAGGGCTGTCATTTTCAGTTCTTTCTGCATCTTGTTCGAAGGAATACCTAAAGAGTTATCACAGAATTCAAAACAAACACAAGATTTATTTATGGCTCACTTGATTAGCCAGCAAATCATATTTCTTAAAATCGTTGTTTTATATGAGGAAAATAGAAAATGAATATTTTTCATTTTTTTCACGGCGGACTACAGCGTCAAAACGCGGTTTTTTACGTTCTGCGAGAAGGCTTCCATGATTATGCAATGGTATGAATGCGGCATGAAAATACCTGAACAGGTGCCGTAAATTCACAAAATGACGCTAAAAAGACCATGCAGGCGCTGGCATAGTCACACCAGGAGGTAGTGCAAATGTCACTGTCAGTTGTTTATACGCGTGCGGCTCTCGGGGTGAAGGCACCGCTGATTTCCGTAGAGGTTCATTTGAGTAATGGGCTGCCGGGACTCACGCTTGTCGGGCTACCGGAAACGACGGTTAAAGAGGCGAGGGATCGCGTTCGCAGCGCAATAATAAATAGCGGTTATACCTTCCCCGCGAAGAAGATCACCATCAACCTTGCCCCCGCCGATCTACCCAAAGAGGGGGGACGATACGATTTACCTATCGCGATTGCGCTTCTCGCGGCTTCTGAGCAGCTTAATACAACCAGGCTAGGCTCGTACGAGTTCGTGGGCGAACTCGCGCTCACAGGCGCGTTAAGAGGCGTTCCCGGTGCAATATCCGGAGCGCTGGAGGCAATCCGTGCTGGGCGGCAAATCATTGTCGCCAATGAAAACGCATCAGAAGTGAGTCTTATTGCAGAAAAGGGATGCCTTATAGCGGGGCATCTTCAGGAAGTGTGTGCCTGGCTGGAAGGGCGACATGAGCTGTCCGAACCGGAGGAGTGTGACGATGAGGTAACGGATGTACCAGAGGATCTCAGCGAGATTATGGGACAGGAGCAAGGGAAACGGGCGCTGGAGATCACAGCAGCGGGTGGACACAATCTTCTGCTGATTGGCCCACCGGGTACGGGTAAAACCATGCTGGCGAGCAGGTTGAGTGGGTTGCTCCCACCGCTTAATAATCATGAAGCGCTGGAAAGCGCCGCGATATATAGCCTGATCGGTTCTACGTCGCTGCAAAAACAGTGGCGTCGACGTCCTTTTCGTTCCCCGCATCATAGCGCTTCACTGACGGCAATGGTCGGCGGTGGGTCTATTCCGGGGCCGGGTGAGATCTCACTGGCGCACAATGGCATTCTGTTTCTCGATGAGCTGCCTGAATTTGAGCGCCGCGTGCTGGATGCACTGAGGGAACCCATTGAATCCGGCGAGATACATATCTCACGCACGCGTGCCAAAATAAGCTATCCCGCCAGGTTTCAGCTCGTCGCGGCGATGAACCCCAGCCCCACTGGACACTATCAGGGGAATCATAACCGCTGCACGCCAGAGCAGACGCTGCGCTATCTGGGAAAGCTGTCCGGCCCGTTCCTCGATCGTTTCGATTTATCACTGGAAATCCCGCTTCCACCGCCTGGCATACTCAGGCAGACGGGTATACAGAGTGAATGCTCTACGAATGTTCGCGAGCGGGTTATCGCGGCGCAGGCGCGACAGTATGCTCGTCAGAACAGACTGAATGCGCGGCTGGATAATGCCGGGATCCGACAGTTTTGTTCACTTAACGGTGAGGATGCGGGGTGGCTGGAAGAGACGTTGACGCGGTTTGGGCTGTCCATACGTGCGTGGCAGCGTCTGTTGAAAGTGGCCAGAACCATTGCTGACGTGGAGGGCTGTACTGACATTGAAAGGAAACATTTGCAGGAAGCGCTGAGCTATCGCGCTATTGACCGTTTGCTGCTGCATCTGCAGAAGTTGCTGGCATAAAAAAGGGGCCGTAGCCCCTTCTCACCATCTTAGTCGTCAGACTCGGTGTAGTCTTCTGCACCTTCCATCTGCGGCTTACCGCCAGACAGTGTATGGAAGCGCTTTGGACGCTTAATGCGTGCCATGTACTTGATCCATACACGTTCTGCTTCAGACTCCGGCTCACGCTCACCACGGCATACAGAAACAAACTGTTTCTCGTCTTCGGTAGCAGGTTCGCGCTTACCCAGATCCAGCTCGTTAAAGGCATAACCATGGCGCTCAAGCAGTTGAGCTTCTTTGATGGTGAAATCGCCGTGACGAGAGAACCCGCGCGGATAATGTTTATTGTCGAAAAAACGATTAGTCGTCGTAAAGCTTTCCGCCATCCTACACGCTCCTAATTCTTTGGCCGAGCTATTTATGGCGCGGAGTATTAGTTACGCTTGACAGAGTGTAAAACAAAACATTTAAATCATAACGACAAATAATTTTGTGGAGAAAGATGTGGATACGGAATTGCTAAAAACTTTCCTTGAAGTGAGCAGAACGCGTCACTTCGGGCGAGCCGCTGAAGCCCTTTACCTGACGCAGTCAGCAGTCAGTTTTCGTATTCGACAGCTGGAAAATCAACTGGGTGTGAATCTTTTTACCCGCCATCGCAACAATATCCGCCTCACGCCTGCCGGTGAAAAACTGCTTCCGTATGCGGAGACATTGATGAACACCTGGCAAGCGGCACGTAAAGAGGTTGCGCATACCTCAAGACACAATGAATTCTCGATTGGGGCCAGCGCATCCCTGTGGGAATGCATGCTCAGTCAATGGTTGAGCCGGTTGTATCATTCACACGGGCATCTGCAATTTGAGGCCAGAATTGCGCAACGTCAGTCGCTCGTTAAGCAACTCCATGAGCGCCAACTTGATCTTCTGATCACGACTGAAGCCCCCAAGATGGACGAATTTAGCAGCCAGATCGTAGGGCAGTTTGGTCTTGCGCTTTATGCGTCTGAGCCGTCAATGATGAAAGCCGATCTGAGTTATCTGCGTCTGGAATGGGGCCCGGATTTTCAGCAACATGAGTCTGGGTTGATTGCCAGCGATGATGTTCCCCAGTTAACAACAAGCTCTGCGGAGATTGCCTGCCAGCAGTTGCCTTTATTAAAGGGCTGCACCTGGCTACCTACTCGCTGGGCAGACAGCAGACCGGGTCTGCATACCGTCGCAGATTCCACGACGCTCTCCAGACCGTTATATGCTATTTGGCTGCAGAACAGCGATAAGCAGTCGCAGATTAAAGATCTTCTAAAAATCAATATCATGGACTAACGCAAAAAGCCTGCAGAGATGCAGGCTTCTTATTAGAAGAGGTGTTTGTCGTATTACAGGCAAAAAAAAATCCTTTGCCGAAGCAAAGGATTCTATATGGCAGGGGCGGAGAGACTCGAACTCGCGACACCCGGTTTTGGAGACCGGTGCTCTACCAACTGAGCTACGCCCCTAAAGTTTCTTACCATCAAGCCTGCCTAAAAGGCAGGCTTGATGTCTTAATAAGTGGCGGAACGGACGGGACTCGAACCCGCGACCCCCTGCGTGACAGGCAGGTATTCTAACCGACTGAACTACCGCTCCACCGAAGACTGCTTGTAACCACCGGATTAATGCACCGG
>PJTS01000173.1_pt1 | contig 59991 bp, 57 predicted proteins | sample 1512251 | NCBI WGS metagenome assembly PJTS01 (sample SAMN08177686, study PRJNA422409) | Soil metagenome, whole genome shotgun sequencing project. | isolation source: Soil (2) enriched on wood chips: alkali lignin treatment | place: USA: Madison | collected 2015-01-15 | reverse complement strand
GTTCGGGGTCAGCTTTCGGCGTCGGCGGCGCTGAGCGGGTTGTAGCGCTTGGCCGGGTCGCGCATTTCGATACGCGACATCGATGCCTTGGCCAGGCGGGTTTCAAAGGCCATCACGGCCTTGGCCTGCTCGGCGGCCTGCGCAGCGTCCATGCCCGACAGGGTCAGCACCTGGGCGATGTAGGCCACGTAGGCGTCACGGATCTTGGCCTGCGATTCGTCGAAGTAGTAGCCCTTTTCCGGCAGGCCCAGGCCGCCCTGGCCGACGTAGGCGATGACGTTGGCCGAATCCTTGTAGTCGGCGTTGCCGAACAGCGAGAACAGCACGCCCTTGCCTTCAGCCTGGCTGTCGCGCAGGTACTGGGTGATGGCGCCGGTGTCGTTCAGCGCGGCGATCTTGTCCAGCTGCGGCTGCAGCGGGGTCAGGCCGGCGGCCTCGATCTTGGCTTCGTCGTTGCCGGTCTTCCAGATGTCACCGATCTTGGCTTCCACCGAGCCGGCCTTGGCCTGGCTGGCGGCGGCCTGTTCGACCAGCGCGTGCTGCACTTCCAGCGAGCGTTCGCGCAGGATCTCGAAGCTGCCCCAGGTGGTCTGGTCGCCCGGCACCGGGTTGGCCTGCAGCCACTTGCTGTTGACGAAGCCGTTGAGGTCGGTACAGGCGGCGATGGACGGGTCCAGGTCGGCGTTGTTGAGCGAGATCAGCGGCGTCTTGATCTGCGACTGATCGAAGGCCGGCTTGGCATCGGCGGTGGCGGCCGGCGCGGTTTCGTTCTTGCCACAGGCAGCCAGCGACGCAGCGATGGCGATGGTCAGGCCCAGCGGGACCAGGTTGCGGACGTTCATGGAGTCTCTCTCCGACGGCGAATGGATCAGCGTAGCGGGCGCGGCGGTGCGGGGGACCGGCCAAAGGTCACAGGGGCCGTGGCATCGCCAACCAACTGCATGCCGGTATTCTTGTCTTCCCGATCACCGGACCTCGCGCCCATGGACGAAGCTGCGCTGCTACAGGCTCTTGACACCTGCGATTATCTGTTCCTGACGGATATTGGCGAACCGGAGGTCAACTGTCTGCGGTTGGTCATCGAGGAGGGACGGGGGACAGGAGCCCCCCGCCGTGTGGATTTCGGCCAGGGACATTGGATCGATGACGTGCGCGCGATAGAGATAACCTCCGATTCGCAGCGCTTCGAGTTGGTATGGGATGACTACATCAGCTATGTCGTGCACAACGAGTGTTACCAGAGCGGCGACGACTCCGAAGATTGGAGCGGCAACCGGTTCCGCCGTTACAGCCGGTCGAAGTTCCTCGATTATCTGGACCATGCCACCTTTGCCGACACCCGTTACCCCGGCCCATTCGCGCACTATCAAGTGATATGCCAGGACCACGTCATCGACATTGCTGGATTGCAGCCCCCGAGGGTGCGCCTGTTGGGTCCTTCGTAGCAGACAGATGCAGCCACCCATGGGGTGGCTCTACTGGGCTGCGATGGCGTCAGTCGAGCATGGCTCGACTCTACAAAACGAAAGGCCGGCTTGCGCCGGCCTTCTGTTTTATTTCGCCTTGCCCTGGTTGGCCACGGCTTCAGCGGCCTTGCGGGCGGCTTCCGGGTCGCCCAGGTAACGGAACGACTTCACGGTCAGGTCGTCGTTCAGTTCGAACAGCAGCGGGATGCCGGTCGGGATGTTCAGCTCGAGGATTTCCTCGCGCGAGACGTTGTTGAGGTACTTGTACAGCGCGCGCATCGATTTGCCGTGGGCGGTGACCAGGAAGGTCTTGCTCTACTTCAGCTGAGGCGCGATGGCGTAGTGCCAGTACGGCAGCACGCGGTCCAGCGTGGTGGCCAGCGATTCGGTGCCCGGCAGGGCGTTGCGGTCCAGGCCGGCGTAGCGGCGGTCGTGGATCGGGTGGCCCGGGTCTTCCAGCTCCATCGGCGGCGGCGGGATGTCGTAGGAACGACGCCACACCTTGACCTGCTCCTCGCCGTGCTTGGCAGCGGTCTCGGCCTTGTCCAGGCCCTGCAGGCCACCATAGTGGCGCTCGTTCAGGCGCCAGGACTTGTTGACCGGCAGCCAGTCCTGGCCCAGTTCGGCCAGCGCACCCTGCAGGGTGTGGATGGCGCGCTTGAGCACCGAGGTGTGGGCGACGTCGAACTGCAGGCCCTCTTCGCGCATCAGGCGGCCGGCGTTGGCGGCCTCGCTGCGGCCCTGGTCGGTCAGGTCGACATCGACCCAGCCGGTGAAGCGGTTGTCCAGGTTCCACTGGCTCTGGCCGTGGCGCAACAGTACGAGTTTACGGGTCACTGCAGGATCTCCAACGCGAGGATAGGCAGGCGGACATTGTAGCCCCGGCCACGCTCACCGCGCCGTGGCAGCGGTCATGCCATGCTCCGGGCCGATGAAGACCGTGATCGATCCGGGCCACTGGCAAGGCAGCGTGGCCGCCGCCCGCGCGCACCAGGTGCAGCTGGCCAGCCGCGTCGAGCGCCAGGACCGGCTGCTGGCCGCGCCGCGCTGGCTGGCCGGTCTGGACGTGGGGTTCGAGGACAACGGCACCATCACCCGCGCTGCCGCCGTGCTGCTCGATGCCACCACCCTGCAGCCGGTGGCGCAGGAAATCGCGCGCATTCCCACCGTCATGCCCTACATCCCGGGCCTGCTCAGCTTCCGCGAACTGCCGGCACTGCTGGCCGCGCTGGCGCAGCTGCCCCGCACCCCGGACCTGGTGTTCGTGGATGGCCATGGCATCAGCCACCCGCGGCGGCTGGGCGTGGCCGCACACCTGGGCGTGGTGGCCGACCTGCCGAGCATCGGCGTGGCCAAGTCGAAGCTGGTCGGCCAGTACGTCGAACCCGGCGCCGAGCCCGGCGCGCATGCGCCGCTGCTGCAGGGGGATGAACAGCTGGGCTGGGTGCTGCGCAGCAAGGCCCGCTGCAAGCCGTTGTTCGTGGCGGGCGGCCACCGGGTCAGCGCCGATACCGCGCTGGCCTGGGTGCAGCGAACGCTGCGCGGCTATCGCCTGCCCGAACCGACCCGCCTGGCCGACCGCCTGGCCTCGCGCCGCGATGAGGGTAGAGTCGACGGGTAGAGTCGACTGTTAGTCGACTACCGCGCGCAGCGCGGGGTTCTCTGCAAAAAGCAGTCGACTAACAGTCGACTCTACCCCGTCGACTCTACCCAGCCGACGCGACCCAGCCGACGCGACCCAGTCGGGATCTGTTACCGGTGCACGTGGCCATGATGGCCCTGCGCATCATGGTCATGGTCATGGTCATGGTCATGGTCATGATCGTGCTCGTGCCTGGCCGGTTCCCCGCACGCTTCGCCGCAGTGGTCAGCCTCGATCTGCAGGGTCACATGATCGATGCCGAACTCCTCGTGCAGGCGTGCGCCCAGTTCGCGGCGCAGCGCGTCGGCGTCGGTGCCATCGCGCATCACCACGTGCGCGGTCAGCGCCGGGGTGCTTGATGCCAGCGCCCACACGTGCAGGTCGTGCACGTCCAGCACGGCGGCATGCGCACTCAAGCCTGCGCGCACCTTGGCCACATCGGTGCCCTTGGGCACGCCTTCCAGCAGCACGTTGATGGCTTCGCGCATCAGCACCCAGGTGCGCGGCAGCACCCACAGGCCGATCAGCACGGCGAGGATCGGATCGATCGGCTTCCAGCCGGTCCAGCGGATCAGCAGCGCGCCAACGATCACCGCCACCGAGCCCAGCATGTCCGCCCACACTTCCAGGTAGGCGCCTTTCACGTTCAGGCTTTCACCGCTGCCGGCCTGCAGCAGGCGCATCGAAATGAGGTTGATGACCAGGCCGATCGCTGCGATCACCAGCATGCCGGTCGATGCGATCTCCTGCGGCTGGCGGAAGCGCGCAATGGCTTCCCACAGGATGTAGCCGGCAACGACGAACAGCATCGCGCCATTGATCATCGCGCCCAGTGCTTCCAGCCGGGCATAGCCGTAAGTGCGTCGCGCATCCGGCGGGCGCCGGCTCAGCCGCACCGCCACCAGCGCGATCATCAGTGCCAACGTATCGGTGGCCATGTGCGCGGCATCGGACAGCAGGGCCAGGCTGTTGGTCCAGAACGCACCCACCACCTCCACCACCAGGAACGTGGTGGTCAGGCCGAGCGCCCACCACAACGGTTTCTCGTGGCGGATTTCCGATGGCAGGTGGTCGTGGTCGTGACCCATGGCAAAGCTCCTGTGCAATGCGGTCAGGCTACGCGCGGTGGCCGCGGGAGACTATTACGCTGTTTATAACATTGCAGGCGTCGCCGCCCTGCCATCGCTGCAGGCACGCTGCATGCCGCTTAAACTGCCGGCTCGCCCCCCATCAACCGTACACCCGCGCTGCCGATACCGGTGGTTTGCCGTACGCCGCTGGATACCGACGTGGACACACCCCAACTGGATGAGGCCAGCAAACCGCTGGCCGACGCCTGGCAGCACTGCCTGCTGCAGGCTGGCCCCGCAGCGACCGCGCTGCTGCGGCAGGTCGCGCAGGATGCACCGCCCGCGCTGGCACAGCGCTTCTACGACGTCCTGCTGCAGGATGCGCGTGCGCGCCGCTTCCTGTCCCACGAGCAGGTGAAGGATCGCCTGCAGCCCGCCATGCAGCGCTGGCTGAACCAGTTGCTGTGCACCGATGCCGAAGGCGTGGCCATGGCGGTGGCCGCGCAGCGTGTGATCGGCGATGTCCATGCACGGGTCGGCATTCCCGTGGATCTCGTCACCCGCGGTGCGCGCGTGCTCAAGCACGAACTGTTCGTGCGCCTGCGCGGCCTGGCCAGTGATGCGGATACGGCGTTCGCCGCCATCGACTGCCTCAGCGCAACCATGGACATCGCCATGGAAGGCATGACCCTGGCCTATACCCATGCCCGCGAGCGCTCATCGCGTACCGATGCGGCATATCGCCTGTTCTCGCTGGTGCAGAACGTGAGCACCGAGCGCGAGCGCCAGCGTGCACTGCTGCTGGACTGGGAAAATACCCTGCTGTACACCTTGGCCGGCCACACCTGCGATGGCGAAGGCGCGAGCCTGGCCACGTCCGAGTTCGGCCTGTGGTTCACCCACAAGGGCGTGCCCAGCTTCGGCGAAAGCAGCGAGACCCAGCAGGTGTCCCGCCTGGTCGCGCGCATCGACGCCTGCCTGGTGCGCGCCAAGAGCGATGACACCGCACAGCGGCTGGCCGTGCTGCCGCCCATCCGCGAAGACCTGGCCACCATCCGCAGCCTGATGACGCTGCTGTTCGAGCGCATCGGCGAACTGGATGCGGGCAGCGATACACTGACCAACCTGCTCAACCGCCGCTTCCTGCCGACCGTGCTGCGCCGGGAAATCGAGCTGGCCACGCGCAACCAGACACCTTTCTCGCTGCTGTTGCTGGACCTGGACCACTTCAAGGCGATCAACGATGGCCATGGCCACGACGCCGGTGACCGCGCGTTGCAGCACGTGGCCGCCCTGCTGGGGCAGCTGACCCGTGGCAGCGATTACCTGTTCCGCTACGGCGGCGAAGAGTTCGTGGTGGTGCTGGTGGCCGCCAGCGAATCGCAGGCGATGGTGATCGCTGAAAGCCTGCGGCGACAGATCGCGCAGTCGCCGGTCAGCCTGGCCAACGGCCAGCAGCTGGACCTCAGCGCCAGCATCGGCGTGGCCGCCCACGATGGCCACCCCGACTACGAGCGGCTGATGGCGCGTGCCGATGCGGCGATGTACGCCGCCAAGCGTGGCGGACGCAACCGGGTGGTGCTGGCTGATGCCACCCTGCCCGACGCACCCGGGCGCCGTGCCCCGCAACGCTGACTATCCCCTCGCGCCGCACGGCTGGCGGCGCAGGCGGCACAGCGCCCACCACAGCAGCGCCAACGCCGCGATGCCGGCACCCAGCAGGCACACCGCGCCCCAGCCGTGGCGCGCCTGCACCCAGGTGCCGGCCGCCGCGCCACTGCCGCTGCCCACCGCATAGAACAGCATGTACAGCGCCACCAGGCGCCCATGCTGTTCAACCGGTGCGCGCAGCAGCAGCGCCTGGTTGGCTACGTGCAGTGCCTGCCCGCCCAGGTCCAGCAGCACCACGCCCAGCAGCAGCAACCCCAGCGAGTGCGGCAGCCCCAGCAGCGGCCACCACGCCGCCAGCATCAGCAGCAGCGCGGCCAGGCTGACGCGCACCGCGAATCCACGATCCATCCAGTGGCCCACGCGCGCGGCCAGCAGCGCGCCGACAATGCCTGCCACGCCCAGTGCACCGATCGCGGCGGTGGACCAGTGCAACGGTGGCGCCGACAGCGGCAACGGCGCCGCCGCCCAGAACACGTTGAGGCCCGCAAACAGCAGCAGCGCCAGCGGCCCGCGCTCACGCAGCGCGCGGTCGTCGCGCAGCAGCGTGGCCATCGATGCCAGCAGCGCCCGCCATGACGGTGGTGTTGCCGGTACCGGCAAGGCCGGCAGCCGCCGCCACAGCAGCAGTGCCAGCAGGGCCATCAGCACTGCCGACAGCAGGTAGACCGCGCGCCATCCGCCCACCGCGGCCACGCTGCCGGACAGCACACGCGCCGACAGCAGGCCGATGAACACCCCGCCCTGCACCACGCCCACCATGCGACCGCGCTGCGCGGCCGGCGCCAGCGTGGCCGTGTAGGCGATCAGGCCCTGGGTGAGTGCCGTACCCAGCAGCCCGGCCAGCAGCATGCCCGCCAACAGCCAGGGTGCCGTGCGGGCGCTGGCCAGCAGAAGGAGCGCGGCCACCAGGGCCAGCAACTGCACGCGCAGCAGGCGCCGGCGGTCGCCGCGGTCCGCCAGCGGCAGCAGGCCGAGCAGGGCCAGCACGCTGCCCACCTGGGTCGCGGCCAGCACCCCACCGGCGACGGCCGCATCCAGCGCGAACGCCTGCGCCAGCCGCTCCAGAAGGGGCTGGGCGTAGTAGACATTGGCCACGCTGGCGCCGGCGGCGATGGTCAGCAAGCCCAGCAATGGCCGCGATACGGGAGTGCTCATCAATGTGGTTGCATATCGAAACTGGATGCACGGTAGCGCCGCCGGTTTTAAACTGCAACCACATTCCACACCCGGACGGCGCCATGCACACCGACAGCTCCTGCCCCGTGGCCCGCAGTGCCGATCTGCTCGGCGACCGCTGGGCGCTGCTGGTCATCCGTGATGCCTTCGACGGCATCACCCGTTTCGGTGATTTCCAGCGCAGCCTCGGCGCCGCCCGCAACATCCTCAGCGACCGCCTGCGCCGGCTGGTGGAGGCCGGCCTGCTGGTGCAGCAGCCCGCCGCCGATGGCAGCGCCTACCAGGACTACGTGCTGACTGCGGCCGGGCGCGACCTGTTCCCGCTGCTGGTGGCCCTGCGCCAATGGGGCGAACGCCATCGCTTCAGCCCCGGCGAGGCCCACTCCACCCTGGTCGAGCGCGGCACCGGCAGCGCCCTGGCTTACATGCAGCCGCAGAACGCGGCCGGCCACGCCATCGGCGCGGAGCAGGCCGTGGTGCGCAAGCTCTGAAACAGCGCCTCCCCCGAATGGGGGACTCGACAGCGCTACCGGTGTCAAATAGCATTCGCTCGCAATTGCAGACGATTCCTATTGACATCGGCTATGGCCGCACCCTCTTCCTCTCCTGCTGCCGGCACCGCGCCGGCCAAGCGTGTGCCGCGCGGTAATGGCCATGGTCTGCTGTGGGCCCGTGGCCTGCTCGGCCTGCTCGGTGGCTATGCCGTGGCCGCCTGCTGGGCCGCCGCACTGGCGCGCCTGCTGCCCGGCGCCAAGGCCGATGCCACCCTGGTCGCCACCATGGCCGCCTTCGTGGTCTACGCGCTGGCCGCGATCTGGGCCTATGCCGCACGCAGCACCCTGCGCGCCACGTTGGGCCTGCTGGTTGCCGGTGGCCTCGGCGCGCTGCTGGCGTGGCTGCTGCGCGGGGGCGTGGCATGAGCAATCTGGGTGGCATCCGCCAATCGCAATCGGTACTGCATACCTGGTCGGGCCTGGTGGTCGGCTGGGTGCTGTTCCTGATCTTCATTGCCGGCACCGCTGCGTACTGGAAGGAAGAACTGACCCGCTGGATGCAGCCGGAAATCGGCCTGCCCGCCAGCAGCGCCACGGCTGTCAGCCAGGCCCAGCAGTTCCTCGCCCGCACCGCGCCGGATGCGCAGCGCTGGAGCATCGAACTGCCCGACTCGCGCAGCAGCGCGACCGCTGTCAGCTGGCAGCCACAGGGCGAGAAGGAACGCCGCCGCGGCCAGCGCAACCCGAACCAGGCCACGCTGGACGCCGACGGCAAGCCGGTGCAGGTGCGCGAGACGCGCGGCGGCAACTTCTTCTATCGCCTGCACTTCGACCTGCACTACGTGCCGGTGCTGTGGGCGCGCTGGTTCATCAGCGCCTGCTCGATGCTGATGCTGATCGCGCTGATCAGCGGGGTCATCACCCACAAGAAGATCTTCACCGACTTCTTCACCTTCCGCCGAAGCAAGGGCCAGCGCAGCTGGCTGGACGGCCACAACGCACTGGCCGTGCTGTCGCTGCCGTTCCATCTGATGATCACCTACACCGGCCTGATCACCCTGATGACGCTGTACATGCCGTGGGCGGTGGATGCCAACTACCCCGGCGGCCGCGATGCGTTCTTCGCCGAACTGTTCCCGCGTGCGGAAAAAGTCGAAGCCAGCGGCACCGCCGCGACCCCGCCGGCGCTGGCCGAGGTGCTGCGTCGCGCCGAAGTGCAATGGGGCGGCGGCCATGCGGCCTCGCTGCAGATCGAACAGCCTGGCGATGCGGCGATGCGCATCAGCGTGCGCCGCCAGCAGGGCGACCAGATCGCTGGCGCTGCCGACACGCTGGCCTTCGATGCGCGCGGCAACCTGCTGGATGCGGCGCCGCCGCGTTCGGCCGCCGTCATCACCCGCGACGGCATGATCGGCCTGCATGCCGCGCGCTTCGCACCCACCACGATGCGCTGGCTGTTCTTCCTTTCCGGCGTCGCAGGCACCCTGATGGTGGCCACCGGGCTGGTGCTGTGGACGGTGAAACGCCGCACCCAGCTGCCCGATCCGGCGCGGCCGCACCTCGGCTTCCGCATCGTCGAACGCCTGAACATCGGCTTCGTCACCGGCCTGCCGGTGGCGATGCTGGCCTTCCTCTGGGGCAACCGCCTGCTGCCGCTGGACGTGGCCAACCGCAGCGATGCCGAGGTGAAGGTGTTCTTCTACGCCTGGGCCGCCTGCGTGGTGCACGCGATGCTGCGCGCGCCGCGTCGCGGCTGGGTCGAGCAGCTGGCGCTGGCCGGCGTGCTGGCGCTGGGCCTGCCGCTCTACAACCTGGTGGCCTGGCACGGTGGCGCGCTGTCCGCGCTTGCTGCCGGGGATGGCGCCAAGGCCGGCATCGACATCGGCCTGCTGCTGATCGGCGCCGGCCTGCTGTGGGCCGCGCGCAAGGTGCACCGTTTCGTGCCGGCGCAGCGCAAGCCCCGCGCCGCACGCGCCACCACGCCGACCGAGGCGGGCGCATGAGCGTGCTCGCTCTGCTGTTGGCGGCCGCCGCCTTCGCCTGCCTGGCCATGGCAATGGAACGCCACCACCGCGATGTGGCCGGCCATGCGCCACCGACGCCGCGCCGTCGCCTGCTGCAGGGGCTGGGCGTGCTCGGGCTGCTCGCCAGCCTGCTGGCCAGCATCGCCGCCTGGGGCATTGCACAGGGCTTTGTTGGTTGGTGCGGCGTGCTCGCCGCCGGTGCCGGGGCGATGGTGCTCTGGCTCAGTTTCCGCAGCCCGGCCAAGCCGGCGCCACGCCCGTCTTCCCGTTCCTGATCCAGAAACAGAGGTTCCATCATGAAGCAGCCTTCGCCTGGCGCCCTGCGCCGGAACGCCCTCGCCTTGTCGCTCGCCTGCGCCGCTGCGCCGGCCTTCGCCCAGGACAGCGCGCCGACCACCACCGAACTGGACCGGGTGATGGTGACCCAGCGCACCGAGGGCTACCAGGTCTATGGCACCAACACCGCCACCAAGCTGCCGCTGACCCTGCGTGAAACCCCGCAGTCGCTGACCGTGTTCACCCGCCAGCGCATCGAGGATTTCAACCTCATCACCATTTCCGAGGTGCTGCAGCAGACCCCGGGCGTCACCATCCAGTCCTATGACAGCAACCGCACGCTGTTCAATGCGCGCGGCTTTGCCATCAACAACTTCATGTTCGATGGCATCCCCACCAACTACACCACCGGCTCGGGTGGCAACTCGATCCTCAGCGACACCTCCATCTACGAGCGCATCGAAGTGGTGCGCGGCGCCAGCGGCCTGGTCACCGGCTCGGGCAATCCGTCGGCCACGGTGAACATGGTGCGCAAGCGCCCGACCGAAACCTTCCAGGCCAGCACCAGCCTCAGCGCAGGCTCGTGGGACTACAAGCGCGCGGAAGTGGATGTGTCCGGTCCGCTCAGCAAGGGCGGGCGCGTGCGCGGTCGCTTCGTCGGCGCCTACACCGACAAGGAAAGCTGGGTGCGCTTCCAGCATGACAAATCGCCCAGCCTGTACGGCGTCATCGAAGCCGACCTGACCGACAGCACCCGCCTGCGCGCCGGCATCGACTACCTGAAGACCGGCTCCGATGGCGGTGCCTGGAGTGCCTCGCCGCTGTACTTCCGCGACGGCACGCGTGCGCACATGCCGCGTTCCTACAGCGCCGCGGCGCGCTGGAACGAGTGGAACCGCCAGAGCACCAACTACTTCGCCACCCTCGAACAGCAGCTCGGCGCCGGCTGGAGCGGCCGCCTGGCCTACAACCACCGCGCCACCGACACCGACTCGCTGCTGCTGGCCGGTTCCAACACCGGCAACTGGGCCGATGCCGTGACCGGCCTGGGCCTGCGCATCGCCGATACCTACTCGGTGTCCGAGACGCGCGAGGATGCCTTCGACCTCTACGCCTCCGGCCCGTTCCAGCTGTTCGGCCGTTCGCATGAGCTGGTGGTAGGCATCAACCACTACGACCGCGACCTGGACACCATCCGCGCCGGCATCACCTCGCGCCCGTACAACGTCAACGCGTTCCCGAGCATCTACGAGTGGGACGGCAACATCGGCAGGCCGACCACCTTCAACTACGGCATTCCGTCGAACACGGTGAACACCACCGAAACCGGCTACTACGCCGCCGTGCGCCTGAACCCGATCGACCCGCTGAAGATCATTGCCGGTGCGCGCTATTCCGATTACCGCACCACCACCGACAACTTCGACGTCAACGGTGTGTTCACCAGTCGCAGCGCACGCACCACCGCGCACGAGCTGACCCCATACGTGGGCGTGCTGTACGACCTCAGCAGCAGCATCACCGCCTTCGCCAGCTATTCGGACGTGTTCCAGGCCACCGCGCGCCGCGACATCAACAACCAGCTGCTCGACCCGACCACCGGCGGCAACTACGAGTACGGTCTGAAGGGTGAGTTCTTCGGCGGACGCCTGTACACCGCGTTGAACGGCTTCTACATGAAGCAGGACAACGTGGCCGAGCTGGACCCGAACGGCGGCGAGATCAAGCTGCCCGCTGGCAGCTCGCCCTACATCGCCAGCAAGGGCATCACCACCCAGGGCGGCGAGTTTGAAGTGTCGGGCTCGATCACCGACCACTGGAGCATGACCGGCGGCTATACCTACAGCTACAGCAGCAACCCCGATGGCAGCCGCTTCGCCAGCACCAGCCCGATGCACCTGGCACGCTTCAACACCACCTACAGCCACGGCCAGTGGACGGTCGGCGGTGGCGTCAGCGTGCAGAGCGAGATCTACCAGATGCAGCCGATCCCCACCGGCCGCTTCAATGCCAACGGCACCCCGGTCACTGCCACCGGCAGGATGAGCCAGGGTGGCTACGTGCTGTTCGACCTGATGGGCCGCTACCGCATCAACGACAACCTGAGCGTGGGCGTGACGGTCACCAACCTGTTCGACAAGGTCTACTACCGCAACGTCGGCTTCTTCAACGCGGGCTACTGGGGCGAGCCGCGCCGCGTGCTGTTCAATCTGCGCGCGAAGTTCTGATGCCACCGTGCGGCGCCGGCCACCCGACTCCGCACAGTGACCCCCACCTTCGGCGCATGCTGCCGGGGTGGGCATCGGCGTAGCATCACGGGCGGGCCTTCGGGCCCGCCTTTTTGTTGCCCACCGAGGAACCGCCCATGCTGCACCGCCGCCTGCTCCACCCTGCCCTGCTGCTGTTGCCGCTGGCCCTGCTGGGCGCGCCGTCGCTGCAGGCACGCGAGGTGGCCGCGCCGGCCGAGCATGTCGATGCCGATGGCCCCTATGTGTTCCGCGTAGGCGAGCAGCTTCGTGCCACCTGGATCTGTGGCGACCAGGTGCAGATGCGCACCCTGCCCGCCCAAGCCAGCGGTATCGACATCACGCCGCAGTGCGGCTACGGCCACAGCGTGCATGTGCTGCCGCCGGCGGCGCCCTCGGTGTCGGTGCTGCCGGCCACGCCGCGCATCGTTGCGGTGTCCGATATCCATGGCCAGTACGGCCTGCTGGTGCGCCTGCTGCGCGCCAACAAGGTGATCGATGCGCAGGACCAGTGGGCGCTGGGCAAGGACACGCTGGTGATTGCCGGTGATGTGTTCGACCGTGGCCCGCAGGTGACCGAGGCGTTCTGGCTGCTGTACGGTTTGCAGCAGCAGGCCGCAGCGGCCGGTGGCGCGGTGCATTTCGTGCTGGGCAACCACGAAACCATGGTGCTGTACGACGACCTGCGCTACGTCAATCCCAAGTACCTGCGCAGCGCGCAGCTGCTGGGCCGTAGTTACCCGCAACTCTATGGAGCCGATTCGGTGATCGGCCAGTGGCTGCGCACCCGCCCGGTGCTGCTGAAGATCGGCGACACCCTGTTCCTGCACGGCGGCATCTCGCCGGACGCCGTGCAGCTGGCGCTGCAGCCGGCCGCGACCAATGCCGCCTACCAGGCCTCGCTGGGCACGCCCAAGGCCGAGGTGAAGGCCAACCCGGCCACTGCGCCGCTGTATGACGGCAAGACCAGCCCGATCTGGTACCGCGGTTACTTCGATGGACGCCTGGACAGCAACGGCGTGCAGGCCGTGCTCGACCAGCTGCAGCTGAAGCGGATCGTGGTCGGCCACACCTCGATGCCGCACGTGAGCAGCTTCCATGGTGGCCGCGTGATCGCCATCGACAGCAGCATCAAGAACGGCGAGAACGGCGAACTGCTGTTCATCGAGAACGGCACGCTCAGCCGCGGCCTGCTGGACGGTACGCGGGTGCCGCTGGCTGAAGGCGTGCCCGGCCTGGATGACTGACCCCGGTCAAGCTCAACTGCCGTTGGCATTGGTAGAGTCGAGCTTGCTCGACTACCGTTGGCGCGATCTCAAAGCCAGTCGAGCAAGCTCGACGCTACCCATCAGGAACCGCCGCCATGCCCCAGACCGTCATCCCGCAGCTGCGCATGCTGCACGCCGACACCAGCCTGCCGTTCTACGTGCAGGGCCTGGGCTTTTCCGTCGACTGGGAACATCGCTTCGGGCCGGGCATGCCGCTGTTCGCCCAGCTCACCCGTGATGGCCAGACCCTGTTCCTCAGCGAACATGCCGGTGACTGCCAGCCCGGCGGCGCGGTGTACTTCAAGGTCGATGACGTGGACGCGGTGTTCCGCGCGTTCAGTGCCGCCGGCGTGCCCATCCCGCAGCCGCCGCACGATACCGACTGGGGCACCCGCGAAATGCTGCTGGTCGACCCGGACGGAAACCGCCTGCGCTTTGCGACCCACAGCGACTGAACGGCGGGGACTTGAGTGGGAATATATGAACCATATATGCTTCATATATTCCCCATCGAGAACCCGCCATGGGCATCGTCAACATCGATGACACCCTGCACGACCAGCTGCGTCGTGCCTGCACCGTCTCCAGCCGCTCCATCAACGCCCAGGCCAACTTCTGGATCCGGGTCGGCATGCTGTGCGAACTCAACCCGACCCTGAGCTTCCAGGACATCGTCGCCAGCGAACTGCGCGCGGCCGGCGTGCAGCCGCCGCTGCTGCCCGCGGGCCAGGCCTGAGCCGATGGCCATCATCAAGCAGCCCGACGAGATCGCGCTGATGGCCGAGTCCGGGCGGCTGCTCGCGCAGGTGTTCGCCGCACTCGACGCCCTGCCGCTGGAAGGCCGCAGCACGATGGACATCAACGACTTCGTTGAACGGATGATCGTCGACGAACTGCACGCGCGGCCCGCCAGCAAGGGCCAGTACGGCTTTCCGTACGTGCTCAATACCTCCATCGACAACGTCATCTGCCACGGCGTGCCCAGCCACGATGACGTGCTGCGCAGCGGGCAGATCGTCAACCTCGACATCACCCTGGAAAAGAACGGCTACATCGCCGATTCCAGCACCACCTACCCGGTGGGCGAGATCGACTACGCCGCACGCAAGCTGGTCAAGGTGGCCTACCAGGCCATGTGGAAAGGCATCGCCGAAGTGCGTCCCGGCGCGCGCCTGGGCGACATCGGCCATGCCATTGCCCGCCATGCGCGCAGCCACGGCTACAGCGTGGTGAAGGAGTACTGCGGCCACGGCATCGGCCAGGAGATGCACGAAGACCCGCAGATCCTGCATTACGGCCACGCCGGCACCGGCATGGAACTGCAGGAGGGCATGGTGTTCACCATCGAGCCGATGCTCAACCAGGGCAAGCCGGCCATCCGCCAGCTGCCGGACGAATGGCCGGTGTACACCCGCGACGGCAAGCTGTCGGCGCAGTTCGAACACACCGTGGCGGTGACCGCACAGGGCGTGCGCGTACTGACCCTGCGCCCGGGCGAGACGCCACTGTGTGCAATTGACCAGGCAGAGCACTGACACCCCAGGGTGGCGGAAGCGGCCGGGAACCTTCAGAACGTGCGCGTACAGACCAGGATCGAACGGTTGGCATCGGCCGGGTCGGCCATCAGCTCAGGGGCCGTGCCAGCGTCGGAGGCGGGCGAGGACGGGAAGCTGCCGCCCAGCTGCTGGCCCAGGATGGATCGCGCGGTTACAGCATCCTGCTGCAGGTAAAGCGCCACGCTGGGCAGGCCGCCGGTGCCGGGCAGCGCCATGCGCTGCACCGTAAGCCCACGGTAGCGTTCGTCCATGCAGAAATAATAGAAGTCGGCGTCACGCCCACAGGCGGCCCCGGGATGGGCGCGGAACCAGTCCGTATCCGGCGCCGTGGCCACCTGCCCCGGAAGATCGTTGACGAACAGGCCTTCGTAGCGGCACTGATGGAAGCCTGCCAGCATGCGCGCGAAAGCGGGATCGCCTGCCGCCGCAGCCACCGTATCGGCGGGCACGGAAACAGACGGCGGTGAGTGCGCGCCGCACGCCGACAACAGCGCACCGGCCAGCAGCATCAGCGGCAGCGCACACCGCGACAACGGACCCCGCATGCCGCCCATGCCGGAAGCAACGTCCGGATGCATCAGAACACCTCCCTCGGACCGGAACATCCGGGCTGTGGATGCAGCCTAAAGCGGACGCAGCAGCAACAGCAATGCCAGGCCCGCCATGAACAAGGCAATGCCGGCATCCAGCACGCGCCACGCGTTCGGGTTGCGGAACAGCGGCTGCAACAGGCGCGCGCCGTAGCCCAGCGCGCAGAACCAGAGCACGCTGGCCACGCCGGCGCCGGCGGCGAATGCCCAGCGCAGGTCGCCGGGGTAGCGCGTGGACAGGCTGCCCAGCAGCACCACCGTATCAAGGTAGACGTGCGGGTTGAGCAGGGTGAAGGCCAGGCAGGCCAGCAGCACCTGGCGCCGGTTGCCGCCGTCGCTGCGGGCGGCCGCCAATGCGCTGCCGCCGCGCCACGCGCGCACGCCCGCCTGCAGGCCATACCAGCCCAGGAACGCCGCACCGCCGAAGCGCAGCACCTGCAGCAGCAGCGGCCACTGCAGCACCAGCGCGCCCATCCCGCCGACACCGGCCAGTATCAACGCGATGTCCGCGCCCATGCACGCCAGCACCACCGTGCCCACGTAGCGGCGCTGCAGCCCCTGGCGCAGGACGAAGGCATTCTGGGCGCCGATGGCGATGATCAGGCCGGCGCCTGCGAACAGGCCGGCCAGGGCCGCGGTGAACCACATGGGGACAGGCATCCAGCAGGAAGGGACGCGCAGGGTGCAGCCCACCGCCGATTAAGGCCAGCTGGTTTTTCTTTATCCTGTGCAGCAAAACTGAAGAGGCCCGGCATGGACCTGGTACACCCGCAACTGGCCGCCTTTGCTGCGGTGCTGGAAGAAGGCAGTTTCGAGGCCGCCGCGCGCCGGCTGGCGATCAGCCCGTCTGCGCTGTCGCAGCGGATCAAGGCGCTGGAGGACCGCCTGGGCCAGGTGCTGCTGGTACGCCAGGCGCCCTGCCGGCCTACCGCGGCCGGTGAAATCCTGCTGCGCAGCGTGCGGCCCATGCAGGCGCTGCAGAGCGAAGCGCTGGCCGAGCTGCTGCCCGAGCGCGGCAACGATGCCACCCGCACGCCGATCCCGCTGGCGGTCAACGATGATTCGCTGGATACGTGGTTCGTCGCCGCCATCGCCGATCTGCACCAGCGCCATGGCTACCTGTTCGACCTGCGCATGGACGACCAGGACCACACCCTGGAACTGCTGCGCGATGGCAGCGTGCTTGGCGCGGTCACCGCCGAGGGGCGCGCACTGAAGGGCTGCAACGTGCATCCGCTGGGCGCGATGCGCTACCACGCCATCGCATCACCGGCATTCGCACGCCGCTGGTTCAACAAGGGCATGCAGGCCGATGCGCTGGCCGTGGCGCCGATGATCGTGTTCAACCGCAAGGACGAACTGCAGGCACGCTTCATGCGCCGCCTGACCCGCGCACGGCTGCAGCCACCGGTGCACTACCTGCCCTCCTCCACCGGCTTCGTCGAAGCCGCCGCGCGTGGACTGGGCTGGTGCCTGGCCCCGGAAACACTGATCGCGCCGGCGCTGGCCGAGCGCAGGGTGACCGTGCTGGAGCCACGCCGCTGGCTGGATGTCCCGCTGTTCTGGCAGCACGCCGCCGTGCGCTCGAGCACGCTGCAGCACATCACCCAGGCCCTTCGCAGCGCAGCGGAAGGCAACCTGCGCTGAGCCCATGGCACGCACGCTGCAGGCTCAGCAGGCGATCCAGTAGTCGATCTGGAACAGGCGCCCCTCGCCGTCGAAGCGCAGGTCGTAGCGCTCTTCGGTCAGCCCGCGTGGGTCCGGGGTGACATGCACCGTGTCACCGCTGCGGTGCGCGCGTGGCACCCGCTGCAGCACATCGGCAGGCGAGGTACACGCGCCGATCTGCGTGCCATTGGCCAACAGCAGCGCGCCCTCCCGGCCTACGTCGAAGCGACGCAGCACTGCGGTGCGGCCATCGCTCTCCCACGCCTGCCCCGCCCAGCTCAGCAGCTGGATATCACCCTCGTCGTAGGCGCTGCCGCACTCGTAGGGTGAGGGTTCGCGCTGCGAGGGCGTGCCCAGCGCCTGCAGCACGCGTGGCAACGGCACGCGTTGGCCATGCGCCAGCCGTCCGCCGCCCTGCACCTGCATGCCGATGATGGCCGGGCCGGTGCGCGCCGCCACATCCGTGGCAGCGGCCCACCCCCATGGCAGTGCGAGCAGCAGCGCGCAGGCCAGCCACAGGTGGGCACGTCGGCAATTCCAGTGGCAACCCTGCATCGCGCGCTCCTGTCCGCGTGGGGGCAACCACTGTAGCGCGCGCCGCACCTACAACGGCTTCACGGCGTATCCACTATTTTTTGCCGGACTCTTTACGGATGACGGACCCGACGTGCACCTGCAACGTCCTTCCCCGCGACCGCACCGCGCACGTTGGCTGCTGGTCTGCGCGACGCTGCTGCCGGCCGCCGGCTACGCCCAGGCGGGCGCGGACAGCACCGCAGTGGCCGCGCTGCAGTGGGAACAAGCGCGGCAGCGGCTGGAACAGGTTTCCGACGCACTGGCCGCTGCCGATGCCGGCGTGCGCAACAAGCAGGAGCTGCAGGACGCCACGCGCCTGCTGCGCCTGCCGGAAATCACCGGTGAGGTGCGCCGCCTGCAGTTCCAGAAGACCCTCACCCTGCCGCTGGGCTCGCTGGAACCGGTGGCCGAGGCGTATGGCATCGACTCGCCCCTGACGTTCACCGAACGCGACTGGCGGACCCGCCCGGTGGTGACCGCCGTGCTGCCGCTGTACACCGGTGGCGTCATCCCGGCGGCGCAGCGCGCGGCCAGCGCCGCCAGCGAACAGGCCAGCGCGGAGCGCGAGGCGCAGCGGCAGTCGCTCACCGTGCAGCTGGCCCAGGCCTACTTCGGCCAGCGCCTGGCCGAACAAGCGGTGGACGTGCGCCGCGACGTGCGCGATGGCCTCGACCGCCACCTGTCCGATGCGCAGAAGCTGGAACGCGAAGGCTTCGCCACCCGCGCCCAGCGCCTGCAGGCCACCGTGGCCCGCGACAAGGCCGAGCGCGAGTACCAGAAGACCCTCAACGACCTGGCCACGCTGAAGGCCGCGCTGGCCACCCTGCTGCGCAGCGGCGGCGAGGTGCAGCCGCTGTCGCCGTTGTTCGTGCAGCGCGCACCGCTGGAACCGGTGGCCAGTTTCGAACGCACCGCGCAGGCGCGGCAGCCGCAGATCCGCCGCCTGCAGGCCATGGTGGCCCAAGCCGAACAGGGCGTGCGCGTGCAGCAGGCCAAGCTGAAACCGCAGATCTTCGCCTTCGGCCAGTACGACTTCCGCCGCCGCGATGAAATGCTGACCGACCCGGATTGGGCCTTTGGCATCGGGTTGAAATACACCTTCCTGTCGCCCAGTTCGCGGCCGGCGCAGATCAGTGCGGCGCGCGCGCAGCAGGAACAGGCCGAGGCCGGCCTGCGCGAAGCCGAGAACCAGGTGGCGCTGGGCGTGCGCAAAGCCTGGAACGAACTGGACAGCGCGCGGCAGCAGTTCGTGCTGCTGGACAGCAGCATCGCCCAGGCCCAGGAGAACCTGCGCCTGCAGGAGCTGGCCTTCCGCGAAGGCCAGGCCACGTCGCTGGATGTGATCGATGCGCGGCTCGGCCTGGGCGGCGCCCGCGTTGAACGCGCGCAGGCGGCCTACCAGTACGACATCGCGCTGGCGCAGCTGTTGGAGATCAGTGGACAGATGGACCGTTTCGAAGACTACCGGCGCCGTGCGGACGAGGTGATCGACCATGAGTGATGTGCTGCACGACGACGCCACCACGCCTCCGGGCAAGCGCCGCCTCGGTGTGATCCTGGTGCTGGTGCTGCTGGCCGTGGTGGTGCTGGGCCTGTGGCTGGCCTGGCGGCGCCCGGCCGACCAGATCCAGGGCATGGCCGACGCGGACACCCTCAACGTCGCCGCCAAGATCACCGCGCGCGTGGCCGAACTGAAGGTCCGCGAGGGCGACCGCGTGCAGGCCGGGCAGATCCTGTTCCTGCTCGACAGCCCGGAAGTGGCCGCCAAGGAGCAGCAGGCGCAGGGCGCCCTCGCCGCTGCCCAAGCGGTGGCCGACAAGGCCGACGCGGGCGCACGCAGCGAAGACATCCGTGCCGCCGAGGCCAACTGGAAGCGGGCCGAAGCCGGTGCCACCCTGGCCGAAGCCACCGCCCGCCGCGTGCAGAACCTGTTCAACGAAGGGGTGATGACCCGGCAGAAGCGCGACGAAGCGCAGGCCCAGGCCACCAGTTCGCGCGAGCTGGCACGCGCCGCACGCGCGCAGTACGACATGGCGCTGGCCGGCGCCCGCGAGCAGGACAAGCGGGCGGCACAGGGCCAGGTGCAGCAGGCGCAGGGTGCGGTGGCCGAGGTCAACGCCGCGCGCGCCGAAGTGGAAGGACGCGCGCCGGTGGCGGGCGAGATCAACAAGCGCATGGCCGATCCGGGCGAACTGGTGCCGGCCGGCTACCCGGTGTTCACCCTGGTCGACATCGACCGGATGTGGGTGTCGATGAACCTGCGCGAATCGCAGATGCAGGGCCTGAAGGTCGGCAGCACGGTGCGCGGCCGCATCCCGGCGCTCGACCAGGACGCCGAATTCAAGGTGTATTTCATCAACCCGGCAGGCGACTACGCCACCTGGCGCAGCACCCGCCAGTCATCGGGCTACGACGTGCGCAGCTTCGAGGTGCGGGTGCGCCCGGCAGATCGCATCGAGGGCTTCCGCCCCGGCATGAGCGTGCTGTTCGCGTGGCCCCAGCACTGAACCCGGGCGAGGCCGGCTTCGCTGCATCGTGGCGGCGCGAACTGCGCACGCTGCGTGGCAACCGCGCCGACCTGCTGCTGGTGACGGTACTGCCGCTGCTGATGCTGGCGCTGATGGCCTGGATGTTCAGCCCCTCGGTGATGCGCGACGTGCCCATTGCCGTGGTCGACCTGGACCAGAGCAGTGACAGCCGCCTGCTGCTGCGCATGCTCGACGCCAGCCCTGGCGTGCGCGTGGCCAGCCAGCCGGTGGACATCGATGACGCCCGCGTGCAGCTGCGCCGGCTGCAGGTGTATGCCATCGTGCTGGTGCCGCGCGATGTCACCCGGCAGGCGCTGCGCGGCCAGCAGGGCACGGTATTCGCCTATTACAACGCCACCTACATGACCACCGGCCAGTCGGCTGCGCGCGACATCGGCGATGCCGTGGCAGCCTGGAACGCGCGCCTGCTGCGCGAGCGCATCGCCCTGCAGGTCGGCCCCGGCAAGCTGCGCGCAGCACCGATCGCCGTGCAGTCGGACATCCTCTACAACCCTGCGCGCAGCTACGAGCTGTTCCTGCTGCCATTGATCTTCCCCGCCGTACTGTCGCTGGTGCTGGCGCTGGCAGTGGCCGGCAGCCTGGGCCGCGAGATCCGCGATGGCACCCTGCGCCGCTGGCTCGGCCACACACCGTGGCCGGCGCTTGCCGGCAAGATCGCGCCGTACGTCCTGCTGTTCTCCGTGTATGGCGCACTCGGCGTGGGCTACCTGGCCTGGCTGCGCGGCGACGGCATCGCCGGCAGCGAGCTCCTGCTGCTGCTCGGCCAGCCGCTGTTCTACCTGGCCACCGCGGCCTATGCCCTGTTCTTCGTCGGCATCACCCGGGACATGGGCACGGCACTGTCGGCCGTTGGCCTCAGCATCGGCACCGCGCTGGCCTTTTCCAGCGCCACCTTCCCGGTCATCGATGCACCGCTGTTCACCCGCATCTGGCATCTGCTGCTGCCGCTCAGCGCGTACATCAAGCTGCAGACCCAGCAGCAGTTCGTCGGTGCGCCGCTGGCGGTCACGCTGTGGCCGCTGGGCACGCTGCTGCTGATGATCATCCTCGCCGGTGGGCTGGGTGGCTGGCGCCTGCTGGCCTTTGCCCGCAGCACGCAGGCCGCGCAGCCCGCCGGGGCCGGCGCATGAGCGGGGTCTGGGCCAGCCTGCGGCAGACCCTGCTGGCCGTGCTGCTGGACCGCTATGCCATCGTGGTGATGGTCGGCGCGGTCATCCTGTACTCGTTCTTCTACCCGGCCGCGTACCGGCACCAGGTGGCCGGCAACCTGCCGATCCTGGTGGTGGACGAAGACCACAGCGCCACCAGCCGCGAACTGCTGCGCAAGCTGGACGCGCTGCGCGTGGCGCGCGTGGTCGGCCAGCCCGCCGACATCGACAGCGCGCGCCGCCAGCTGGAAGCCGGTGATGCCGAAGGCATCGTGCTGATCCCGGCCAACCTGGAACGCGACATCATGCGTGGCCATCCCGCAAAGCTCGTCCTGCTCGGCAACGGTGCCTACCTTGGCCGCGCCAGCTGGGTGCTGGGCAGCGTGGCCGATGCGCTGGGATCATTCGGGCGCGAGGCGGCCGTCACCCAGGCGGCCTTCATGGGCGCCCCGCAGGCGCCGCCGGTCAACCTCGTGCAGCGGCCACTGTTCAACACGCACGAAGGCTATGGCAGCGCCATCGTGCCCGGCGTGGCCGAACTGATCGTGCACCAGACCCTGCTGATGGGCATCGGCGTGCTGCTCGGCGGGCGCCGCCTGGCGCTGGGCCGGCGCCTGCGCTTCGACCTGCCCACGCTGGCCGGCATGGCCCTGGGCTTCGGCCTGATCGGCCTGTTCGGGCTGTTCTACTACGCCGGGTTCACCGCCTGGGTGCAGGACTATCCGCGCGGCGGCAATCCCCTGGGCCAGCTGCTGGGCGGCACGCTGTTCATCGCCGCCACGGTGGCATTCGGCCTGTTCGTCGGCAGCTTCTTCCGCACGCGCGAACGCGCCTTCCAGTACATCATCGCCACGTCCATCCCGCTGTTCTTCCTGGCCGGCCTGTCCTGGCCCACGGTGATGACGCCGCAACCGCTGGTCTGGCTGGCGCAGCTGCTGCCCACCACCTCCGGCATCAACCTGATGGTGCGGCTGACCCAGATGGATGCCGGCCTGGCCGACGTCAGCCGCGAACTGGTCACGCTTGGCGTCCTGCTGGTGCTCTACGGCGCCCTCGCCTTCTGGCGCCTGTACGGCCTCTCGATCAGGGATCGGGGGCGTACCAGAACGGAATGAAGTATTCGCGGCGGCGATCGCCGCCGCGCGTCGGACCATCGGCATTCCACAGCAGATGCAGGTCATGCCGGCCCGGTGCCAGCCCGGCCATCGGCAGGTAGCCGGCCAGGCCGCGCATGTCCAGGTCACGCCGCTCCATCGGCACGAAGGCATGCAGGTCCACCGGCCTGCCGTCCAGCTGTACCGTCCAGAGCTGGGCCAGGCAGTCCACCGCCGCAGTGGCGGCCGCTGCGCCGCGGGCCTGATTCTGCCCCCCCGGCAGCTGCGTGCAGCGCTCACGCGCCAGGGTGTTGTCGCGCTGCGGGCGGTGCGGGATGAACAGCCGCAGCTGGGTCGCGCTGACGGTGTCGGACGGGATCATCGGGTACGGCAGCAACTGGTCGTGCGCCGAGCGCATCGATTCGTAGTGCGCGCTCAGCATGCCGTGGTCGACGGCTTCCTCGGTGACCACCTGGTAGCGGTTGAACAGCGAGAACTTCACCGAACCCGCCACCTGCAGGCCCCCCAGCAGCATCGCCACCAGGATCGCGGACATGTAGCCCACGATGAAGAACCGAGAGCGCAGGTTGCTCTGCATCGTCAGCTGCATGGTCTGGATCAGGCGCATCAGCGGCACCCGCTGCAGGCCACCCAGCACCCCCTGCAGCATGCGCTGCTGGCGCGCCGTCGACTGCCCGCGTGCCTGCCGTCGCGCGATCAACTTTTCCAGCATCGCAGGCAGCAGGCCCAGCACCAGCAGGCTCGCCATCACCACGCCCATGAAGATCAACGCCGCGGTGTCCGAACCGCCGCACAGCGCAGCCACCACCATCGCCAGCCCGAGGATGAGGATCGCCATCACCAGGGTGCCGGCCAGGGTCTGCACGCACATCAGCGTGGTCGAGAACAGCATCGTCGCCAACCGGTCGGCGCGCTGGATGCTGCCATCCAGGCCGCCATCGCGCGCACGCATGAAGGCCCGCGACACCGGCCCCATCTGCGGCAGGTGGTCCCAGTCGATGCCCTTGGGGAAGTGCGATTTCAGGCCGACCAGGCCGATCCAGTAGCCGCGCACGGTCAGGTGCGCGATCAGTGCCACCGCCAGCACGTAACACATGCCCACGCTGATGCTGAAGACGAACCACAGCACCTGGAAGTACATGCCTTCGGTATGCAGGCTGCTGCGCGCCCAGATGTCGAACAGATAGCCCGGCACAGCCAGCAGCGCGAAGGCCAGCAGGCCGGAGATGAACAACTCCAGCTCATCGGTGCGCTCGCGCAGGCGGCCGAAGCGCGTGCTCGCCTCCTGCTCGGGTTCGGCGTGGCTGGCAGGCACGACGGGTTCGGCAGCAGGCGATTCGTTCACAGGGCGTTCATCCGTTGAAGTCGGCGCAGTATAGGGGCGCGCCGTTGCCTGCGATACGCCCGCCCACAACGACGAACGCCGGCCCTGGGGCCGGCGTTCGAGGTACCGCGTCGTGGAAGGGAGCGGGTATCAGGTCATGCAGTGGCTCAGCGGTAGACGCGCTCGCAGCGGCGCTCGACCACGCGGTCACCGGTCTTGTTCTGGTGGTTGCCCTGGATCTGGCGGCCGGCTGCACCGCCGGCGACAGCACCCGCAACGGTGGCGATCTTCTTCCCGTTGCCGCCGCCGACCTGGTTGCCCAGCAGGCCACCCACCACCGCACCGGTGGCGGTACCGGCGATGCGGTTGGGATCGCGCGAGTTGCGCTGCACTTCCACGTTCTTGCAGACCACGCGGCTGCCATCGTTGAACTTGCGGCCTTCATCGCGCGGGCCATAGCTCTGTGCGCTGGCTACCGAGGACGCCGCAATCAGGCTGCCCAGCAGCAGTACGCGAAGGGACGTGTTCATGGCGATCTCCTGTGATCCGGTGTGCGCCCAGTCTCCCGCCGGCAACGCCAACCGAAGGTGAAATACCGGTCGTCACCACCTGAAGGGCCATGCAGCGTTCAGAGATGCGACGCCGGTGTTGGCACCGCGTGCCCTACAGTGCATGCATGACCCTGTACCTGCAGATCGAAGGCCGCGCGATCACCGGCATCGACAGCCTCTATGCCGAGTTCAACCGTGTGTTCATGGTGGGCGAGGACTGGCAGCTCGGCCCCAGCCTGGATGCGCTGGACGACCTGCTGTACGGCGGCTACGGCACGCTGGCCGGGCACGCCACGGCCACCGTGGCCTGGCGCGATGCCGAACTCAGCCGCGTCGCGCTGGGCGTGGACGCGACCTGCGCCTGGCTGCAGGCGAAACTGCAGCAGCCGGGCACGTTCAATACCGATGTGATCCGCCGCCAGCTGGATGCACTGGAACGCGGCGAAGGCCAGACCTACTTCGAGATCGTGATGGAAATCTTCGCGGGCCATCCGCGGATCACGTTGCGGCTGGAATAGGTGCCCATCCAGGATTCCAGTTTTCCCTGGATCAGGGTACGACCAGCTCCATCGTCTGCGTCTCGATCACCGTGTGTGCGGCGTCGGCCAGCTCCACACTCAGATGATGGACGCCGGACGGCAGCGTGCTGAAATAGATGGGATCCGTCTGGGCGTGGATCCAGGACCATTCGTTTCCATCGACCTTGACGTGCAGGTGGCCAATCTTCGGCTTCAGATGGGTGACCTCCTCGCCATGTATTTCAGCGTACAGCGGCAGGATGGTCATGTTCTCTACGCGGAAAGGTACATACACGTAACCTTTCTGCAGAAAATCGGCACGTGGCGCAGAAAGGATCAGCTTCGGGGCGGCTTCATTCCTGCTTTCCTGTGCCACGGCCTGCTTCGCCGCCGTCATGGCGTGACTGCCGTGGTCGGCGGCATGGACTGGGAAAATTCCCGGCAAAGCGGCGATGAGGAAAGCAGCGAGGTAGCGGGGGGAGCGGTTTTTCAAGTTCGTTTTCCTATGTACAAGAATCCTGCCCGCGGCGACACAACAGCCAGGCGCGCGGCACCGTCAGGGCTGACGCTCAGCAATGGCGAAGGTCGCTGTTGCATGCGCGTAGAGCTTCCCCGCGTCGTCAACTACCTTGGCCTCCGCGAGAGCCATCGTTCGTCCCAGATGGAGAACGGCGCCGACGCAACGGACGACCGCTTGGCCTGGTGCCACGCCCTTGACGTAGGTGATGTTCAGGTCCGTGGTCGCATAGCGCGTGCCGATGTCGAGCTGCGTCTGCACGGCCAGCGCCATGGCGCCGTCGAGCAGGGTGGCGAGGTAGCCGCCATGGACAGCGCCCATCGGGTTGGCATGCTCCAGGCCTGGCGCGCCGCTCAAGGTCACTTGGCCGTCGTCAACGGCATCAATCGAGAGTCCGAGCGTCTGGCCGATGCCCTTGCCCAGGCCACCCGCTGCCATTGCGTTGCGGAGGAATTCAAGCCCGGTTGCGCTCTGTCTTTCAGGGGTCTGGTTCATGGCGGTACCTGCTCTGCGTTGCGATCCAATCTACCAGTTGGTAGACTGGCAATCAACGACCCGAAATGTTGATGCCTGCCCACCCGGCGCGCTCGGCACGTTGAGTCATGCGCGGCTACCTGATCGAGGGCAACTTCATGACCAGCGTTCGTACCCTGCCGGCGACAACGCCTGCCCTGCTGCCGAACGTGGACCGGAAGAGCACGCGTTTGCCTGCCTGCCCCACTTCGGACTTCCCGACCCTGGTGAAGGCGCAGGCCAGGCCCCCCGAGCCAGCGATTGCGGGGACATCGCTGATGCAGGCCGCGCAAGCGCCGCGTCGGCCGGAAACGGACGCGATGCTCGTACAGATGCTCATGTGTCGGAAGGTGTTGCAGCAGGCATCAACCCGGGTGGGCCGGCCACCACCTACGGCCTCCGCAGGTGGTGCTGCTGCCACTGATTGCACTTCACCCAAGAGCGCCGATGCGATCGACCGTGCCTGCCCTGATGCACCCGACACCTTCGCTACGGCCGAGCACACTCAGGACCCAGCCGCGTTGCGAGCCGCCTCCTGCAGGAATATCCCCGGGTACGCAGCGCCGATGGCATGCCCGCAGCACGTCGCGGCAATGAGCCCGTCCCTGCCTGAAAACATCCTGGTCGTGATACCGGGCCGGATCGTTGCCGATCCAGCGCAATCGGCCGGCACGCGACCGCTGCGTCGGCGCAAGCCGCGTCCACCCGGCAGCCATGGCCATCCCCCTGCTCTGCCCGGCGCGGGCTTCAACAGCGACGAACAGCCAGAGTGATCGCTGCACTGCATCCGCGCTGGCCTGTGCGCAGCCGACACGCGGAAGGAAACATCATGCCTCCCCTGCGAACGGCGCGCCTGGAGCTTCAGTTCGAATCAGGCTGATCAAGGCCTTCAGTCCTGGCGGCACGTACCGGTGGCCCGGGTAGTACAGCGCAAGGCCAGGAAACTCGGGGCACCAGTCTTCAAGCAGCCGAAGCAGGCGACCATCGGCGAGCGGCTGGGCCGCCAGATGCTCGGGAACGAACGCGATGCCGATGCCCTCCATCGCAGCGTCGACCATCAAGGGCTGATCGGTCAGGGTCATGGGCCCGGACACATTGACGCGCTCCGTCGTGCCCTGGCGCTCGAACTCCCAGCGGTAGATGGCCCCGCTTTCGAACCGGAAACGGATGCAGTCGTGCTGATGCAGATCCAGCGGGCGCATTGGGCGGCTGCGCGCCTGCAGATACGCCGGGGACGCGACCACCGCGAACCGCATGGGAGCGGTAACGGCTACGGCGACCATGTCCCGTGGCACTGCTTCGGCCAATCGGATGCCCGCATCGAAGCCGTTCGACACGATGTCGTCCAGCCGACCGTCGCTGACAATATCCAGGTGGACCTGCGGGTAGCGCTGCAGGAATCGCGCCATCACCGGCTTGAGCACCAGACGGATGGCGCCTTCACTGGCGTTGATGCGGATCGTGCCGCGCGGCACGTCTGCGCCTGCATCGACCGACTGCAGGGCTTCCTCGATGGAGGCCATGGCGGGCCGCAGCTTTTCTGCCAGGCGCTCGCCCGCATCGCTCAGCGAAACGCTGCGGGTCGTGCGGTTGAACAGGCGTGCGCCCAACCGCTGTTCGAGCGCCTTGATTGCATGGCTGATCGCGGACGGGGTGATGTTCAACTCGGCAGCCGCGCTGCGGAAACTGCGATGCGTCGCCACCGCCAGGAACGCCGTAAACGCGGTCATCTCAACGCCTGTCGATTGATGAAGCGCTTTCATCATGAGATCAAATATTGGAGATATTGTCTTGATAGTAAACCGATTCTAGGCTCACGGTAGTCCGCGGGTGCCAACCCTCGGGATTCGCAAACCGAAACAGGATCGAGACGATGAAGACGATGAAAGCGGTTGTGATGACCGGCCCCAACAGTCCGTGGCAGGTGCAGGACGTGCCCGTGCCAGTGGTCGAAGCGGGCCAGGTACTGGTCAAGGTCTACGCATCGGGCATGTGCTACACCGATGTGTGGGCGACCCAGGGCTATGGCGGCGACATCTATCCCCAGACACCCGGGCATGAAGTGGTTGGCGAAGTCGTCGAGGTCGGTGCGGGCGTGCGCTCGCGTCGGGTAGGCGACCGCGTGGGCACCACCTGGGTCCAGTCGTCCTGCGGCCGCTGCCCCTACTGCCGCGAAAGCCGCCCCTTGTCCGGCCAGACCGCCATGAACTGCGAGGCCCCCCGTACCACCGGCTTCGCTGCGCAGGGTGGCCATGCCCAGTACATTGCCGTCTCTGCCGAGGGCACGGTTCTGCTTCCGGACGGCCTGTCCTATGTGGACGCTGCGCCGATGATGTGCGCCGGCTACACCACGTGGAGCGGCCTGCGTGATGCGGCGCCCCAGCCCAATGAGAAGATCGCCGTGCTTGGCATCGGTGGCCTGGGGCACGTTGCGCTGCAGTTTTCCAAGGCCTGCGGCTTCGAAACCATTGCCATTACCCATTCGGCAGACAAGCATGCCCTCGCCCGCCAGTTGGGCGCCGACCATGTCGTTGCCAGCGGAAAGGAACTCAAGGACATCGGCGGCGCTGATGTGCTGCTGGTAACGACCAATGAATTCAGTTCTGCCGAAGAAGCCATGGCCGGCCTGCGGGTCGATGGGCGCATCGTGCTGTGCGGCCTGGACTTCAGCCAGCCGTTCTCGATCTCGTCAGAAGGCGTGCCTTTCCACATGATGCGCCAGCGCGTGATCGGCTCGACCCACGGCGGCCAGCATTACCTAAGCGAGGTGTTGAATCTGGCGGCCACGGGCAAAGTGAAGCCGCTGGTCGAGACCTTCGCACTGGACCAGGCAACCGAAGCCTATGACCGGCTGGCATCGGGGAAAATGCGATTCCGCGGCGTCTTCCTGCCCTGGGGAGAGGCTGCGCAACGCAGTACGTAAAAACATTGCGCTGCACCAGGAGGGTGAGCGCCTAGTTGCGCTCACCACGTCCCGTCGGCAGATCAAGCACCGGCCACCCCTTCTTGTCCCAGTGCACAGGCTGGACGCGCGGCGAGCGTTTGGCAGTGCAGCCCATGTCCGGGCCGGAATTGCCGTGGTAGATGATCCAATCGTTGCCATCACTGCCCTGGAAGAACCCGTTGTGACCCGGCGCATACACGTTGCCTGCAGGGTTCTTGGCAAGGATGGGCGCCTTCGCCTTGGTCCATGCGCTGGCATCGAGTGGATCGGAACCGGCCTTCGCGTGCAGCAGCCCGATCGCGTAGTCGTCGGACCAGCATGCGCTTCCCGAATAGGTCAGGAAGAGGTCGCCGTTGGGGCCCTTCAGGAATTCCGGCCCTTCCAGGATCTGCCGGCCACCCTGGCGCTCCCACGCCTGGTCCGGCCGCGCAATGATGACCTCCTCGCCCTGCAGGGTCCACGGGTTTGCCATGGCCACGATGGCCAGCACGCTGTCGGGGCCCACGTAAGGCGAATAGACGAAATAGCGCTTTTCACCGATTACGAAGGTGGTGCCGTCGATGCCGGCATGTGCCGTGGCCAGGCGCCCGCGATCAATCCATTCGCCCTTCGTCGGATCGGCATTGGTGTTCTCCAGCACGAACACGCCGCGCTGGGCATCTTCCTGGCCTTCGGCAGCGCCGCTGGCGGCAGCGGTGTAATAGATGTACCAGCGGCCATCGATGCGGTGCAGTTCGGGCGCCCAGATGGATGTTGCGTTGGGTCCGGTGGCTGGCGGGCGCCAGACCGTGACTTCCCGGGCTTGCGCCAGGTGTGCGAGGTCGCGGGTTGCGCGGATCGCCAGGCGGTCACCGTGGGTGGCCATGTAGTAGAAGGTCCGCCCGTCGCGGACGATCCACGGATCAGGGCCGGAATCGAGCAGCGGATTGTCCCGCGCCGGCTCGATTGCTGCTGCCCCTGCAGCTGCCTGCAGCAGTGCCGCTGCGAGCACTACCCGAAGTGTGTTCTGCACCATCCCGCCCTCCCATTGATGTCCACACTGGCCGGTTGCCAGCCGGCCGTCACAGAAACATATAATCGGACAATTGGCAACGGCCACGACGTGGGGATGGGACATGCAGCATGACGTGCACAGCATCATCGGCATCAACTGGGGCAGCAGCAATCTTCGTGCCTACCTCATCGATGCATCCGGACAGATGGTCGACAGCCTTGAGGCCCCGGCAGGCGTTGCCGGCCTCGACCGCGATGGCATGGTGGCCGCCGCCGATGCGATCCGCCAGCGTTGGCCGGCCGCTGGCCACGTCTACGCGGCAGGCATGATCGGTTCCACCGTCGGCTGGGTGGATGCGGGCTATGTGGATTGCCCCGCCGGTGTGACCGATGTGGCGCGCAACCTGGTCACGGCCCATATCGGGACGCTCACGATGCGCATCGTGCCTGGCATGGCCTGTGTGCGCACCGCCGACGGCGCGCCGGATGTGCTGCGCGGCGAAGAGACCGAGTTGTTGGGGCTGCTCGCCGGTGGTGGCATCGAGGCCACCTCGATTGTTGCCCTGCCCGGCACGCATACCAAGTGGATCGAACTGGTCGATGGCCGCGTCCACTCCTTCATGACCGCGATGTCCGGCGAACTGTTCGACCGCCTTGCAAGCGGCGGCCTGCTGGCATCGGTACTGGAAGGACCGGGCGACGCCGGCCCGGCATTTGCCGAAGGCATGCGTGCAGCAGTGCGGGGTGGGCTGGGGTTGGGCACGTTGCTGTTCGGCGTGCGCGCACGGGTGGTGCGCGGGGTTCTGCCGCGCACGGAAAGCAGCGCGTACCTGCGTGGCCTGCTCGCCGGTGCGGAGATCGCCGATGCGCTGGCGCTGTACCCGCAACTGCAGCAGGCCTGCGTGCCATTGATCGGGTCAGCGCCGGTGTGCCGCCTCTACCAGGCCGCGTTGGCCGCGATGGGCATCGCATCGCGTCCGGTGGCTTCAGCCGATGCCGTGGTACGCGGATTCCATGCGCTTCATCAACTGGCGGCCAGCTAGGCCGAATACGTCGTGCTGCGTCGCAACGTGCGTATTGTCTGATTATATGTTTTTGTACGCCCACGACATTGAGAGGGGTCTGGGGCAATGCTTGCTGGCAAGGGAAAGACGGCGGGACTGATCGGGGCGATGGCACTGGCGGCTGCATCAGCCGCACACGGACAGGCGCGCACGGTGCTGGGCACCACGGCGGATGGCACCCGGGTCGAGTCGATCCAGTTGCGCGACGGCAGCGGCATGCAGGCCACCGTATTGACTCTGGGCGCTGCACTGCATTCGCTGCAGGTGCCGGACCGCGATGGCGCATACGCCGATGTGCTGCTCGCTGATGGCACGCTGCAGGCCACCCTGGACAAGCCACAGTATTTCGGCGCGACGGTCGGTCGCTTCGCCAACCGCATCGCCGCAGGTCGCTTCAGCCTGGATGGCCGCACCTACCAGGTGCCGACCAATGACGGCCCCAACAGCCTGCACGGCGGCAGCCGTGGCTTCGACAAGGTGGTCTGGGATGTGGTCGAGGCCAAGGCCGACCACGTGACGCTGCGCCACGTCAGCGCCGATGGGGAACAGGGATTCCCCGGCACGCTCACCGTCACCGCGACCTACACGCTGCAGGGCAATGGTCGCCTGCTGGTCGAGTACCGCGCCACCACCGACGCGCCGACCATCGTCAACCTGAGCAACCACGCCTACTGGAACCTGGCAGGCGAAGGCTCCGGTACGGCCATGGAGCACGAGCTGACCATTCCGGCCAGCGCCTACACGCCTGTGGATGCCACCCTGATTCCCACCGGTGTGCTGCAGCCCGTGGAAGGCACGGCGTTTGATTTCCGCACGGCCAAGCCCATCGGGCGCGACCTGCGCCGTGGCGATGAGCCGCAGCTGCTGCACGGCCATGGCTATGACCACAACTGGGTGATCAGCCGCAGCCCCAGCAAAGAGCTTCGTGAAGTTGCCCGCGTCCACGACCCCCGTTCGGGCCGGGTGATGACCCTGTTGTCGACGCAGCCGGGCCTGCAGTTCTACTCCGGCAACTTCCTTGACGGCAGCACCGTGGGCAAGAGCGGTTCGGTCTACCGCCAGGGTGATGCCATTGCGCTGGAACCGCAGCTGTTCCCGGACACGCCGAACCAGCCTGCGTTCGGCTCGGCACGGCTGGACCCTGGCCAGACCTATCTGAACCGCATCGTCTACCAGTTCTCGACCGACCGCGACGCCCCCGCGCGCCGCTGAGTCACGCCTCCGTCGCGGCGACCAGGCACCCGCGGCCGCCGCGACCCGACGACATCGCACCACGCCCCGCCCTTCCGGCACCTGCCGGGAGCGGGCAGCTCATGACCAAGGAGATGCATCCCATGCGAAAGTGGCTTTCCCCCTTGCTGGCAACCCTGCTCGCCGTCGCGCCGATGGCACATGCGAACGACACCGCACGCTGGACCCCGGCGCAGGCCGACGCGTGGTATGCAAAGCAGCAGTGGCTGGTCGGTGCGAACTACGCAACGTCCAACGCGATCAACCAGCTGGAGATGTTCCAGCCCGAGACCTTCGACCCGGTGGCGATCGACCGCGAGCTGGGCTGGGCACACGAGCAGTTCGGCATGAACACCATGCGCGTGTACCTGCATGACCTGCTGTGGAAGCAGGACCCGCAGGGCCTGATCAAGCGCATCGACACGTTCCTGACGATCGCGCAGAAACACGGCATCCGCCCGATGTTCGTGCTGTTCGACAGCTGCTGGGATCCGGACCCGGTGCTCGGCCCCCAGCACCGCCCCATTCCGGGCGTGCACAACTCGGGCTGGGTGCAGAGCCCCAGCCGCCATGCCCTGGTGGACCCGGCCAATGACGCCCACTTCCGCAGCTATGTGGAAGGCGTCGTGGGCGCCTTCGCCGATGACAAGCGCGTGCTGGCCTGGGACCTGTGGAACGAACCGGACAACCCGGGCGGCGGCAACTACATGGACAAGCAGCTGGAGGGCGAACAGGCCCGCATTGCCGAGCTGCTGCCGAAGATCTTCGAGTGGGCGCGGAGCAGGAAGCCGACCCAGCCGCTGACCAGCGGCGTGTGGATCGGTGATGACTGGTCGCCGGGCGCCGCTTCGCTGACCTCGATCCAGCGCACGCAGCTGGAGCAGTCCGACGTGATCACCTTCCACAACTACGAGCAGCCCGAAGCCTTCAAGGCACGTGTAGCGCAGCTGCGCAAACATGGCCGTCCGCTCATCTGCACCGAGTGGCTGGCCCGCGGTGCCGGCTCCAATGTCGACACCATCCTGCCGATCGCCCGCCGCGAAAACATCGGCATGATCAACTGGGGCTTCGTGGATGGCGCCATCCAGACCCGCTTCCCGTGGGACAGCTGGCAGCGCCCGTACACGATGGAAGAACCCACCGTCTGGTTCCACGACCTGTTGAAGGCCGATGGAACGCCTTACCGCGCCCGTGAGGCAGAGCTGTTCCGCAGCCTGGCCAAGACCCCGCGCAACGCCGTGCCCGCCCTCTGAATCTTCCGCTGCGCCGGCACTGACCGGCGCAGCTCCCACCTGCGCTTGTTTTCCGGAATCCGGAGCTACCGCCATGACCGTTTCTTCTTCCCGCACCCTGCTCTCCCTTGCCATCCTGTCCGCACTGGCCCTGCCCGGCCTTGCCCGGGCCCAGGACACCCGCACCACCGGACCGGCCTCACCCGCGGCCCAGCAGCCGACCGCCACCGATCTTGATACCGTGACGGTGACCGCGCTGCGCCAGAGCCTGCAGACCGCGCAGACGCTCAAGCAGGAAGCGGCCATGGTGGTCGATTCAATCGTTGCCGAAGACATCGGCAAGCTGCCGGACAACAGCGTTGCCGATGCCCTGCAGCGCGTGACCGGCGTACAGGTCGCGCAGGGCAACCAGGGCGAGACCACCGGGGTCGTCATCCGTGGCCTGCCCAATGTGGTGAGCACGCTCAACGGGCGCGAGATCTTCAGCAGCTCGGGGCGCGGCTATGCATTCCAGAACCTGCCGGCCACCGCAATCAAGACCCTCAGTGTCTACAAGAGCAGCGAAGCCAGCCTGCCGCTGGGCGGCATCGCCGGCCTGGTCGATATCCAACTGCGCAGGCCGCTGGATTTCGACGGTGCCGAGATTGCCGGCACGGTCACCGGCACGCACAGCAAGTACGGCGGTGACATCGACCCATCGGCCAGCCTGCTGCTGAGCAACCGCTGGGATACCGACGCCGGGCAGTTCGGCGCCATGGTCAACTTCGGCTATGTCGGCAAGCACTATGTCTACGATGCGGTGTGGGGTGACTTCCCCAAGGTGCTGAACAACGACGACGGCACACCGATGCGCACCGACGCCGGCAACCTCATCGCGGCGCCGAATGGCTGGGGTACCAATTACAGCCAGGGCGACCGCAAGCGCAGCGCCGTCAACTACGCGCTGCAGTGGAAGCCGAGCGAGCGCACCGAGGTCTATGTCGAAGGCCTGTACGACTTCGTGCGCGATGACTATGACCAGGCATTCCTGTTCAGCTTCCCGGTGGGCGCGGTACAGCCCACCCGCCTGCAGGTGGGCGACAACTGCTATGCCAACCGCCTTGACGGCCCCCTGGCCGGGCAGACCATCTGCGATGCCAGCAGTGGCGAATGGACCGGCGACACCTATGCCGCCAGCAGCACCCAGGCCCATCGGCAGCGTGGACAGGACATCCAGAACGCGCTTGGTTTCAAGTGGCGCGGGGATCAGCTGGAGCTGTCCACGGAGGTGTCGCGGACCTCGGGCTACTACCGCGATGAGAACTTCATCATCGACACCTTCATGAACGGCCCGATCACCACGATCTGGGACGGCACTGCAGGCAAGCACCAGAACTGGCATCTGGCCGGCAATCCGGCCAGCGACTCCTCGCGCTACTACCTCAATGGGCTCTTCCAGACCTGGGGCGAGTCGCGTGGCGAGGAGAACAGCTGGCGCGGTGATGGCCGCTTCGAATTCCTCGATGGCCCGATCGCCGCCATCCAGTTCGGCCTGCGCTATGCAGACCGCAATGCCAGCGCGAAGGGCAGCGTCGAGATCAGCACCCCGCCCCCGGGCGGTCCCGGCACCGGCAACATCACCGCTTCGCCGAACCCGGCCAACCAGGTCGACGCCCTGCTTGCGTCCGGCGCGATCCCGGGCGGCACGTTCTTCTGCAGCAAGCGCGGCAACTCGGCCCTGAACCAGCCGTTCCTGACGCCCTGCTATGACTATCTGATCGGCAACGCCGATGCGCTGCGCAACTACTACGGGCTGGCCGACGGCCTGGCCGCAGAGAATCCGGGGCGCTTCTTCGACATCCAGGAGCGCAAGTCGGCCGGCTACCTGCAGGCCAAGTACGATTTCAACCTGGGCAACCTGCGGGTGGATGGCCTGGTCGGCGTCCGCGCCGAGCAGATCAAGCGCGAGCTCAATGCCTACTCGTTCGATGCCGCCAGCGGCGTCTACAGCGCCATCAGCCGCAACACCGAAGATACCCAGGCACTGCCCAATGCCAGCCTGAACCTGCACTTCAACGAGGCCTGGCAGCTGCGCCTGGTCGCGGCCAAGACCATGAGCTACCCGGACTTCGGCGCGCTGAATCCTTCGATCTCGCTGAACCCGGGCACGCTCAACCGTGCCGGCGTGGCCAGCAGCGGCAACCCGGACCTGAGCCCGATCAAGTCGACCAACTACGACGCCTCGCTGGAGTGGTACTTCTCACCGGTGGGCTACGTCAGCACCGGCGTTTTCTACCGCGACATCAACGGCTACATCCAGAACTACATCACCAACGTCGACATCGCCGGGGAAACCTACGAGCTGTCCTCGCCGCAGAGCGCCGGCAGCGGCCACCTGCAGGGCGTGGAATTCGCCTACCAGCAGACCTTCGACTTCCTGCCGGGGGCCTGGAGCGGCCTGGGTGCGCAGTTCAATTACACCTACATCGATGGTGACACCAAGTCGCCGGAATTCCTCGGCGGCCCGATCACCACCCGCCCGCTGCAGAACGTTTCCAAGAACAACTACAACGCGGTGCTGTTCTACGAGAACTTCGGCATGTCGGCGCGCCTGGCCTATGGCTACCGCAGCCGTTACATCGATTTCTTCACCCAGCCCACCGTGGCCGGCACCGAAGACCAGGTCGAGGCTGCCAGCTCGCTGGACTTCTCGATCAGCTACGACGCCACCCCGCGCACCACCGTGGTGTTCTCCGCCACCAACCTGCTGGGCAACAACCTGCACCAGTACTGGGGCAACGGCAACACCCGCCCGCGTGACATCCGCTACCAGGACAAGACCGTGGGCATCGGCTTCCGGTTCAAGCTCTGAAGGAAGACTGCATGAACACCCCCCACACCCTGCTGCATCCCTTTTGTCGGATAATAGGAGTGGCCGCGGCCTGCGGCGCACCGAGCCAGAGGGGCACCCGTGAAACGGATCGAGGTACGCAATCTCTACGACCAGGTCGCCCAGGAGATCGGGCAACGGATCATCAGCGGCGTACTTCAGCCGGGCGAATTCCTGCCCAAAGAAGAACTTCTGGCGCAGACATTGTCCGTGAGCCGTTCCGCGCTGCGCGAGGGCTTGAAGGTACTGGGCTCGAAAGGGTTGATCGAAACACGCCAGAAGACCGGGTCACGGGTACGCGAGCCGCGGCACTGGAAGCAGCTGGACAGCGACATCCTGGCGTGGCGCTGCGCGTTGATGCCCACCCAGGATTTCGTCAACAAGCTGGTGGAGATGCGCGAAGTGATCGAGCCGGCGGCAGCGGCGCTGGCAGCCCAGCGGCGCTCGCCCGCACAGCTGGCCAGGATCGGCGAGGCGTACCAGGCGATGGCCGATGCGACCGACCAGGACGCATGGGCCAAGGCCGACCTGGCGTTCCACGAGAGCGTGCTCGATGCCACCAGCAACGAGCTGCTGGGCTCGCTGTTCTCGGTCATCGACGCGGCGCTGGGCACCTTCTTCCTGCTCTCGGCGCAGACGGCCAAGGACTTCAAGTACTCCCTGCCCCGGCATTTCGACGTGTACGACGCCATCAGGCTGAAGCAGCCCGATGTGGCGCGCGCCGCCATGCTGGACATGATTGCCGACTCCAAGGCCAACCTGAAGGGTGGCCGGCGCAGGCGCGCACCCGTTCGATAGAGGACTTCCGATGAGTACCGCGTGGATGCAACCCCTTCCCCTGGTTGCGATCCTGCGCGGGCTCACCCCGCAGGAAGCACCCGCGATCGGTGCGGCCCTGGCCGATGCCGGCTTCCATCTGCTGGAAGTGCCGCTCAATTCGCCGCAGCCACTGCACAGCATCGAACTGCTGGCCCGGCAGCTGGGTGACCGTTGCCTGGTCGGCGCTGGCACGGTGCTGACCACCGGCCAGGTACAGGACGTCGCCAATGCGGGCGGCCGCCTGCTGGTGATGCCCCATGCCGATGTCGAGGTGATCGCTTCGGCACATGCGCTGGGCATGCGCTGCACGCCCGGCGTTGCCACGCCGACCGAGGCCTTCGCTGCGCTGCGCGCCGGCGCCGACGCACTCAAGCTGTTCCCTGCCGAGCAGTTGCCGCCCCCCGTATTGAAGGCCTGGTCAAGCGTATTGCCGACCGGCACCGCACTGCTGCCGGTCGGCGGCATCACCCCTGAGCGCATGGCCGCCTATCGCAGCGCCGGCGCCGCCGGCTTCGGCATCGGCTCGGCGCTGTATGCCCCGGGTACCCCGGCGGCCGAGGTCGCACGCCGCGCACGCGCCTTCATCGACGCCTGGCACCAGGCGAACACGGACTCCCACGCATGAAAATCACCGCCATCACCACCTTCCTCGTGCCGCCGCGCTGGTGCTTTGTGCGCATCGACACCGACACGGGCATCAGCGGCTGGGGCGAGCCCATTGTCGAAGGGCGCGCACATACCGTTGCCGCCGCTGTGGAAGAGCTTTCCGATTACCTGATCGGCAAGGACCCGCGCCACATCGAGGACCACTGGAACGTCCTCTACCGCGGCGGCTTCTATCGCGGCGGCCCGATCCTGATGAGTGCGCTGGCCGGCATCGACCAGGCGCTGTGGGACATCCACGGCAAGGCACTGGGCGTACCGGCGCATACCCTGCTGGGCGGCCCCGTCCGCGAGCGCATCCGGGTCTATTCGTGGATCGGCGGTGACCGCCCCGCAGACACGGCGCGTGCGGCTGCCGAAGCCGTGGCCCGGGGCTTCACCGCGGTCAAGATGAACGCCACCGAGGAGGTGCAGTTCGTCGATTCGCATGCCAAGGTCACCCGCGTGCTGGAGAACGTGCAGGCCGTGCGCGATGCGGTCGGCAACGATGTCGGCCTGGCCGTGGACTTCCATGGGCGAGTGCACAAGCCGATGGCCAAGGTGCTGATGCGCGAACTGACCCCGTTCAACCTGATGTTCATCGAAGAACCGGTGCTTTCCGAACACCTGGAAGCCATTCCGGAACTGGCCGCGCTTTCGCCGGCACCGATCGCCCTGGGCGAACGCCTGTACTCGCGCTTCGACTTCAAGCGCGTGCTGCAGACCGGTGGCGTGGACATTCTGCAGCCGGATCCTTCGCACTCGGGCGGCATCACCGAAACGCGCAAGATCGCAGCCATGGCCGAAGCCTACGATGTGGCCCTGGCCCTGCACTGCCCGCTGGGGCCGATCGCCCTGGCCGCCAACCTGCAGCTGGATGCGGTCTGCTACAACGCCTTCATCCAGGAACAGAGCCTGGGCATCCACTACAACGCCAGCAACGACCTGCTCGACTACCTGGTCGACCGTACGCCCTTCCAGTACCAGGACGGGTTCGTCAGCATCCCCGATGGCCCCGGGCTGGGCATCGAGATCAACCAGGCGTACGTGGACGAGCGTGCCGCCGAAGGCCATCGTTGGCGCAACCCAATCTGGCGCCATGCCGATGGCAGCGTGGCCGAGTGGTGAGCGGCATGACCATCCCCCTCCCTCCGCAGCCCACCATGGCCACCTATCCCAGCCTGGACGGTCGCAGTGTGCTGGTGACCGGCGGTGCCACCGGCATCGGCGCAGCCTTCGTCGAGCACTTTGCCCGCCAGGGTGCCAGGGTCGCCTTCCTCGACATCGACGATGCCAGCGGCCATGCACTGGTCCAGGCACTGGCCGATGTGCGCCACGTGCCGATCTACCTGCATGCCGATGTCACCGCGCTTGCGTCCTTCCAGGCCGCCATCGCCGAGGCCCGCCGGCAGATCGGCCCCATCGCAGTGCTGGTCAACAACGCGGCCAACGACGCCCGCCACAGCCTTGCCGACACGCAGGCCGAAGACTTCGAGCGCAGCATCGCGGTCAACCTGCGCCACCAGTACTTCGCCATCCAGGCCGTCGCAGCGGACATGCGCGCACTCGGCGGCGGCTCGATCATCTGCCTGGGCTCCACCGGCTGGATGATCAAGAACAGCGGCTACCCGATGTACGCCATGGCCAAGTCGGCCGTGCACGGCCTGGTCAACGGCCTGGCGCGGGAACTGGGCCAGGACCGCATCCGCATCAACGCGCTGGTGCCGGGCTGGGTGATCACCGAAAAGCAGCAGCGGCTGTGGCTGGATGAGGAAGGCGAGGCACAGCTGCGCCGCGCGCAGTGCCTGCCCGGTTACCTGCGTGCGGATGACCTTGCCCGTGCAGCGCTGTTTCTTGCGGCCGACGACAGCCGCATGTGTACGGGGCAGGATTTCATCGTGGACGGAGGCTGGGTGTGAATGCAGCCCTGACTCCTGCGGTGGCGTCCGCCAATACGCTGGGCGAAGGCGTCGTGTGGTGCGAACGCGAACAGGCGGTGTACTGGACCGACATCGTCCAGTCCCGGCTGTGGCGCTACCGTCCAGCCACCGCCGCGGTGGACCAGTGGGCGATGCCCGAACGCCTGGCATCGGTGGCCTTGTGCGAGGCGGAGGGCTGGCTCCTGCTGGCGCTGGCAACGCGGCTGGCATTCTTCCATCCCGGGCGCAACGAACTGCGCGAACTGCACCGGCTGGACGAGGTCGCACAGACCCGCGCCAACGACGGCGCGTGCGACCGCCAGGGCCGCTTCGTGTTCGGCATGCTGCACGAACCGGCCGTCGGCCTGAAGCAGGCCGTGGCGCCGTTCTACCGGCTGCACGCCGATCTGCGGCTGGAGCGTCTTGCCCTGCCAGCGGTTGCGATCTCCAACAGCGTGGCCTTCAGCCCGCGCGGTGACACCCTGTACTTCTGCGACTCGCAGCAGAAGCTGCTGTGGTGCTGCCGCTATGGCGACACGCTCGGCCCGGTGCAGGTGTTTGCCGACCTGCGTGATGAGCCCGGCGAGCCGGACGGCAGCGCGGTCGATGCAGAGGGCGGCCTGTGGAATGCACGCTGGGGCGCATCACGGATCGTCCGTTATCTGCCTGATGGCCGCGAGGACTGCGTCATCCATGTGCCGGCCAGCCAGCCGACCCGGCCCGCCTTCGGCGGCAGCGACCTGCGGACGTTGTTCGTCACCAGCGCGCTGGACGGGCTGGACCCGGCCCAGCATTTCCGCGAGCCGCTGGCCGGCCATCTGTTCGCCATCGATGCCGGCATCGCCGGCCTTCCCGAGCCCCGGTTCGCCGGCAACCCCGACCACCTGCCGCCCCGCTGACAGCGCGGACCACCCGCGGAGATTCCATGAGCCTTTCCACCCTCGATATCTGCATCGTCCTGGCTTACCTGGCCGGCATCTTCATCCTTGCGCAGTGGGTGTCGCGCGAGAAGGCCGGGCAACAGAAATCGGCCCAGGACTACTTCCTGGCCAGCCGCAGCCTGCCCTGGTGGGCGATCGGTGCCTCGCTGATCGCGGCCAACATTTCGGCAGAACAGATCATCGGCATGTCCGGCTCCGGCTACGCCATCGGCCTGGCCATCGCCTCGTATGAGTGGATGGCGGCGCTGACCCTGCTGATCGTGGGCAAGTGGTTCCTGCCGATCTTCCTGCGCAATGGCATCACCACCATGCCGCAGTTCCTGGAGGAACGGTACGGCAACCGCATCCGCACGTTGATGGCGGTGTTCTGGCTGGGGCTGTACGTATTCGTCAACCTGACGTCGATCCTCTGGCTGGGCTCGATCGCCATTGCCGGCGTGGCCGGCCTGGACCAGAACGTGGCGCTGGTGCTGCTGGGCGCATTCGCGCTGCTGTACCAGCTGTACGGTGGCCTGAAGGCGGTTGCACTGACCGACATCGTACAGGTCTGCCTGCTGGTGCTGGGCGGCCTGCTGGTAACGTTCATCACGCTGGGCAAGATCGGCGACGGCAGTGTCAGCGACGGCTTCATGCAGCTGTGGCAGGCGCACCCGGAACGGTTCGAGATGATCCTGAGCAGGGACAATCCGTTCTACAAGGATCTCCCCGGCCTGTCGGTGCTGCTGGGCGGCATGTGGATCGCCAACCTGAGCTACTGGGGCTTCAACCAGTACATCATCCAGCGGGCGCTGGCCGCGAAGAATCTGCAGGAAGCGCAGAAGGGCGTGGTGTTCGCAGCCTTCCTCAAGCTGCTGCTGCCGGCCATCGTGGTGGTGCCGGGCATTGCCGCGGTGATGCTGGCGCCCAACCTGGAACGCCCTGATGCCGCCTACCCGACCATGCTGGGGCTGCTGCCCAGTGGCATTCTCGGCCTGGTGTTCGCCGCCCTGATCGCCGCCATCGTCGCTTCGCTGGCGTCCAAGATCAATTCGGTGGCCACCATCTTCACCCTGGATTTCTACGCCAAGCGCGCACCGGACGCGCCGCAGGCCAAGCTGGTCCGGGTCGGCCGGCTGGCGGCCACCGTTTCGATCATCGTGGCCCTGCTGACCGCGCGGCCGCTGCTGGGCAGCTTCGACCAGGGCTTCCAGTACATCCAGGAGTTCACCGGATTCTTCACTCCGGGCATCGTGGTGATCTTCCTGCTGGGCCTGTTCTGGAAGCGCGCCAATGAAGCCGGCGCGCTGGCGGCAGCCATCGGTTCGTTCGTGCTGTCGCTGGCATTCAAGCTGCTGTGGCCGCTGCTGCCCTTCATGGACCGCATGGGCGTGGTGTTCCTGGCCACGCTGCTGCTGGGCGTCGGCGTGGCGCTGGCCACCCGTGCACGCGGTGATCGTGACCGCATCCGGACCGATGACGTGGCCTTCGCGACCGCGCCTTCGTTCAACGTTGCCTCGTTGGCCGTGGTGGCCATCCTTGTCGCGCTGTACGCAACCTACTGGTGACCAACATGCGCCTGATGAAAATGCCCCCGATGGACGCTCTGGCCCGCCCGCTGCGACGCAGCGGCCTTGCACTGGGCTTCGCTGCGCTGCTTGTCGCCGCCCAGCCTGCCACTGCAACCACCGTGGAGTGGGGAGACACGGTGACGGTTGACGCTGCCAATGCCGGTTGGGGCCGTCTGGCCCGGCTGCCCGACGGGCGCTGGCTGGCCGTAACCACCCACTATCCCAAGGGCCGCCCGACCACGCTGCAACTGCTGGTCAGTGATGACAACGCACGCACATGGGCGCCCTTGTCCAGCGTGTCCGAGCCCGGGCGGCTGCTCGACAACGGCGAACTGCGCGTCATGCCCGATGGCCGGGTGCTGCTGGCCATGCGCTCACTGATCGACCGCCGCTCGTACCGCCTCAACCTGTATGCCAGCGATGACCAGGGCCGGCAGTGGCATTTCCTCAGCACCATTACCGCCAACGAAACGCCGCGCGGCCGCAAGGACCGCGGTGTCTGGGAACCCGTGCTGACGCCACTGCAGGATGGCAGCCTGTCGGTGGTCTATGCCGATGAAACCCGCGCCGACGAAAAACCCTCCTACAACCAGGTGGTGTCGCAGCGCATATCCAACGACGGTGGCCGCACCTGGTCTGCAGCGGCGACCATTGCCGAACAGCCTGGCGGAGGCCGCCTGCGGCCCGGCATGCCGGTCATCTCGGCTCGCCCGGGCGGCGGCTACCTGATGGTGCTGGAAACCTGCGGCGACGATCCTCAATGCCCGGTGTCGTACAAAACGTCAGCGGACGGCCGCACGTGGCCGGTCGGCCTGGGCACGCCCCTCGCCGACCAGAAGTGCGGTCCGCATGTGATGAGTACCGCCAGCGGCGCAATGTTCGTGACCTCCTGCCTCAACGAGGTCAGTGCAAGCGAGGACGCCGGCACTACGTGGAAGACGATCCGCCCGCCCGCATGGCCACTCGGCTTCCGTCACTCCTGGCCCGCCGTTGTTGAGATCGGCCCACAGGAGATCGGCGTGGTCAATGTGGTGGAGGGGGCTGTGCAGATCCGGTTCGGCACCTACCGCCCATCGAGTGAGCGCTGAACGGGCACGTTGCGCCAAAGCCTACCAACTGGTAGATTGATACTTTGGACCTTCAGGTGCCTCATGGATACCGAGCTCTCGCCGAAAGCTGCCGAGATCGTCGCCTACACCCGTATTCTGCTCGAGTCTGGCGGCTACAACAGTTTCAGCTATGCAGACATCGCAGCGCAGGTAAACATCAGCAAGGCCAGCATTCACCACCACTTCCCCACCAAGGTCGATCTGGTCCGGGAGGTCGTGGCGCGCTACCGCGCCGAAGCCCGTGCCGGCCTGGCGCTGCTGGAAGGCCAACTGGACAACCCGCTGGGCGAGCTGACCGCCTATTCGGATTACTGGTCCAGCTGCATCCTGGGCGGCACGTCCTCGTTCTGCATCGGTGCGATGCTGGCCGCCGAGCTGCCCACGCTGCCGCCCGAAGTCGCGGCCGAGGTGCGCGGGCATTTCGATGACCTGAGCCAATGGCTCACCTCGACGATGACGCGGGGCCTCTCCCGGGGCCAGCTGCAGCTGCATGCGACGCCACAGGTGGAAGCCCGCACCTTCATGGCCGCGGTACATGGTGCGATGCTCGCCGCGCGTGGCCTGGGCGAACCGGCGGCGTTCGAGTCCCTGGTCCGGGTGTCGCTTGATCGCCTGGCCCCGGCCGCCTGATCCCCTTCGACCCCACGGGAAGCGTGCTCCATGGCGACGACACTACAGAAGCAGATAGCCTTCCTTCGCGAGATCGACCAACTGAAGAACGTGGTTCGCCAGTCTCCCCTGCTCGACCGCAGCCGGCGTGAGAACTCGGCCGAACATTCCTGGCACTTGGCGATGTACGCACTTGTGCTGGTTGAGCACGCCGCGGAAGCGGTCGATGTCCAACGCGTGCTGACCATGCTTCTGCTGCACGACATCGTCGAGATCGACGTGGGTGACATGCCCATCCATGGCGGCACCAGTGCCGCCCATCAGGCGCAGCTGGAGGCCGTTGCCGCCCAGCGGCTTTTCGGAATGCTGCCGCAGCCACAGGGCGAGGACATGTTGGCGCTGTGGCATGAATTTGAAAGCGCGCGCAGCGCCGACGCCAGGTTTGCAAAGGCGCTGGATCGCTTCCAACCCCTGCTGGCGAACATATTCGCAGGCGGCGGGACCTGGACGGAGAATGGCGTCTCCATGGAACAGGTGCTCGAGCGCTATGGGCCGGTCATCCGCGAAGGCGCGCCGAGCCTGTGGGCACTCTGCGAACAGTGGGTCATCGAGCACTTCGAAAGCCACCCGGCGCCCCGCTGAAGCCCAGGAAATGAACAGAAGGCAACCCGGCGCGGAGCCCTGACGGAAACTGATTGACGACCTACCTACTGGTAGGCAAGCATGCACGTCGTTGGACTACCTATTGGTAGATAGGCTACCACCCACCACGCTTCTTCCTTTCGAATCCGGAGAATTTCATGACTGCCACCGCCCCTTCCGTGTCCCCGGCAAGTGCCTGGCTCCAGCGCTACTACTTCCTGCGCGCAGGCGTATCCATTGCGTGGATCGCCTTGGCCGTTGTGGTTGGCCGGCAGAACGCAGCCATAGGTGCGGTGCTGCTGGTGCTGTACCCGGCATGGGATGCGCTGGCGAACTACATCGATGCCCGCCGCACCGGCGGCTTGGGTGCGAACGGCACGCAGATGTTCAACTTCATCGTCAGCGTGGTGACTGCCGTTGCCATCGGCGTTGCCCTCACTTCCGGCATGGTCGCCACGATCAAGGTCTTCGGTGTCTGGGCAATCCTCTCCGGCCTGCTGCAACTGGCTACCGCGGTGCGTCGCTGGAAGAGCGCAGGCGGCCAGTGGGTCATGATCCTCAGTGGCGCGCAATCGGCAGCCGCCGGAGCGTTCTTCTTCAAGCAGGCCAGCAGTGGCATCGCCCTGGATGTCACCACCGTGGCCCCCTACGCCGGCCTGGGCGCGTTCTATTTCCTGCTCTCGGCCATCTGGGTGACCGTCAAGAATGCGCGCGCACGTTCGGCCGTCAAATCGGGCTGAGTCTGTGAGCCATCTACGCCGTCGCTATCGTGTTGTACGTGCGCACAGCGTCGCTCTGGCCGGCCCGCTGAGCGTGGAAGACCAGGCGGCCCAATCCATGCCGGATGCCAGCCCGACCAAGTGGCATCTGGCACATACCAGCTGGTTCTTCGAAACGTTCCTGCTGGCGCCGCACCTGCCGGGGTACGCTGCGTTTGATCCAACGTTCGGCTACCTCTTCAACTCGTACTACGAAGGCGCCGGCCCACGGCTGCCGCGTGCAGAACGCGGCCTGATGACACGCCCCTCCGCCCACGATGTACTGGCGTATCGCGCCCATGTCGATGCTGCAATGGACCGGCTGCTTCACGCGTTGCCTGCGGCCTGCACCGGACTGGTCGAGCTTGGCCTGGCACATGAGGAGCAGCACCAGGAACTGATCCTCATGGACGTGCTGCACCTGTTCTCCCGATCGGCGCTGTCGCCTGCGTATCGGCCGGAACTCCCCTCCCGTGCGCAGCCTGCCGGGCCCCTGCAATGGGCCGACATCGCCGGCGGGCTGGTGAACATCGGCGCGACGGGCGACGACTTCGCGTTCGACAATGAAATGCCGCGCCACACGGTCTTCCTGCACGCCTTCGCGCTTGCCGATCGCCTGGTCAGCAATGATGAATGGTTGGCCTTCATCGCCGATGGCGGCTACCAGCGGCCTCTGCTGTGGCTGGCCGATGGCTGGGCAACCGCCCACGCGCAGGGCTGGCAGGCACCGCTCTACTGGCGCGATGAAGGCGACCACTGGAGCACCCTGACGCTGCAGGGCCGCACCCCATTGGATCCACACGCTCCCGTGCGCCACGTGAGCTACTACGAGGCAGACGCCTACGCACGCTGGGCCGGTGCGCGCCTGCCCAGCGAAGCCGAGTGGGAGCACGCTGCAATGACGCTGCCCAACCTGGGCGGCCTCTACGACCAGGCATGGCAATGGACCTGCAGCGCCTACCACGCCTACCCCGGCTTCCGCGCGCCGCCGGGAACCGTGGGCGAATACAACGGCAAGTTCATGGCGGGCCAGATGGTCCTGCGCGGAGGTTCCGCGATCACCCCTCCCGGACACGCAAGGGCGACGTACCGTAATTTCTTTGCGCCTGCCCAGCGCTGGATGTTCAGTGGCGTGCGCCTGGCACGCGACAACGATCCTGCCGTGCCCGCACCGTCAAGCGCGTTCCTCGATGACGTGCTTCGTGGTTTCTCGGCGACCCCGAAAAATGTGCCGGCCAAATACTTCTATGACGAAGAAGGCTCGCGCTTGTTCGAGGCGATCTGCGCCACGCCCGAGTACTACCTTACCCGCACCGAACTGGCCCTCCTGCGGTCTTCGGCGGCCGACATCGCCCGCCACATCGAACCCGGAACCGTGCTCGTAGAGTTCGGCAGCGGCGCCAGCGTGAAAACACGCGTCCTCCTGGATGCTTCACCGCACCTCGGCGCTTACGTACCCATCGACATCAGCACGTCCGCGCTTGCGCAGGCGGGTTCGGCCATCGCACGTGACTATCCCCATCTGCAACTGGCCGCACTGGCAGGCGACTTCACCCAGGCTGTCACCCTGCCCGCGCTCGCTGATGGACATGCGCGGCTGGGCTTCTTCCCGGGTTCTACGCTGGGCAATTTCAGCCCGGGGGAATCGGTCGCGCTGCTGTCGCATCTGCGCGACCTCCTGGGCTCGGGCGCCCAGCTTCTGATCGGCGTGGATCTGGTAAAGGACAGGGAAACGCTGTTGGCTGCGTACGACGATGCCGCCGGCATCACCGCAGCCTTCAACCGCAATCTGCTGGTGCGGATCAACGACGAACTGGGCGCCAACTTCGATCCGGGTGCATTCCTGCACCGTGCGCATTGGAATGCCAGCGAGTCCCGCATGGAGATGTGGCTGGTCAGCCGCCGCGAGCAGGCGGTACGGATTGCAGGCCATGCGTTTCACTTCGCCCTTGGCGAAGGACTGCACACCGAGAGCTCACACAAATTCACGCCCCAGCGCCTGGCGGCAATCGCAGAATGTGCCGGCTGGAGCGTGGAGGATCAGTGGCTGGACCATGATCTGCCTTACGGGCTGTTCCTGCTGTCGTTGGCCTGAGGGGAAACGACGCCAGCCATGATGCTGCGCAGCTCAGCCACCTGATGCGGCCATGGCCTGCGCGCGGGCCTGGGCCGCTGCGACGGCCGCGTCCAGCATTGCTGGCCAGCCGCCCTCGGCCAGCACCGCCAGCGCGGCCTGCGTGGTTCCGCCGGGAGACGTCACCTGCGCCCGCAGCTGCGCAGGTGTCGTGGCAGAGGCCTCCAGCATGCGCGCTGCGCCCAGCAGCGTCTGCTGGGCCAGCTGCCGGCTGCTGTCGGCCGGCAGGCCGCGCACTTCGGCGGCCCGCTGCAGGGCTTCGGCCAGCAGGTACAGATACGCCGGGCCACTGCCAGCCACCGCCGTCGCCGTGTCCATCTGCGCTTCGTCGCCCAGCCACACGGTCGTCCCGCAGCCACGGAACAGCGCTTCCACCTGTGCACGTGCCGCGTCAGGCAGCGCACCGCCGGCATGCAGTGCGGTGATGCCCGCGCCGATCGCTGCAGGCTGGTTGGGCATGCTGCGCACACTGACATCGATGCCCAGCCACTGCTGCAGCCGGGCATGGGTAACGCCGGCCATGATCGACACCACCTGCGGCGAGACCGCAGCGGCCGTGGCGGCCAGCGCGCGGCACACTGCTTCGGCGGCCTGTGGCTTCACTGCCAGCACCCACAGCGGTGCCCGCTGCGCCGCCTGCGTGGCCTGTTCGACCACCTGCACGCCGAGCTCGGCAGACAGGCCCTCGCGGATGCCCGGCAAGGGATCGGCCACCACCATCCGTGCGGGGTCCTGGCCTTGCCGCAACAGCCCCTGCAGCAGGCAGCGCGCCATGTTGCCACCACCGATGAACGCGATATCGGCAGCCGCCTTCATCGCACTGGCTCCGTGCCCAGCTGGCTGTCCAGCCAGTCCAGCACGCGCTGCTGGACATCACGGCCGTGCGCCTGCTCGAAGAACCAGTGCGGCCCGCGCGGGTACGTCACCATCTCCACCGGCGTGCCATTGAAGCGCAGCGCGCGGTACAGCATCTCGCCCTGCGACAGCGGCACGCGCTTGTCCTGTTCGCCGTGCAGGATCAGCACCGGCACGCGGATGTTGCTGGCATGGCGGATCGGCGAATGCTGGTCGTAGACGCTGCGGTTGCGCAGCGGATCGCCAAAGTAGCCGGGCAGGTAATCCGGCGTATCGGTGGTCAGCGCCATCGCACCGATGTCGATGACCCCGGCCCCGACGATCGCAGTCTTGAAGCGCGGGCTGTTCGCCACCGCCCAGGCCGCCATGTAGCCGCCATAGCTCCAGCCCCCGATCGCCAGCCGCTGCGGATCGACGACGCCTTCCTTTTCCAGCAGGTCCACGCCGTCGAGGATGTCCTGGAAATCACCGCCGCCCCAATCGTTGCGCGCCCGCTCGGCGAACGCGCGGCCGCCGCCTTCGGAGCCGCGCGGGTTGGGCAGGAACACCGCATAGCCGTGCGTGGACAGCAGCTGCGCCCAGTCGTGCCAGGAACCCAGCCACCCCGACCACCACGCCCACGCCGGACCTCCATGGCCCTGCACCAGCGTCGGCAGCGGCGTGCCGGGCTTCCAGCCGGGCGGCGTGACCAGCAGGCCGGTGATTGGCAGCCCGTCACGCGAGGAGGTCCACGCCAGTTCACGCACGTTGCCATGTGCCCAGCCCGCAACTTCCGGGTGGTGGTCGCTGCGCACCGCCAGCGTTGCGCCCTGCTGCAGCCAGACTTCCGCCGGCTGGCTGTTGCCGATGCCCAGGTAGGCGCTGCGCCCGCTGCGCGTGGTGGTGAACGCGGCGAAGGGAATCTGCGGACGCGCCAGTTCCGTCCAGCTGCCATTGGCTGCATCCAGGCGCAGGAAGGCGCCGCGCACGCCGCGCTGGCCCAGCCCCAGCAGGTGCCCGTCGTCCTGCCAGCGCGCCAGCCACAGCGTACCGTTCCAGTCCGCCCCCAGCACCGTGCGCTGGCCGCTGCCGATGGCATGCACGGTGATGTCGGCGGTCATGCCGTGCTCGCCGAGGTGGCCGTACAGCAACCGCGTACCGTCGGGCGACCACTGCAGCGGATGCGCCGACGCTCGCGGTTCCAGCTCGGCCTGCTGCGCACCGCTGCCGGCATCCACCAGCACCACCTGCGAGCGGTACCAGAAGTCATTCAGCGTGGTGCCCTGCGAAACGCGCAGCGCCAGCGTGCGCCCGTCCGGCGACCACGCCAGGTCATGCACCTGCTGCCCGGGCGCGCTCAGCACGCGGGTCTGGCCGCTGCGCAGATCGCGCAGCCAGACGCGGCTGAACGTGGTGGGATGGTCCACGCGCTGCGCATCGTCCCTGGCCTCGCCGGCGGCGGTGGTGGCCGCATCGGGGACATCGGCCGACAGATAGGCGATACGCGTGCCATCGCGCGATACCTCGAAAGCGCTGACATCGCCCTCTGCGCGGGTCAGCAGCTGCGGCGCACCGCCCTGCGCATCCACGCGCCAGACCTGCGCGCCGCCCAGCGAAGCATGCTCCACGTCGGCAGGCAGCGCGCGGGTGGAGATGAAGTCCAAGTAGCGGCCATCGGCGCTCCAGCGTGGATGCTCTTCGCTGGCAGTGTCTGCGGCGGGCAGTTCCTTCGCGGTTGCCTTGCCACTGGCCGGTACCCACCAGATGCGGCTGCGCGGCGGCTTGCCCTGCGGCTGTGGCGTGCCGACCGTATAGGCGATGCGGCTGCCGTCCGGGGTGATCTGCGGATCGCCCACCACCTTCAGCGCCATGATCGCCTGCGGGGTCGGCAGCACCGGCGCCGCCGGGGCGGCAGCCAGCGATGGCAGTGCGACCGCCACGCACAGGCAGGCGCACCACATCCGGTTCAACAACAGGCTCATGCAGGGTTCCCTTGTGTGCCAGGCGACAGCAGATGCTGGCGCACCCATTCTGCGCCACGGCCGATGGCATCGTTTGCCAGTGCGGATACCGCCATGGCTTCGATGAAACTGTGCGGCGCGCCGCGATAGACCTGGCTGTCCACCGTTACCCCAGCATCGCGCAGGCGCTGCACCATCGCCTGGTTCTGCTCGGCCAGCACGTCGCGGTCGCCCCACAGCAGCAGCGCAGGCGGCAGCCCGTGCAGCGCGGCATGCAGCGGCGCCGACAGCGGACCGGCCACGGCCTGCGCATCCGCGCCAAGGTAGGCGGCCCAGAACTCATCCATTTCCGCCCCGCTGAGCATGTCCTGCGGCTGGCCCAGCTGCTGCCGCGCCTGTTCGGACAACTGCGGTGTCCATGCACCGTAGTTCAGTACCAGCGCCTGTATGCAACCGGGATCGCCGGCATCGCGCAGGCGCAGGGCGCTGGCCACGGCCAGGTTGGCACCGGCCGAATCACCGCCCAGCGCCAGCCGCTGGCCATCGATGCCGAAGCGCGCGCCTTCGCTGCGCAGCCACTGCAGCGCGATCACCGTCTGGTCCAACGCTGCCGGGTACGGGTGCTCGGGTGCCAGGCTGTAATCGATGGCCACCACCGGCAGCTGCGCGCGATCAGCGTATTCGCGCAGCAGGCGGTCATGCGTATCCAGCCCGAACATGCACCAGCCGCCGCCGTGCAGATAGACCAGGGCAGGCGACGGCGCGGCCGGCTGCTGCTGCGGGGTCAGCACGCGCAGCTGGAACGGCCCGTACGCGGAGTCCAGCGGCACATCCACGCTGTCGCGCATGCGCGGGCCGCCCTCGCGCCAGGGCGCACGCGCCTGTGCGGCAATCACCCGGCGCTGCGGCCAGTCCAGCGTGCGTCCGGCGCGCAGGCGCGCGCCTTCGTTGCAGACATCTTCGATGAAGCGGCGGATCTGCGGGTCCAGCGCATCCAGGCTGCGGCTCATGCGTCCTCCCCGCGGCCGGCGGCGAAGTCGATCATCCAGTCCGCCAGCGCGTGCTCGCCACCGGCCTGCAGGCCGGCCAGCAGCTGCGCGAAGTCGTGCCGCGCTTCGTCCTGGCCCAGCTTGAAGGTGGCGCGCACCTCGCGCACCTCACCGCGCAGCGCCACCACGCCGCTGGCCAGCCGCGCATAGCGCTCGCCCATTTCCTGCAGCGACCACGCATTGGCACGGCCAGCTTCCATCTGCGTGATCAGCGCATCCAGCTCGTTGCGGATGTCCGCGTCCTGCGTACTGACAGCAACATCCAGCTCGAACATCGCCGCGGCATAGTTCCAGCTCGGTGCCTGGGTGCGGTCATCCAGCCAGCTGGGCGAGACGTAGGCATGCGGCCCCATCAGCAGCGCCTGCGCGCGGCCGTCGCGCTGCAGCCGTGCCACGTGCGGGTTGCGCTTGGCCAGGTGGCCGCGCAGGGCCACCAGCCGGCCGTGTGCATCGCACTCGGCACGCAGCGGCAGAGGGGTGAAGGCCGCATCGTCGCCGCCGGTGGACACCAGCCAGGCGAAGGGTTGGCTGGCTAGCAGATGCAGCACGTCGTCCTGGTTGCGGGCGGCGTAGCGGCTGTCGCGGGCATGGCCCATCAGTAGAGCTCCATCAGTGGGGTTGGTCCAGTGCGCTGGCCACGGACACCGCAGGCCAGCGGTCGCGCCATGGCGCGGCCTGTTCAAGTTCGGCGGCCAGCTGCAGCAGCAGGGGTTCCTGCCCGCGGTCGGCGGCAAACTGCATGCCCACCGGCAAGCCGTCACGCTGGTCCAGCGGCAGCGAGATGGCCGGCGTGCCGGCCAGGTTCTGCAGTGGCGTATAGCTGATCCACTCGAACATGGCTGGCAGCAGCGTGTCGAAGTCGCGGTCCGGGGCGAGTGCGCCCAGCGGCGGCGGCAAGGTGCGCACGGTCGGGGTCAGCAGCACGTCGTAGTGCTGGTGGAACTGGTTGAATGCCGCTGGCAGTGCCGCCAGCACCGCATAGGCCTGCTCCAGCTCGGGCACGCCACAGTGCTGGCGGTGGAAGCGCGCCAGCCCATGCGTCCACGGTTCCAGTGCATGTGCCGCGAAGTCATCGCCGCCCTGCGCCACCGCCAGTTCGACCGCATCCAGCCCCAACCGCGACCACAGGGTGTAGAGGGCCTGCCAGACCTCACGGCCCGGCAGCGGATAGGTGGTGGCCTCGACTGCATGGCCCAGCGCCGTGCACAGCTGCGCGGTCTGCTCCAGCACGGCCGCCACCGCCGGATCCGGTGCCAACCCAGGCAACGATTCACTGATGACGCCGATGCGCAGCCGGCGCGGCGGCTGCAGCCAGCCGCGCGGGTCCAGCCCGGCGTGGGGATGGGCCGCACTGAACGCCCACGCGGTATCGCGCACGCTGCGCGACATCAGGCTGTCGGCCACGATCAGGTCTTCAATGGCATGCCGTCCGCGCACCATTACCGTGCCGCCGCGCCCCGGCTTCAGCCCGACCACGCCACAGGCCGACGCCGGAATGCGGATGGAACCGGCACCATCACTGCCATGCGCCAGCGGCACGATGCCCGCGGCCAGCGCCGCGCCGGCCCCGCCACTGGAACCACCGGGCGAGTACGCGGGGTTCCACGGGTTGCGGGTGACCGGCCCGAGCAGCGGCTCGGTCGATCCCATCAGGCCGAACTCGGGCATGGCACTCTTGCCGACGGCCACCAGACCAGCCGCATCGAAGCGCTGCGCGAATGGCAGCGCATCCAGCGCCGGCACCGCGCTGCGCGAGCGTGACCCGCCACGCGTGGGCATGCCTGGGTAGCGCAGTGAATCCTTCGGCAGCCACGCCACGCCGGCCATGGGTGCATCGCGGCGCACGCGCGATGCGTGCTCCAGCGCCGCATCGGCATCGACATGGCTGAGTGCGCCCAGCATCGGGTCCAGGTGGCGCACGCGCGTGAGTGCCGCAGCAACCAGTTCGCGCGGTGAGAGTTCGCCGGCACGCACCAGCGCGTGCTGGTCGTGCGCATCCAGATGGCCCAGCTGCAGTGCCTGGGCCAGCGGAAAATCATCAAGGGTCATGCCATGGGTTCCTGAAGCCGGCGGCGCGCACGGCGCTGCCCGTAGAAGACATAGATGGCCGCACCGGCCAGCACGTAAACCAGCAGGATGCTGGCCGGCAGCACATCGCCGCGGCGGACCTGGGCCAGCATGTCGCCCAGCACCGGCACCATCATCGCCACGCACATCACGATGCCCAGCACCGGTACAACGCCCAGCCACACGCCGCCGATCCAGACCCCGCCCAGTGGCACGCGGAAGCCGCCACGCAGCTCTGGACGGGTGGAGCGCAGCCACATCACCGCGATGCACACCACGATGAACGCCGAGGCGATGCCCAGGCAGATCAGGTCGCCCAGGATGCTGATCGGCAGCAGCGCGGCCAGCAGTGCACTGGCGCTGCCGAATGCCACGCTGGCCAGCCACGGTGTGCCGAGCGTGGGGTGCACGCGGGTGAAGAACGCCGGCAGCAGGCCATCGCGCGCGATGCTCAGGCTGATGCGTGAGGCGCCGTAGGCGTTGGCCAGCAGCACCGAGCCCAGCCCGGTCAGCGCGCCGATCTTGATCAGCACCGCAAACCCCGGCCAGCCGATGCGGTCCACCGCCAGCGCAACCGGGTCCGGCACGCCCAGCTCGCGGAACGGCACCAGCCCGGTCAGCACAGCGCCGGCCGCCACGTACAGCACGGTGCACACCACCAGCGAGCCGAGGATGCCCACCGGCACGTCACGACGTGGCTGGCGCGCTTCGGCGGCGGCCATCGAGACAGTCTCAAAGCCAAGGTAGGCAAAGAACAGCATGGCCGCTGCACGCAGCACGCCGGGCCAGCCGTAGGCGAAGCCGCCCTCATTGGCCGGCAGGAACGGCTGCCAGTGCGCAGCGTCGATGAACTGCGAGCCGACCGCGATGAAGGCCAGCAGCACCGCGATCTTGATCAGCACCAGCACCAGGTTGGCCAGTGCCGAGCGCCCCACCCCGGCAATCTGCACGGCGGCAGCGGCCAGCACCGCCAGCGCTGCCACCGCATTGATGCCGCCGCTGAAGGACAGCACGGTATGCCCGCCCTGCGCGGTGGCGGTCACGCTGGACACCGCCAGCCCCAGCGGCACGGCCACGTGCAGATCGCCCAGCAGGCTGGTGAGGTAACCGGCAAAGCCGGCGGCCACCGCGGCGGCGGCCAGCAGGTATTCCAGGATCACCATCCACGCCAGCGCCCATGCCGCGCCTTCGCCCAGCGTCACCTGGCAGTACGAATACGCTGAGCCGGACACCGGGATGACCGATGACAGTTCGGCATAGCACAACCCGGTGAAGCCGCAGGCCAGCGCCGCCAGCACGAAGGCCAGCACCACCGCCGGGCCGGCGAAACTGGCCGCGGCAGTGCCGGTCACCACATAGATGCCGGCGCCGAGGATGTTGGCGATGCCCAGCACCAGCAGGCTGCCGGCACCCAGCCGGCGCTGCAGGCCGGCACGCTCGCCGTCGGCCACCACCGCCTCCAGCGATTTGCGCCGCGCTGCCAGTTGCCAGCGCCCGATTGAACGTTGCTGCACGCGGCCGCTCCCGTCCATCGTCTCAGTAACGCCAGTGCACGGTGACGCCGACGGTGCGCGGCCGCACCAGGCCTTCGCCGATGCCGTTGGTTTCGGTCACGCTGCGGGTGATGCCTCGCTTGTCGGTCAGGTTGCTGCCGAACAGGGTGACATCGGTGTTGCCGAAGGTCATGCGGTAGCGCAGGTCGAACAGGTTGTAGTTGCCCTGGCGGTTGGGCGTGATGCCCGGCACGGCCGAGTTCAGGTCGCTGATGCCACCGCCCACGTACTGGTGTGACAGCGACAGCGTCGGCGAGAAACGCGCATCGAAGTGCCAGCTGAGCAGGTTGCTCACCGTCCAGTCGGCCGAGCCCGGCAGCTGCGATCCCTTCGGCGCGGTGCCGTAGTACAGGATGAACAGATCCTCATCCAGGCGGGCGCGCTGCCAGGTGGCCGATGCCTGCCATTCGAAAGCGTCGACCGGGCGCCAGGTGGCGGACAGTTCGACGCCACGGCTGTAGGCCTTGCCGCCATTGCTGGCGTAGTTGAACAGGTCCGGCGTCTGCAGCCGCAGCTGGATGTCCTTCCAGTCCACGTAGAACAGCGTGGCATCCAGCAGCAGGCGCCCGCCGGCCCAGCTGGTGCGCGTACCCAGTTCGTAGTTGACCAGGCTGTCACTCTTCGACCCGGACGGCACCGGGTAGGCGCTGAGTCCGGCGGTGTTGGGTTCGCCGAAGCGGAAGCCCTCGGACACCAAGCCGTAGACCATCACGTCCGGGTTCACCTGCCAGGTCAGGGAGACCTTCGGATTGAAGCCATCTTCCTTGGTCTCCTGGGTCGACACCTTGGGCGCGCCCGGCCAGGTCGAGAAGCCCACCTGGGTGCTGACCGTGCGCACCTTGTTGCGGAACAGGCGGCCGCCGACGGTCAGCTTCCACTGCTCGTTGAAGTGCACGCTGCCTTCGCCGAACAGCGCCGCTTCCGAGCCGGACAGGTCGGTCAGGAAGCCGTTGAAGATCTGCCCGTCCGGCGCGATCACCGCGCCACTGCCGGGGCCGAACAACGGCGAACGGTCGAACGCGGCAGCCGCACCTTCCGCGCCCAGCTGCTCGTGCAGGCGCTTGTCCGAATCGAAGTACATGCCACCCACCAGCCAGTCGATGCGGCCACCCGGCTTGGAAGACAGGCGCAGCTCGATGCTCTTGCCGGTGCTTTCACCGCCGGAGGCGATGTACAGCGGCGCGGTCAGGTCCAGGCCCAGGTCGGCGTTGTAGGCCGCACGCACCGGCGTGTAGTCGAAGCGCCAGTCCTGTTTCTTTTTCTGGTAGGCCAGCAGCGCGGTCAGGTCGGCAAAGCCCAGGTCCTGGTCCAACCGCGCGCTGTGCACGGCCACCTTTGTATGGGTGTACTCGGGCAGCGCGGTGCGGCGCGTGAGGTCACCCAGTCCGGCAATCTGGTAACTGTTGTCATCGCTGTCGCTGTTCTGCAGCAGGCTCAGCCAGGTCAGGGTGGTGCCCTCGTTCGGGGTCAGCACCAGTGACAGCCGGCCGCCATCGAGCGTGCTGCTGTTGGCGCCGTCCCTGCCGGTGCCGATGTTGTCGATGAAGCCGGGATCGTCGCGGTACTGCGCCACCGCACGCACCGCCAGCAGGTCCTGCTTGAGCGGCACATTCACCATTGCCTTGCCGGCAAAGCCCACGCCAGCGTTGCGGGTCTGGCTGACGGTCGCTTCGGCAGCGGCATCGAAGGCGCCGGTATCGGCGATGTTGGCCACGTAGTTCACCGCCCCGCCCATCGAGGCCGACCCGAACAGCGTGCCCTGCGGCCCCCGCGACACTTCCACCCGGTTCAGGTCGAAGGCATCGATATCGGGAATGGCGATGGTCCAGCCCGGTTCGGTCAGCGGCACTTCGTTGAGGAAGTAACCGGTCGTGGGCTGGCCCTGCACATTGCCAGCGCTGGTGGCGATGCCGCGCATCACCACGTGCGAGACACCCGGCTGGTAGTTGTTGAAGACCACGCCGGGAGTGCGCTGGATGTAATCGGCCAGCGACTGCGCGCCGATGTCCTGCAGTTGCTGGTCGGTGACCGCCGAGACCGAACCGGCGATCTCACGCACCGATTCCTTCAGCTTGCCAGCGGTGACCACCACCGTGTCCAAGGTACGGGCCGGGTCGGCCGCAGCGCCGGCGGGCGCCTCCTGCGCCCAGGCCGGGGCGGTGGCGAACAGGCCGAAACAACACGCGAAACGGACAGCATGGCTGAGCGGGCGAAGGCGGAGCTGCAACGGCATGAGACGGTCCCCCAGGTGGCGATGGACGTGGCGCCGGTCGCGCTCTGCGCAGCGGCAACCCACATGGCTGAGGTCGAGTGAAAGTGAAAACAGCCACCGCTGTCCAGCAGAATCAACGGACACCGCACTGGCGATAACGTGTTGATTGAACTATGTTTATTTCATGGGGAGCCGTGGATTTGGGCGTTTTCACATGTGAAATACGCAGGTTCTGCGGCCCGGCCCCTCAAATTGCGAACAAACTGCGGCGCGCTGCCGCACCGGGAAAGCCCTGATGACCGCCAAATCGCTGGACCGCATCGACCTGAAGATCCTCGACGTGCTGCAGCAGGATGCACGCATCACCAACCAGGCCCTGGCAGATCGTGTTGCGCTGTCGCCCAGCGCGTGCCTGGCACGCGTGCGCGCCCTGGAGGCCAAGGAGCTGATCCGCGGCTACCGCGCGCACGTGGCGGTGGACCGCATCCGCTCGGCCACGGTGGTGCTGGCCATGGTGGCCTTCAGGCGGCACGCACTGGAGGAATTCACCGCCTTCGACCGGCGCATCCTGGGCATGCAGGAAATCGTCGAGGCCAGCCGCATTTCCGGCGAGTACGACTACCTGCTGCGGGTGATCGTCAACGATGTGCACCACTGGAAGGACATCGCGCGGCTGCTGCTGGGCGGCGACTACGGGGTGGAGAAGATCGTGTCGCAGTTCCTGATGGACGAGGTGAAGCCGTTCAGTGGCTACCCCCTGGGAGACGGTCCGACCGGGAAGCGCAGCAGCTGACAGGCGAATGAAACCGGAATGATCCAGCGCGCTCCACGCGGTCCGTCGTAACATTCATGGGCATGATCGCCGGTGCCCGGAGTGGCGTCGCAGCACGATCGCAGCAGAACACCCCGCTACTTGCCGCTTCTGACGGCAACCCGCCCTCACCCACCGAGACCGGACGCATTGCAAGCCACTGATTCAAAACAGAAGAGCAGCCCTTCCAAGGCCGCTACCGAACACACCCCGCTGATGAAGCAGTTCTTCGCAGCCAAGTCCGACTACCCGGACCTGCTGCTGTTCTTCCGCATGGGCGACTTCTACGAGCTGTTCTACGACGACGCCCGCAAGGCGGCGCGGCTGCTGGACATCACCCTCACCCAGCGCGGCAGCTCCGGCGGCGCGCCCATCCCGATGGCCGGCGTGCCGGTGCATGCCTACGAGGGCTACCTGGCCCGCCTGGTGGCGCTGGGCGAATCGGTGGCCATCTGTGAACAGATCGGCGACCCGGCCCTGGCCAAGGGCCTGGTCGAACGCAAGGTGGTGCGCATCGTCACCCCCGGCACGGTCACCGACGAGGCGCTGCTGGACGAGCGCCGCGACACCCTGCTGATGGCGCTGTCGCGCACGAAGCAGGGCTACGGCCTGGCCTGGGCCGACCTGGCCGGCGGTCGTTTCCTGGTCAACGAAGTGGAGACCGACGACGCGCTGGAAGCCGAACTGGCCCGCCTGGAGCCGGCCGAGCTGCTGGTGCCCGACGAAGAGAACTGGCCCGAATTCCTGCGCCAGCGCACCGGCGTGCGCCGCCGTGCGCCGTGGCTGTTCGATGCGGACAGCGGCCGCCGCCAGCTGCTGGCCTTCTTCAAGCTGCACGACCTGAGCGGTTTCGGCATCGACGACAAGCCGCGCGCCACGGCAGCCGCCGGCGCCCTGCTCGGCTATGTCGAAGAAACCCAGAAGCAGCGCCTGCCGCACCTGACCTCGATCGCGATGGAAACCGCCGGTGAAGCGATCGCGATGAATGCCGCCACCCGCCGCCATCTGGAACTGGATACGCGCGTGGACGGCGACACCCGCAACACGCTGCTGGGCGTGCTCGACAGCACGGTGACGCCGATGGGCGGCCGCCTGCTGCGCCGCTGGCTGCATCGCCCGCTGCGCCTGCGCGAGGTACTGGTGCAACGCCACCACGCGGTGGAAACGCTGATCGACCGCGGCAGCGACGCCGACATCCGCGAGCAGTTCCGTCGCCTGGGCGATCTGGAACGCATCCTCACCCGCGTGGCGCTGCGCTCGGCGCGCCCGCGCGATTTTTCCACCCTGCGCGATGGCCTGGGCCTGCTGCCGGCCGTGCGCGAAGTGCTGGCACCGCTGGATTCGCCGCGCCTGCAGACCCTGCACGCCGCGCTGGGCGAGCACGACGAATGCGCGCACCTGCTGGCCAGCGCCATCGCCGAGATGCCGCCGCTGAAGCTGAGCGACGGCGGCGTGCTGGCCGATGGCTTCGATGCCGAGCTGGATGAACTGCGCCGCCTGTCCACCCATGCCGACCAGTTCCTGGTCGACCTGGAACAGCGCGAACGCGAGAGCAGCGGCATCGCCACCCTCAAGGTGGGCTACAACCGCGTACACGGCTATTACATCGAAATCAGCAAGGGCCAGTCCGACCGCGCGCCGGTGCACTACACCCGCCGGCAGACGCTGACCAATGCCGAGCGCTACATCACCGAGGAACTGAAGGCCTTCGAGGACAAGGTGCTGTCCGCGCGCGACCGTTCGCTGTCGCGCGAGAAGTACCTGTACGAGCAGCTGCTGGACACCCTCGGCGGCCAGCTGGAACCGCTGAAGCAGTGCGCCGCCGCGTTGAGCGAACTGGACGTGCTGGCCGCCTTCGCCGAACGCGAGCAGGCGCTGGACTGGGCGCGCCCGGAACTGCAGGCCGAGCCCTGCCTGAAGATCGAGCGCGGCCGCCATCCGGTGGTCGAAGCCGTGCGCGAACAGCCGTTCGAGCCGAATGATCTGGACCTGCATCCGGACCGTCGCATGCTGGTCATCACCGGCCCGAACATGGGCGGTAAATCGACCTACATGCGGCAGAACGCGCTGATCGTGCTGCTGGCCAACATCGGC
>PJTS01000171.1_pt1 | contig 60097 bp, 58 predicted proteins | sample 1512251 | NCBI WGS metagenome assembly PJTS01 (sample SAMN08177686, study PRJNA422409) | Soil metagenome, whole genome shotgun sequencing project. | isolation source: Soil (2) enriched on wood chips: alkali lignin treatment | place: USA: Madison | collected 2015-01-15 | reverse complement strand
CTAAGTGTTCAACCTCTTTCAAGGCCAAAAGATCTTCCACTTTCTTAAGTGTGCGCAATGCTTCGTCGTAATTCCCCAGATGAAAATAACATAATCCGATATTAAACCGAAAGGTAGAGGTCAGTGCTGGACCAGATTCCGAACAGAGTTTTAGGCATTCCTCAAATTTCGTTAATGCCTCGTCATATCGATGTTCTGCTACATAATCCTCTCCTTCCATACTGAGATCTATCGCCTCACTGCTTGCTTCCTTTTTGTATTTTCCCAGTAGTATGTTCAGCATAATTCGCCCATCGAAATCCATCGGGAAACCATTTATTTTTTTTCTCGAGGGCAGTAAATTGGCTAGTCCTATCAATAACTGCATATAACCAAACCATATACTGAAAGTAATTGTGTCTGAAAAATCAATGGAAAATGGAACCATCATTATTACAGCAACTCCGATAGCGATATTGACCAGAGGTCCTCCCAGTACACCTACAAATGTTTTGAGCCCGTAATATTTGCCATCCCTAATATTGAGCATAACATAACCCCCTTGAAATTTAGAATTCAGATTTAGCTTGCTTTTAAAGAAATGTGTACGCATCAGCATATGACCTGTGCCAATGACAATGCGTTTCGGATATTCACCGACCAGCCGGGTGAAAACCCAATGTCCCCACTCGTGTGTGATTAGAGCAATAGAAAGACCCAGTAGACAAAAGGAATAATTTATGCCCATCATACCGAAGCGATTAAATGGCATTGGCATGAATAATGCAATTGTTCCGAAAATTAGGCTCATCCAACCATACTTGGACATGAATGCGAGTAGTAATTTTTTTGTCATTAATGGGATTTATATACAAATTTTAGCGTAGCCATATAATTGGTATAAAGCAGTTTTAAATTCGGGTAATTAGATTTTTAAATAGACACTTGAACTAATTTAATGAATTTATTATATCAGAAGATATTTATTTCTAAAATCTCTGACTGGCTAATTTGAGTCAAATTTGACTGGTAAAACTCGTGCTAGCTTCTTATTTCAATTTTTTAACGGCCTTATTTTCTACGAGTGACTTCATTTGGACCACCGCTACTTTATTCAGTTGTATAAACCGTTCATTTTGAGGTAGACCTTGTTGAATTAATAACGCATTTATACTTTCCATTTTGCTTAGCACGACTAACTGTTCTATGATCGCGTATTCTCGAATATTGCCCTTCTTGTCGGAATTAGTATCTCGCCATTCTTTCGCTGTCATTCCAAATAGTGCCACATTCAGCAGATCCGCTTCACTCGCATAAACGAAATTGGATTGTTGCTTGGTAATTTCTGCTGGAATAAGGTTTTCTTTGATAGCATCTGTATGGATTTGATAATTCAGCTTGGCTAAGGTTCTTTGTAAATTCCAGTTTAATTTTAAACGATCGTTTTCATCGTCTTTGAGACGTTGAAATTCTTTGATCAGGTAAATTTTAAAATTGGGGCTAATCCACATGCCGAATTGAAAAGCTATATCAGGATGTGCATAAGTCCCTCCATATCTTCCTGCGGTCGCTTTTAAGCCGATGGCATTTGTCTTTTCAACCCAATCTTTAGCACTGATTTTATAGTTATTGAGTCCTGCCTGACTTTTAATTATGGCGAATTCGCCATAATTAAAAAGCGGGTTATAGATGCTTTCCCAAAGTCCAATAATTTTTATCTGATTTTGAAAGATGAGGATGGGAAACCGGGCCTGTGCACGTGTGGCTTCGGGGCTAGGCCCGTTTTCTCACAATCTTCGGTTTTCAATAAAACCAACTATCTTAGGATCAAAATTTCTTTTACATAGAAAGTTCATAAATTGGGAAGTATAAAAAAATTAAATCCCTATTCAACGCAGTAAACTATAAAGGATAAAGTACAGATTACACCTATTTACAGTTACCTTTTGATTTAAAAGCGATACGTACGATCACGACACTGATGCCCATCAATAGCGCGGCGAGAAAGAAAGGGGCTCCGGTAAATGTGAACGGTGCACTATCCTGCGTAAAGTAATAAAACAGATTCGTCATCATTGGAGGACCTACAATTGCCGTGACACTTGCCAAACTGGTCAAGGCTCCCTGAAGTTCCCCCTGTGCATTTGCAGGTACACTTCTTGTAATAACCGATTGCAGGGCAGGACCACATATACCGCCGAGACTATAAGGGATCAGGAAAGCAAACATCATCCAGCCTTCACTGGCAAATGCAAATAAAAGCAGGCCTACGGCGTAACATAACAAACCATAGTAAATACTTCGTTGCTCACCTAATTTAGGCGAGGTCCACCGGATCAGCCCTCCCTGCACCAGTCCCAATAGTAATCCCAGCAAACCCAACGAATAACCCACCATTTGCTCATCCCATCCAAATTTGTACATCGTAAAAAAATGCCAGTTGCTCTGCACGGCGTGGATGCCAATGTAAGTCAATATCAATGCCGTCACAAGGCCTGAGATCTTCGGATATCTCGCTAAAAATTTAAATGAACCAATCGGATTAGCACGTTTCCAATCGAAGGATCTCCGTTTTTCCTTATCCAAACTTTCAGGCAGAATAAAATAACCATAACTAAAATTCAGAAAACATAAAGCTGCTGCAGCATAAAATGGAACCCTCGCCCCAAATTGACCAAGCAGACCACCGATTACAGGACCAATTATAAAACCGAGCCCCAGTGCGGCACCGATCATCCCAAAGTTTTTGGCCCGATCTTCATCTGTCGATATGTCCGCTATATACGCACTGGCGGTCGACATGCTGGCACCTGTAACCCCTGCAATTACCCTTCCCAGAAATAGCCAACTTATCGTGGGCGCTAGCGCCAGAAAAATATAATCTACGGCAAATCCAAAAAGTGAGATTAAAATAATTGGCCGTCTTCCGTATCTGTCGCTGAGGTTACCTACGATAGGTGAAAATAAAAATTGCGTAAAGGCATAGGCAAAACCGAGCCATCCACCGTAGGTCGCCGCTTTACTGATATCCGCGTGTATAAGTTCTTGAATGAGTTTTGGAACCACTGGAAGTATGATTCCCCATCCTGTAATGTCGATCAGCAAGGTCACAAATATAAAACCGATAGCTGCTTTTTTTGTTGCGATTTTCATGCTGTAAAAGTAGGTAGCAATCCATCGCAGATGTTTTACACTTTTATGGTCTGTATGTACAATTTGTAAGATTGAGCAGATTATTATGGTCGGTTTCTGAAAAGACCGGGTGAGGTACCGGAAAGACGTTTAAAGAATCGGCAAAATACGCTTGGTTCATCAAAATTTAGCTGGTTGCTGATCTGTTTGATCGACAGACTGGTTGATTTAAGTAAGGTCTTGGCATGCATGAGCGTGATATAATCAATCCATTGTAAGATAGACTTTCCTGTTTTCTGTTTGAGGAAAGTAGATAGGTATTGCGGTGTGAGATGGAGTTTTTCCGCATAAAAATAAACACTACGCTCTTGGGTGGCATATTTTGAAATCAATAGATAGAAGTCGTCAATAATTTCATGTGTACGGCTTTTTACAGGATTATTGTGATCAGCTAGCGCGGTATAAGACTCGGCGATCAGGCTCATCAGTGAAATGACAAGATGCCGTAGCATTTCGGTTTTTTTAGGACTTTGATTTTTGTGATATACCTTTTGTATAAGGCTTAGCAATTCATTTTTTATGGTCATTTCTTCAGCTTGAAGACTCAGTACAGGCTGCCAGCGAATCTGATTGTTCATGACAAACTCATGCAGCATCGGAAATGTCGAAATGAAATCTACAGAAAGACCAATGGTAATGATCTCTGCATTTTCGGTCATGGATAGCGTCTCTATCGTTAATTGAGGTTGCACAATAGCAATCTGGCCTGCACAAAGCTCGTACTCCAGGAAATGGATACGGGCTTTCATGGAGCCTTTTATCATGCAGGCGAGAATCAATCCATCAAACAGGCGGGGATTTTCCGAATATGCTTGCCCGTTGACGTGCTTTTGATGGAGCACAGCAATCCCTTCTATCTTTTTGGAAAGATCAATATTGTATAGTTTATATACGTTGTCCGATGTAAGGGATAATGCCATATTCAAATATCGTTAAATACATTTGTATGGCAAATACAGCGACTTTTCTGTTTACCTCCTTTATCGCTTACATCCCTTTTTTTTCCTCGGATCCCATTATCGACAGACTTACTTTTGCTATACGAACTAGTTCCAGCTGTCCGGGACTTGGGTAATGGTGATAGGAGAGGTATTATCAACGTTGGAAGCAATGCTCAATTGTTTCAAAGTTTTCACTATCTATGTCTGTAAAATATTATGGCATAAATAATTCTAGCTAAGCTTTATTTAATACTAAAAAAGGGCATAACCGCAAGTGTGTAATTTAGAAAAGCTATATGTTATCCCATGACAATAAAATTTCAAAATGCAATCTTATTTTATATTATTTTCCTACTATTGTAGTAGATAAATAAATTTTGACATTTCCTATGCTTATTGAGCTGTTTTTTTTAATGCAGCTGTACAAATAAAATGAACAAGTATAAAGTTTTGACAGATAGTAATCTTGTTTCTTTGCTTAAACAAAGAGATCGGAATGCCTTTGCCGAAATTTACGATAGATACAGCATGATGATCTATTACAAGGTCAACCAGATGCTCCGCGATGAGAATGCCGCTAAAGATCTTGTACAAGATCTCTTTACCTCAATTTGGGAAAAGTCGGATCTCATCCGAGATAACGTCGGGATCTCGTCATATCTTTACGTTGCATCGCGAAATCGTGTCCTGAACTACATTCAAAAAGGAAAAACTAAAAGTGACTATCTGGCTGAAATAGGAAAATATAGCCTACAGGTTAGTGATGAAACACTTGAAAAGCTAGATGAAAAGGATCTTATGCTGTTGATAACAAGTGAAATCGCCAAACTGCCGGCTAAGATGCGAGAAGTATTCGAATTGAGTAGATTGGAAGATTTGTCCCACCGTGAAATTGCGGAAAGGTTGAATTTGAGTGAATCCACAGTGAAAAAGCAAGTGCAAAATGCACTAAAGATATTAAAGGTTAGACTTGCCCATTATAATTCTCTTGGCATCATGCTGTTGATTTTTCTCCGAAGCAACTAAACCAATATATACCACCAAGTTATTCTTTTTTAAGAATTTTTATTTTTTTTCAATTCTTCTACTCCCAAAGCTTTTTCCAACTGTATTATACTAGTTAACGATTATAAACCTCGATTTCGACTTATGGATAAGAAACTTGGAGCACAGCTTGTAAATAAATATCTTTCTGGTCAGGCAACACACAAAGAAACCCGTGTTGTTGAGGAATGGTATGCTTTTAACCGCATCGAGGAGCCGGCTATTGATTCCCCTGAGGATTTTATACGCATAAAGTCGGAAATGTGGAATGCAATCGATCATCAATCAAAGCATCATGTTAAAGTTCTGCCAATACGGAGGTGGCTTGCTTATGTCGCAGCGATCTTAATGATTGTGGGGAGTGTCGGAATTTACAAACTGTATGAAAAACAACAAGTGTATACCATAGACACTTACGCTGGACCAACAATTAAAGCAGGTCATACCGGGGCAACTTTGACCTTGTCAGATGGTTCTACTATAGATCTTTCCAACGCTAAAGTTGGCGAACTCCTGACTAAACAAGGGATGACAATTTCTAAGAATGGGCAGGGAGTGGTTGTTTACAGTCAAAACAGTTCCATTAAAGATGTAAGCGAAGTAATCAAAAATACGATTACGACAAGAAATGGTGAAATCTACCAGGTCGTTCTACCGGACGGTTCTAAAGTTTGGCTTAATGCCGGATCCAGTTTGACCTTTGATTCCGATCTGCTGAATAGTGAAAAACGCATTGTTAAATTAATAGGAGAGGGGTATTTTGAAGTGAGTAAGCATGATAAACCATTTATTGTTAGGACAGCATCACAGCAGGTCCGCGTTCTGGGGACCCATTTTAACATCAATGCATATTCAGAATCGCAGGGACTTGTCAGGACCACCCTAGTCGAGGGGCGGGTCAACGTAGTGACTACGAAGGGCGAGCAGTTGATCGAGCCGGGGGAGCAGGCTGTTAATCGACGTGGTGATATCGACGTCCACGAGCAAGATACCGAAGATATACTCGCCTGGAAGAACGGATATTTTAAAATTGACGGGGAACTTTCCGAGGTGATGTTATCCTTAGGCCGTTGGTACAATATGGAAGTTCAATTTACAGAAAATACACCAAAAGAGTTAAAACTATGGGGCTTTGTCTCCAGGTCGAATGACTTGATTACAACACTTCGACAGATTGAACGAACAAATAAAGTAAAATTTAAAATAAAAGAAAGGACAATTATTGTAACAGACTAGCTTGATCCGTATGAGATCAGTAAGAGCGCATTTGCTGCAAAAAAATCAGAAAGACCGCAAGGTGTCCTACCACCTCGCGGTTATATGAAAAATGATGCTGTAGCTGAAAATGCCAACTTAAAGACAAACGACACAAATCAGTTTATGAACCATCTAACCAAAACAAAAGTATGAAAAAAAATGCGCTATTGGGTACTTTTCACCATGAGCGGTCACTACCTAAATTTTTATTGATTATGAAATTAGTTTTATTTATCATGACATGTCTACTCATGCATACCTATGGGGCTACGTATGCACAACGTGTCACGATAAAGGAGCGAAATGCTACTTTGGAACAGCTTGTAAAACAGATGCGACAGCAGACTGGATATGACTTTTTGCTGGACAAAGATATTCTGCGACAACATCGATCGATCAGTGTAGACCTGAAAAATGTTGGCCTAGTGCAGGCTTTACAGTCCATTGTTAAAGGACGAAATCTCAGCTTTTCTATTGAGGATAAATCGGTCGTGATTACAAGTGGAATACAGGATGCCGACTCGAAACTCGTTTCTCCAGACGGTAATAAAATCGGCAAAACAGAAGCGTCAGGCCGAGCCAATGACCTTGTTTTTGGCTCAAATAATCCTATTGACGTTACCGGAAAAGTGGTCGATGAAAATGGCAAACCGCTACCTGATGCCTCAATTGCTGTAATAGGGGGCACTCAATCAACCAGAACGAATGGAGAAGGTGATTTTACACTCAAAGACGTCGATGAAAAAGGGACTTTATTGATTTCCTATGTGGGTTTTGAACCAAAAAAGGTAAAGGTATCTTCTAATATCGGACAGATCAAGATGCAGAAAGCTGTAGGTCTATTGCAGGAAGTTCAGGTGATCAATACCGGTTATCAAACGATTTCCAAAGAGCGCAGTACCGGATCCTATGCCAAGCCTAATATGACCATCCTAGAAAATCGAACCGGCAGCATGAATATATTGCAGCGTCTTGATGGATTAGTTGCGGGGCTGACAGTCAATAATGCGCCAAATGCTTCACAAAATCCATTTCTTGTTCGTGGACTGTCGACGATTGGTGTACGCAGCCCGGAAGGCAATGGATATGTTGGCACCAACAGAAATCCGCTCTTTGTGGTTGATGGTATACCTATTGATGATGTGTCCAGTATCAATCCACAAGATGTCGCTGACATTACGGTGCTCAAGGATGCGACAGCCGCCTCCATTTGGGGAGCAAGGGCTTCCAATGGCGTCATCGTCATCACGACAAAAAAAGGATCCAATGACGATAAACTAAGGATAAACTATGATGCATTTGTCAATTTCCAGGGTAGACCGGATCTTAATTATTTTAAAACCCTCAATAGTAAAGAATTTATACAGGCAGCAAATGAAACATTTGATGCGGAGATCTATCCTTGGGAAAGTGTATTTCCATATGTGTCTGGTGGTAGCGGTGTTGCACCTCATCAGCAGATTCAATATGATCTGGCCCGGGGACTGATTAGTTCTGCTGCCGCAAAAGAACGTCTGGATAGTCTGGCAACAATAGATAATAGGAAGCAGATCAGGGATCTAGTTTATAGAAATGCATCCCTAATGAATCATACACTGTCGTTTTCGAAAGGTGGAAAAGCTTATTCAGCGTATGGCTCTGGAGCCTACACAAATTTGGTCAGTAGCCAGCCCGGTGAGAAGAGTAATACCTATAAACTCAATCTTCGTCAAGATCTACAGGTCGGTAAGTTTATTCAGCTGAATCTTATTAATGACCTTACCTATGGCGTTAACAGTGCAAAGAGGAATGTTCAGATTACGCCGAATTTTTATCCTTATCAATTGCTTCGGGACGAGTTAGGGAGAAATCTGTCCATGCCCTACATGGGTGAAGTCAGTGAAGAGGTACGAAACGATTTTGAAGCACGCAGCAGAATTAGCTTGGATTACAATCCTTTGGATGAAACCAATTATGGCCATACCGAAAGCAATAATTTCCTGAGCCGCAATGTACTTGGCCTAAGTATAAAGCTCTGGGATGGATTGAAACTTGAAGGAACCTATGGCTATACAAAAGGAACAGGAAAAACAGAGATCTACGATGATATCCGGAGCTACCTGGTTCGGAACGAGCTTGTGCAATTTACTGTTGCACCGACGGTAGAATCCACTCCTGTTTATTACCTGCCCAATAATGGTGGAAAATATAGTATCAATAATCAAAATAGGCAGAGTTGGACGGTAAGGAATCAATTGAGCTATAACAAGAACTGGGATGAGGACATGCATCAGCTAAGTGCATTAGTAGGGCATGAAGCACAGGAACTATTGGTTAATTACAATGGCAGCACGGTCAGAGGATACAACGAACTCCTACAGACTTATGGCGCTATTGACTATGCGACACTTGGTGTCAAAGGTCTCGCAGATCCTGTCATGCCAAATCGTGGGAGCCAAAGTCTATTGAGCAACGACTACTTTACACGGACCGAGTTACTGACCCGGTTTGTTTCCTATTATGCTAATCTTGCGTACAATTACAAGCGTAAGTATGCAGTGAACAGTAGTTTTCGTATAGACAAAAGTAATCTATTTGGGCTTGACAGATCCGCTCAGAACAGACCTGTCTGGAGCATCGGTGGGAAATGGATCATGAGCTCCGAAGGCTTCATGGCCAGCACAAAATGGTTGGATAATTTAGCCCTCCGGGCTACTTATGGATTGACCGGTAACTCACCCGACCCCGGTATCGCAGCTTCGCAGGATATCTTAAACGCTGTTCAGAATGGCAATTTACCGGGTGGAACAGGTGTTGTGGTCGGCACACCCGCCAATTCAAAACTTACTTGGGAAAGCACGAAAAATATAAATCTGGGGATTGATTTTGGACTATTTGACAACCGTGTCAGTGGTACAGTTGACCTTTACCAAAAAAAGACAACGGATATGCTCGGTGTTTTTCCAACCAATGCTTTTAGTGGCTATTCCACAATCATCGGAAATCTTGGTGACATGCAGAATAGAGGAATTGAGCTGAGTTTAAATACCCTAAATATTAAAAAAGGCGACTTTAAGTGGAGCACTGTCTTTAATGTTGCCTACAATAAAAATAAGATCACAAAACTAAATGTAGAGTCACAGATCAACTCTGGTATGGACCGCATTTGGCAAAATTATCTGGAAGGGTTTCCGGCTTTTGCACTCTTTGCCTACAATTTTGTCGGATTGGATGAACTGGGAGATCCACAGATAGGTCTTGCGGATGGTTCAGTGACCAAAGCACCCAATGTGGCTAAGGCAGCAGATGTGATTTTCAAGGGCACCTATCAACCTGTGTGGAGCGGTGGAATGGCCAACGTTTTTAACTATAAAAGATTGACTTTAAGTGCTAATGCGATTTTTAATCTTGGACATGTGATGCGCAAAGATGTAAACACTGTTTATACCGACAGGTTGTATCACGCTAATGCCCTTCGGGATGGGTTAACAACCGGAAATCTGCATAGTGACTTTGCCAAGCGATGGAAGCAGCCCGGAGATGAATTGAATACCAATATTCCATCCTATGTTTCTAATTCTTCGTTGAGCTATACCCGTCGCGATATTCAATATTACACCTATGCAGATGTCAATGTAATCAGCGCGTCTTATATAAAATTGCGGGATATTACCCTCGGGTATAGCTTGCCGGAATCCTTAATGAATAAATTGCATACCGAGCAAATTACATTACGGATGCAGCTATCGAACCTGATGCTGTGGAAGGCCAATAAGGAAGATATTGATCCTGAATTTATTGATGCCACAACTGGTATACGCAGTATGCTATTTAGCCAGGGTACTCTTTCATTTGGAGTAAATGTAAAATTTTAATGTAAAGCAGATGACAATGACAAATAGATTTAAAATTGGGGTAGTTCTAGCGGCTGTTATCAGTTTTACCTCCTCCTGTAAAAAGGATTTTTTGGAAGTCACACCAAAGGGACGTTTGATAGCGCAGAAAGTTTCAGATTATGACCTACTGCTGAATAATCTCGACATGATCAATATCAGTACCAACTCCCAGGTGGCCATGAGTGATGAAATAGCAGCTGTTCAGCCTTATTTCGATGGAGCTAGTCTAAAAACACAACGCCTATTTCGATGGGACGCTGTTATTTATGAAGCTTCGGAGAATGCTACTGAGATGGATATGCCGATGAAAAATATCTACACCTTCAATAAGATCATCCAAGAACTGCCGGCAGCCACTGATGGCACAGCACAACAGAAACGGTCCATTGCTGCCGAAGCTACGGCTGGAAGAGCTTGGACTTATTTTCTGTTAGTGAATTATTTTGGTAAACCTTACGATGTCAATACGGCTGGGACAGATCCCGGGTTTCCAATTTTGACCAAAGCCGATGTTACGGCTAATCAATTTACACGGGCCAGTGTTAAAGAGGTCTACGAGTTTATCATTAATGATTTAAATAAGGCGATACCTGATTTGCCGGCAAAGACAACTCATTCCATGCGCATGTCGAAAGCTGCGGCCGAAGGCTTGCTGGGCAAGGTCTACCTTTTTATGGGTAAGCCCGAATTAGCTTTGCCGCATTTTGATGCTTCACTTTTGGCGGTAGCAAATTCGGCCATTCCTTTAGCATTATATGACTACAATAAAACCTTAGCTCCCGGAGGTGAGTTTTTGCCGATAGGATCTTATGGACCTTCCTATCCAAGTGCTGTAAACAATAAAGAGTGCGTTTATAATAAACAATCCAGTAATTTTTGGACCTTCTTCTATAATGAGTTTGTGATCGACAAAAAGACTGTGAGCCTTTTTGAAAGCACTGATTTACGACTTAAGTTTTATTCAAGGAATGCCTATTATGGACCGGAATATCCCGCTGGATTGCTTCGCAAAATGGGACCCACATCCTTTCAGTATGGAATCTTGCTTCCGGACCTGTACTTATTACGGGCTGAGTGTAAAGCAAGATTAGGCGATTTGACGGGAGCAAAGGCCGATGTAGAACAGTTGCGAAAAAGCAGAATGCCATCAGTCAATGCAGTTGTTCCGGCAGCAATTGCAGGGCAACAGCTTGCACTACTCAACTTTATATTGGAAGAACGTATACGGGAGTTTGCCCTGAGTGGATACCGATGGTTTGATATGCGGAGACTGTCTGTCGATCCCTTATTCAAGGCCAAAACTTATACCCACACACTTTATGCAGCGACGGGGGCTGTCGCCGGTACATTTACACTTAAACCCGAACGTTTCGTGTTGCGCTTTCCACAAAAAGTAATGGATCAAAACCCCGGAATGGAAAATAACCCTTAAAAAAACATATAAGTTTCATTTAAATAATTGAAAAATGATAAAAATTACAATCGCTACATTAGCTAGCCTGGCTGCGCTTTGTGCCAATGCGCAGCAATCTTTCTCTATACAAGGCCAACTTTCTAGCCATCATGACGGGAAAAAAGTACTTTTGCAGTATCCTAATCCAGAAGGGTTGAAAGACCCGATAAAAGACTCCACTTTTGTCAAAAACGGCGTGTTCAAATTTGAAGGCAAGTTATTTAAAGATGTAGAACGGGCCATATTGATTCTGAGTGAGCCTAATGAAAATGTAGATCTTTCCGAATATTGGAAATATTATGAAAGAGACCTGCAATATATTATGCTCGAAAACGACAGCTTTCAATTATCGGGCCCAACGATCAAAGAAGCCCATGTAACAGGCGGTAAAGTACAAGCGGATTTTAACTTGCTGAATGAACAGCTAAAGCCCTGGAAAGAAAGGATGCAGTTACTCTCTCAACAGTCTTTAAAACTTAGTAGAAGCGGGCAAGAGAAGGCTGCGGAGGCACTTTGGTCAAAAATGAAGCCAATTACTGCCGAAATAGACCAGATAGAAAATAACTTTAGAATCAGCCACCCCGATTCCTTTGTGAGTCTCTATCTGATTGCAATGAAAGGTGGTATTGATCATCCCGATTTTGAGTCTCAATTTAATGCACTAAGCCCACGTGTTCAAAATTCAGACCTTGGAAAAGAAATGGATTCCACACTGAAAGCAACCCAAGTTGTTGCTGCCGGCAACAGGGCATTAGACTTTACCCTAAATAGTACACAGGGACAACCTGTCTCCTTGTCGTCTTTCAAAGGTAAGTATGTATTGCTTGATTTTTGGGCCAGCTGGTGCAGTCCCTGCCGGGATCTTCACCCCCATATGATCAAAGTATACGAAAAATATAAAAGTGAAAATTTTGAGATCGTTGCAGTCTCCATGGATAGTAAAAAAGAAGCCTGGCTAAAAGCCATCAAACAAGATGGAATCCCCTGGATACAGTTAAGTGATTTAAAAGGTCTTAAAAATCAGGCAGCGATTCTTTACGGTATTACAGGTATTCCACAAAACTTTTTGATCGATCCCAATGGTGTTATTATTGGCAAAGAACTAAAGGGAGAAGCACTTGACAAAAGACTTGCTGAGGTTCTGGATGTAAATTAATCTATTCAACACTACAAATAAAAACACATGATAAAGATTGTATTATTTACCATCATGAGCCTAATTGGGCTCTATGGTTACACTCAGGACGCTTACCTTATTAAAGGAAAATTGTCCGGCGATCACGAAGGATATAAAGTCTTTTTGCGTTATATGAATCCGAATGGTCTAAAAGAGTTTATTGTAGATTCGACCTATGTCAAAAATGGCAATTTTATATTAAAAGGCAAACTTGCAAGTGATATGGTAAGTGCTAAATTGCATATGACTGCCCTCGGAAAGGAACTGGATCCACTAGACTGGAAAAATTATCATAAACTGGATCAGCAGGAATTTATGCTTCAAAATGCTGAATTCCATGTTACCGGACCCAATATCAAGCAAGCCCGTATTACAGGAGGCCCTGTTCAGACCGATTATTTGGTTTTATTGGATATCATCAAGCCGCTTCAGCAAAAAGCAGATTTAATTTCAAAAAAGATGATGGAAAATGCTGCCGCTGGTCACTCGGAGGCCAATAAAGAGCTCGGACCAAAATACAGCAGCATGGCTAAAGCGATAGAAGATGCTGAGTTGAGGTTTCTTGATACACATCCAAATTCTTTTGCCAGTCTCCTTATTGTCAGCAATCAAATGGGGGTTGAAAATCCAAAGTTTGAAGAGCGTTTCAATAAGTTGAGCACAGCTGTTCGAAGTTTGTCATTAGCGAAGGCTCTTCAGGCTCAATTAGATGCTCAAAAAACGGTTGACATCGGAAAGCATGCCATTGATTTTGTGATGGCCAATGACAAAGGGGTGGTTGTTTCTTTTTCTTCCTTTAAAGGCAAGTATGTTTTACTTGACTTTTGGGCCAGCTGGTGCGGACCTTGCCGTTCTGAAATGCCATTCATTAATGAAATTTACCAAAAGTATAAAGACAAAAATTTCGAAGTTGTTGCGGTTTCAATAGATAGCAAGAAACAGCATTGGCTAAAAGCGATTAAAGAAGACAAAATGTCCTGGGTCCAGTTAAGCGATTTAAAAGGGTATAAAAATGATGCGGCCCTAAAATACGGGGTCATGGCAATACCACGTAATTTCCTGATCAATCCCGAAGGAGCTATTATCGCAAAAGACCTGCGTGGAGAGGACATTGAAAAGGAATTGAGCAAAATTATTAAATAGCAGTCGAATGATAAGATCGAGGGCGTTCATCTTTTGTCAAAAGGTGGAACCAAAAGTGTTGTTGCCAAGGCATTCAATATTTCCGGTATTCCAAGATATGTAATCATCGGCAGGAATGGTAAAATACTAGATAATGATGCTCCGAGACCCAGCAATGACGAAACATATAATCAGTTAATGAGAGCATTGAATAACAAATAGACTGCGTTGGATTTATTCTTTTATAACGGTTTTTGGCATATTGCCAAAAACCGTTGCTTTCCCACTAATATGCCGGAATCACAGCCTGTTTTTTAGATTTTTTGAATAAAGAGAATAATTTATCTTTGCGGTTAGGTTTGAAAACTAATGATCCAGTTGACACCTAACTTTACTTTTCGGTAACCATTCCAAAATAAAAAACCAGGAAGGTATCTACCCGCCTCCTGAGCCTGTTGAATAACCTATTTCTTCTTTTCTTCCGTATCAACAGATATAGAAAAATTGTTTCCCTGCACGAATAAAAGAGCTCATTCACCATCGGTGTTACTTCTCATTAGAACAGTGTTCCCGATGATAGACCATGTGTGTATAACCTAGTCGCTAATTACCTTATTCAAAGTAGGAAGGCCTTCCTGTGGAGGCATATCGTTGAAGCGTCCAATCTATGTGAGTTTACCTATAGACCCGAATGATCATCGAAAGTGCTTTTACGGCATGTGTTCGAGTAAGGTGATAAATGTTTTTTTGATCTTGTGGTGGAGTGGAATATGGCTGTTTTACAAAAAATATTTTCGGAGATATCTTTTTTGTGAGCAATAGGGAGCAGTATCCTTTCGCAGATAAAAGATTATGTGGATAACACGATCGATCTGCTGAAATGGGATGATATTTAAAGTGCGTAAGGCATAATATGACTGAAATTCTGATAGAACAATGATAGCATAAAGTTTAATTTTTAAACGTTTTTACAAAAAAAAATGGGATTAAATCCAATCTAATTTAATTCTACCCCCGGGAATAATATCCCAGGGGCAAAATTAAAATAAAGACTTCTGCCATTTCAAAAGCTTATAGATTTAAAGCTTTTATTAATTTAATTATTAACAATTTGTCTTACACAACGGATGTTTCTACCCTCGGCTTTATTGAGATTAGGGTAAGTCACATTTCCCCAAGAGAATAGCCAGGCAACCCTTGTAAATGCGGACTTCACTGCATATGCAGTATTGGAGTCTCTATTGTCGGAAGTCCAATAATGACATTCCCCACTGGCAAAAGCACCCAAAGCAATACCACCCGGGCTCCCTACTACAGATGTCGATCCACCCAATGTGCTTGGCTTAGTACGGTATCCACCAAATGATAACGTAAGGTCATTGTCATCATAAGCTGGATTCGATGGATAGTCACTGTCTCTATTCCATTTGTAGGCATATTGTGCCCCCCAGAATAATCCCAACACCTCTTGTTTATCATTAGGTTGCCCTATTGATTCCCACTCTTGCTTGGTAGACATACGCCAAGTACCTGCTGGATATACTGTAGAACAAGGGTCAGTGCTACCTGCGGCCCCTGTCGGTGTAGAAGATTTCCAGTTCCAGAATTCAGTATCCTTTGTCGCTGGAGTTGATCCGCCTGGATTGGATTTTAATCTATAATGATCCATTTCAGTTGCGCTATACACCAGATTGGATCGTGCCCACAAAACGCCTTTAACTTTAACAGGAGATTCAATAAGACGGATATTCAATCCATAAGTAGCACCTATTGTTGGAGTATATGCACCAGGATAAGTGTAAATTTGTGGAGTAAACGTTCTTACACGCGAATCATCCAATGTTACTTTCAACGTGTTAAATTTCATTTTGAAACTATTCGCGGGGATCGTTGTCGTATTCAATGTGAAGAAATTGGCAATTTTAACTGTATTGCTAGGGTTTCCACTTTCCTCCACCATTGAATTCGCCAGTACGGCCTTATCCACATCCACCACATTATTAAACTGCCCAGTTAGGATATTCAAATCACCCATTTGCAGAACTGTTGTATTTGTGCTGTTTTTAACAAGTGATATGCTCGTACTGTTTTCGATTCTGGCAAAAAGTCCTCTGACATTTAATTTCACTTGAATTCGAGCGGTCATGCGCTTGAACACAATATCCAGGTAATTTGCTCCATTTACAGTGCTGATTGTGCCGGATACATATAGCACATCTTTGTTCTCGATTCCCGTACGGGAGATAACACCGGCTCCATTTATATCCGGAACATTCGCATTCTTTTCATTTACGGATACCGCATACCAAGTATATTGCTTATTGGCGTCCACCTTGATTTGCGGATCGGTTCCTGAAGTTACAACTTGATTCACTACCAAAACATTAGCAGCATCATAAATCAGAAGCCGAAATTTAGTGCCATTTTCCATTAAAGAAGATGTTACTGCTTTGGTCGTACCTGAAGCCGCTTTTTTACTTAATGTATCCGTTGAGCTCACCTTGGCTGTTACTGGAGCATCCTGACTGACTGTACCCTCTCCAAAATCCACAAATGCATCTACGCCACCCAATGATACCAGCGACTGCCTACTAATGTCTGTATTTCCCTTGTTGGACAATCTAAGACTGCTTCCCGTCCCGCCGGCTACGACTTCTTCTATTCCTTTTACACCAACTTTCAATACTGCGCCCTCTTCAACAGGAGCCATCTGTTCATCTTTCGAGGAGCAGGATGAGAAACTGGTCAATAATAGGCAGAATACGGCCAGACCGGATAAATTTTTCCTCACGTTATTTGATATTTTACTTTTCATTTCTTGTCTTTCTAATTAGCTGAACCATTAAATATCAAAATCCGTGTTTTGAGATCCATTATCAAACCAATCTTCAGTTTTGGGACTGGAAGGATTGGACGTGCCACCTGGGTTGACCGAAGCCGATCCTGCAGCAATCCCCTGTTCTAATTCAACAACCGTAGCGGTTACTCTTGGTTCCACATAAGGTGTGCGTTTTTGTTGTTTTTTCATACTTAAAAAAATTTATTCAATGATATTTATAACTTGTTTGGCATAGTCGTGAATACGTGAGCAAAACTATATCCAAAAATGTTAAAAATTATTGTTTTACAGTGTGTTATGTTTTGTGTGTAGATATCGAATGACAGTTGTGTAGTAGAATCGCTACAAATTGCTATATTTTTCATTACACTAAATATTTCAATATTTGATATTTTTAATGTTTTTTCATTAAAAATATTAATGTTTATACATGTATGCTTGCACTTTTATTAAATATAGCTCATTATTTAGGGTGTGGGTAAGTTTATTTTAATCATAACTATGTAGAAATAAAGCTACAGTTTGTGGTTGCGATTCTACAAGCCTGTAATGAGAGACTGATAAAACGTATTTTTTCTTATAAAAAGAATCACATTTGTTAGTGATATTTCATCATTTGAAGTATATAATAAGTTGTAAACCAAAATAAACTACAATGGAAAAAAAAAATAATGATCAAAAGAGAAGCTCGAATAAAGTACGGCTCCAATGGGCAATTTCAGATATAATGAATGGTTATTTATTTTTAAATGAGGCTGTAGAGAAATATGAAGTTCCCGCTTCCACTATTATTCTACATTTAAAAAAAATCCAAAAAGAAAAGAAAGAAGCCTTGGCATTTAACAATTCTAAAATAGCAGCTAAGGAGTCCAGTAACTTGAGAAAAAAAGACGATAAATAAATAGAATAAACAACCGAACAAATGAAAAATGGCAAAAACATTATTGAGATTTTGGATAATAGATATAGCGCCTATTTGGAAGAAGAAGGAAAATGGCTCAATGAAGGATTTAGAAACATTTTTATTGAGAAGGAGGCGAAAAGAGAAAATTTAAAAATACCAGTTTATCTGATGTTACCCAAGGAGATCAGGGCATGTGTGGATCAACTTTTATCAGGTGAAGGTAGTTTAATATCTGCTGTGTCGTAAGTTTAAAAATCTCTCCATATTTCTTGGATCTACTTTTAAAAATATCGCTTGACTACCTTCAAAAACATAAGGATATAGTTTATTACTCTATTCTTTCGCAATGTTTGATCAGGTACGCAATATCATTGATAACTTTATGTGCTAACTCTTTAGATAATCGTATGCAGATTAGCTAAGGATGCAGATAATTTTCTGCTAGACCAATGCTATTTTGCTCTGTTTATATGAATCGTCAGGATTTTTACAAGTATGTTTATCTTCTTCGTTCATGATGAGGTCAAGTCCTTTTTTCGAGAAAGTTATTGATTTCTTTATTTAGAGACCAAATCGAAAAACAATAAAACCCTAAATTTAAAATTCCTATCAATGCAATCATAGCTGTAAGCCCCTCGTCTTTATACATTTTGTATGCAATTATTGAAAAAATAGGACATAACAGAAATAAGATAATGGCAATAGTTAATGATTTCTTGTTGAATTTTTGTTTTTCTACAATGACTGTGTTTTTTCTGCTTTTGAGTTCTTTCTGATAGGACAAAAATGATGAAAATTCTTTGTTTTCACTCATCACAAATCCCGTTCCTTGTCCGATTAGATCTTCAATTACTAAAAATTTTATGTCGGCCGGATTATCTGCTTCTATTGCGTTCAATTCATTGTCAAGTATGTTATAGAAATTATTTAGCGAATTGTAAAATGCGGATAATTGAGTTATGTCAATTTCAAGTTTGTCATCGGTTTCAAATTGAGCTTTGATAAACGTGATAAAATCATCAAATAGTGGAATTGCTTCGGGAAAATGCTTTTGTAAAAATATCCTGCTTTTTGACGAGTTCATATCTAAAGCTTGTTCGCTTATGGTAATACTGTTGGGATTAAGTTCTGAAAATTGTTCAAAATTCTGTTGATTACCAACTTCTTGATCCGCTAGAGACTTTTGCCAATCCTGAAAATATTTTTTTAATATTGTTTTGTCTATAAGTGCAATCCAAAAAAAAGGCAATGAATTGTTTGCCTCAAAGAGGTATAAATTTCTGCCGGTTTTTCTCAGATATAAATAACTTCTATATCCCATTTTCTGAATAAATTATTGCTCAACTCTTGTTCTATTCTCAATACCAAAAAAACATGAAAATTTTTCTAATATATTGTTATACAAAGATTATAGGGAACCAATTTCTTTTTTATCCAATACCGTTCGTAATGCTTTGTATATTCCTAAAAGCAGGATGATCAGGGAAGTCAGTGTCAGACCGAGATATTCCACCACCCAACCGATAAGAATTGCAAGGATATGGATCTTGCCGTTCTCCGGTCTGAACATATTCCCTGTGAAAAGGTAAAAGGCAAAGGTAATGAACACGCCCAACCAGATCAGTGCATAAACGTAATGCAGCGGATTTTTACTGAATTGATAATTTCTCAACATAGTCATCTTAAATTTAAATTTATAGAGATTTGCGTCTTGTTTATGAAGAGATTTACAATTCGCTTGATGAGATTTATGAATCGTTGGGTCGTGATCGATCAGCATCTTGTTTTTAGAAATCCGCAATAATGATCTTTTTCATTCCCATCATTTTTTTGAATGCGCCGGGTCTTTTGTTGAGTTCCTCCCAATTTTCAGGACAAACCTGCCAGCTTAATCCGTATTTGTCTTTCAGCCATCCACAAACGCTCTCCTGTCCTCCATCCGATGTAAGAGCTTCCCAGTAGTAGTCTATTTCAGCCTGGTCTTTGCAGGGGATCATCAGCGAAATAGCCTCGTTAAATTTGAATATCGGTCCGGCATTGATCCCAATAAAACGCATTCCCAAAATCTCAAACTCTACTGTAAGCACTTTTCCAGCAAAATCCTTCTGGAAATCAGCCAGCCCTTCGGCTTCAGAATTCGGGTAATAAGTAGTATTGATAATTTTTCCATCTTTGAAAACCGATAGGTAATATGCTGCGGCTTCCTGCGCGTTGCTGTCAAACCAAAGGTTTGGAATTATCTTTTGCATAGCTTTATATTTTTTGGTTATTGTCACCCTATTTGAACTTTGGTAAGTTACTGTCTTACAAATTTACAAGATTTGTTCTTTGATCGACTTTGCATAGGATAAGAAATAGAACTGCATGTATAACGCATTTCATGTCGTTCGTGGTCGAATATACTGTTTGATAATAAACATTTGTTATATTTATCCTTCAAATTATCGCTAAGTGAGTCTAGGATGAAGGCCTTATTAATTATAGATATGCAACAAGGCAGTTTTAGGCCCTATACGCTGCGGTATGATACCTTTAGTGTCATTGATCGGATAAACAAACTTTCTGAACAGTTCAGAAAGAGCGGTAATCTGGTTATTTTTATACAACATGATGGCACAAGGGAGAACTGTTTCCTTCCTGGTACAGAAGATTGGTCTTTATTGCCTGAATTGATCAGAGGTCCTGAAGATATATTTGTTTCTAAGACAACGAATAATTCATTTTATAAAACAGATCTTCAGACGATATTGCAGCGTAGGGGAGTGAAGGAACTGATCGTGACCGGATGTGCTACAGATTTCTGTGTGGATGCCACGATAAAATCAGCGCTAACAAGGGATTATTTTATCACCGTAGTTTCAGATGGACATACGACTGCTGACAGACCAATGGTCCCCGCTAAGCAGGTGATAGCCTACTTCAATTGGTTATGGTCAGAAATGACCCCGACGCAAGGGATGATCAAAGTTGAATCCTGTCATGCTATTTTAGAGACTTAAGTATGGAGTGGATATACCGTAGGCAGTACACAAAAGAATGTTTTGAATTTCGAGAATCCATCAGATTATGAAACAATCCATTGCCCGTATTGCTTTAGTAGTGAGAGACTATGATGAAGCAATTGAATTTTATACGAAAAAACTTGATTTTAGTCTTATTGAAGATACAAAACTTGATGAGCATAAAAGGTGGGTCGTTGTAGCACCTCCAGGTTCAAATGAATGTTGTTTGTTATTAGCAAAAGCTGCAAATGATGAACAATTAAAGAGCATTGGAAATCAAACTGGAGGAAGAGTATTTTTATTTCTTTTTACAGATGACTTTTGGAGGGATTACAATAAAATGAAAGATAGAAGTATAAATTTTGTAAGACCTCCTGCTGAGCATGAATATGGAACGGTTGCGGTTTTCGAAGATCTGTACGGAAATCTTTGGGATTTGTTGCAACCTAAATCCCTGATTTAAAATTTCTGATTTTGTATTTCGATTAACGCTGCATTGGACAACAAACCTATTATTTTATAGGTATCCAGAGTTTGAATGTGATTTTCGTGTCCTCTCTTATTATTTCCACATCCCCTTTATGGAATTTCGCTATTTCTTTGGTCACATACAGTCCCAGACCGAGTCCCTTGCTACCTGAACCTCGCACGAATGGCTTAAATAGATCCGGAGTATTTGGAAGATGGCTGGTTGAGAGGTGATTTGTTACACTGAAAATAAAATTGTCCTTTTCTATAAAAGCACTTATTTCGATTTCTTTATGCGGTGCCCCATGCTTTATCGCATTACTGATGAGGTTGACAAAGGCACGTCCCATTTTGTTTTTATCACTGTGCACATTGAGGGGAAGTCTCAGAGTTGTTAAGACCGTTCTGTCATGTATTACTTCAAATTCGGACAATATTTGTTGGATTAACTGCTCCATACTCACAAGCTCGGTAAGACTTTCAATCTCACGACCAAACCGGGTATTGCTAAAATCTAAAATATCATCTATTACCCCTTTCATACGGCTAGAAGTATTTTCTATTTTTTTTGCCAGAATTTTTTGTGTTCCATTTTCTAGATTCTGCTCTAGATATTGAGATAATAATTTTATTATACTAATGGGATTGTTGAGGTCATGGGCTAATGAAAATAAAATAAGATCTCTGTTTTTGGAATAAATGCGTTCCTGCTCGAGTATATTTTTGAGATACTGCGTTTCATTTTTATCGCTAAAATCAATAGCAATGAGATCACTGCAGAATGGAAATAACGTTTCCAATTTAGGTCGGTCAAACTCAACTGGCTCATCGTTCATAAAACTTAAGTGGCCAACAATAGTTTTATTTTTATTGAGTATGGGATAGGAAATGTAGCTTTTTAATCCAAATTCCTGAAGTAGTTCACCCCATTGTTGTTTTGCACATCGGTCTATATTGTCAATATAAATTGGTTCCAAACCTTTTCTTATTTCCTGATAGATTTTCACATAGATATCACTATCTTGAACGATGATCTGTTGAGATTGGTAGTCATAAACACAGCAATTGTCCCATTTATTACCTTTTTTTATACGTATCAAGCCGTACCTCATTTGAATATGACTACACATCGTTTCCAGAATTCTTTGGCTAGAATTGATCTCGCCTATGTCGGTATATTTTTTGTTCCGTTGATTTGTCTTATTCTGGAATGTCATATCTCGTATTGTTTATTTGTTTGACTAGCGCACTTATTCTAACCTAAAGGCCATGATAACCAATGCTAATTGCTCAAATGAGTACTAATAGAATTGTGATGATCTCTTATAATTTATTTAATACAGCAATTATCTTGAATAACAATAAATAGACACAGATCGTTTCATAATTTTAGATTTTAATAATGAAATGGATCCAATTCTATTGTGTCGGGCCGTAATCAAGCTTTCATTAGAGATCCCGAGGGAAACGAACATAATTTTAATGATTTAAAAGTAGGCAATTGACAAGTCAGTTGTTGTTGTTGTTGTTGTTGTTGTTTGCACCCATTTCAATATGGCCCTCAACGCGATGATGGATTTCGGTTGTGGATTTACGTTACTGGCATTTGCTAATCGTTCATTGGTCGAGCCAATGAACGATATTAAGCAGAAACTGTGCGTTTTGGTAAGCCGAAGGATGATTCATTCCTCTTTTTTCACTTTTAATACCATGGAGTTGGGCAGAAAAAGGAGCGCCATCCCCGAATATCACAATTCTTCCTTTCCCGAACCGAAGGGAAGCACCATTTGCAAATCCTTTGCCGGGCAATCGGGGAATATAATCCGGTATAGGCTTTTTTATCAGATTAGCATCGGCAGGTAAATAAATCTCATATTCTTCCTCCAACAAAGAGATAATCTGTGCAGTTTCTGGTACCGTAAATCCCGTGCCTCCCCAGCACATAATACTGTCTATTTCTGTGCCTGATCCGGTGGTTACTTCGTTGGATAAAAGTGTTCCTTTATCTCTTGAAAAGATTTCGGGCTTGCCATCATTGCGTAGTGCAAAACCATTAATAATATGAATTCCGAATACAGCGGCAAGAGCCTGTACAGAACCACCACAGGGCATATGGTCTGTGACCAAAAATAAGTTTCCACCGTCAAATACCCATTGACGGAGAATTTCTATTTCCTTATCTGTAAAAGCCGAACGGGCAGGCAGACTCCAGTTTTCTGGATCATATAGCGCATTTACACTGATGAATATTTTTGCCTCTTGCAACGCATCCAAACTGACCTTTTCTTTGGTACTTCGGAGACTATATCCGTCCGCTTGCAGAAGATTTGAAAATGCTGCATAGGCTCCTCTCAAAGTAACCGGATTGTTGTGTGCCTCGTCAAATAGGAGCAGCGGTCCATTGCCGATCCGATGGTGCGGATCGGCAATGGGGTAATAAAACTGTTCGTCAGCTACCTGCTGCGCCTTTAGGTGCGCTATACTCAGCAATATAAAGGATAAGCAGACAATCATTCTTTTCATATCTTTTTTGAATAGGATGATTAATCTGCCTTCAGCCAAAGGTCTTTTTCAAAGCATGTCATCTGCTCCACCTTTCCATTGGAAACAGAAAATGTCAAAGGAAAGGTGCCATCTTCGTTGAGGAAGAAAAGTTCAGAGCGTGGGGTGAAAGAAATCGTTTTGTTATCCCACAATTGTTTAAGGATCAGGGTCTGTGCTGAAGGTTCTATGGTAATTTTAAAATTGTTGTCGTTGGCCATTAGGTAAGTTCCGGCAAGCTGTTTTAGTTGAGATGCGGTTAGACTTGCAATTTTATTGGGGTCAAACGGTACACGCTCACATACAATTCTGCCGAGGATCTTGGTTTGGCTAAAATCTCCAGAGGTGTTTTTTAAGAACTCAATAGCGTAGCCTTCGTTTTTGGATTCAAAATGCGTGTCATCTTTTCGGACCAGCTGATATCTTTTTTTCTGATCCCATAGCTGTGTTGCATAGAGCGTATTATCTTGCTCGTCGAAAGCAATGAAAGCTACTTTATTGGGTAGTTGATAGTAACCCTGAAATGATTTCAGTGGAGTCTGATTTTGCTGCTGGGAAGCATTTGCAGCGACGGTCTGCGCGAATGCATCATTGCTAGCTAAAAGACAGTAGGCTCCCGCGAGAAAGCCATATGTTGCTTTGGAAATTTGGCGTATCGCTTTCGAGCGAATACTTGGTTTAATTTGTTGTATCATAATTTTTTGTGTTGATATGATACAAGATTAGGTCTTTTTGATAGGTTTATCGTCCGAATGGATGCAATCGAACAAACTTCACTTTCCCAGGTCAAGTTGAATGTTTACCATGGCCTTTCACATATTCTGTCGGCGTAATTCCAGTTGCCTTTTTGAAGCTACTATAAAAAGTTGTTCTTGAATTAAAGCCGGCCCTTATTGCGATCCCAGACATATCAAGTCGCTTGGCCTCTTCGGATAATAATAGTCTTTTCGCTTCTTCCGTGCGCAGTTCATTGATAAACTGGTAGAAATTTTTTTGTAAGCCATTGTTTATGATGTAGGAAAGATCATGCGGATTGATGCCGATATGGTCCGCGAGGGATGAGAGGGTTAGGGCAGGGTCTAGATATAATTTTTCAGCTGTTGTTTTCTGCAAGAGTTTTTCTTTTAATGTGTCCACCTGTTGTTCTGTTAACCGCTCTTCGGTTTTAATATTCTTTGTTTTATCACTTTCATCAATTAGATTATCGGTAGATTCCACAGTATATATTGACCGCTGTGTTAAAGTTGCGTACCCAAGTGCCACTATGCCGATAAAATACAGAATTGGTGCAAGGGAGTCAAAGGAAAAATGGGCCAAGGCCAGCAAACGGACAACGATCATAAATAATAGAGCGATCAATAGATACTTCAACCAGATCATGTTGATCTTCTCCGTATAGGAAGACAGCTGGCGGATGTTCTTTTGATGTATTTTAAAGAGCCAGTAGCAGGCAATCCAATAAAAGATGCATTGTGCAAAGAAAAAATATTTAATAGCGAACATGATCCAATGCGGTAATTGCGGAGCGTGGATGTGTTTATTAAAAAGTCCAGGTATTAAATAGATGAGGGAGAAGAAAAGAAAAGCCAGGAATGGAACAAAATGTAATCCCCAGTACCGAATCGGCGTCGTTGGTTTGACCAGGTAATGAACTGCGAGATAAAAGCAGGGGAGAGCCGCCCAGCGGGGTAGTTCTAGGACATGGATCAAAGCTTCATTGTCGATATGAAAACCTTCTAGAAAGAGCTGGGTAAATAAGCTTGCCAATAGACAATAGTATGCACCCAGCCAGCGGTCTGCCTGGAGACCCGTTCTGTTGACCCCCATAAAGATCAGGGTCCCGAGCAACCAAAGTGCACCAGCTGAAAAAGCGTGAAAAGTATAGAGTATATTGACCATAGTTTGTATTCATTTGCTTTCGTATTGTGAATTTAAACATAATCAATCAAACGGAGCCTCATCTTTCAGATGGATCCCCCGCGAGTATGTCCGTCTCCATCCAAACGGATAATTTCGAGAATACAATAAGTTTTAATACTATACTTCGCGGTCGAAATTTAGAGATTTTTGTAATTTTTTGAACCGTGTCGCCATTCTCTAGACCTTCTTCGGCTTTACGTGAGCTTTTATTGGTCACGTAGACACTGCCGTCCTTTTCATTAAGAACGATCGTATTTGGTAAGCCCTTGGTTGCAACACGCTCGATCACTTCATAATCTTTCATGTTGACAATAGCTACTTCTTTTTTGTTCCGGTTAGCAACATACACGAGATCATTTTTGCTGTCGTAGACTAAACCGATAGGTGAGGCATCATAACCGAGATAGATCTTATTGATAATATTGCCAGCATCTGCCATCGCCTACAACCATTCGTTTATAGGAACCACTCGATTTTGTTCTTGCTCCGCATACAGATGAGGTGTCGGAACCAAAACCTTATCATTCCCAGTTTTCCAACTTCGTTTTACCTTTGAAAAAATCTATTGAAAACCGAAACAGTTCTTCCGAAAACCCATTGTAATAGACAATATATTTCCCATTTCCCGCTAATTTCATATAGCTTGAACCACCCGAATCGTAGAAAAAAGGTTTTCGATATAGTTCTTTTGCATTGAGGTCATAACAAACGATCCAAGTACTATTTTGCTGGTCGGAGGTTATCCCATACATAAGTTTATTTTTCGTGTCAAATTGCCAATAGTAGCCTAGGAGCGGTTGACCGATAGGTGCTTTTGTTTTATAGTTGATCAATTGATTTCCTAAGAACGCCAGATCTTGGAAAGGTAGGATGCTAATCTCATCATAAACAAAGTTCGAGACCTTCTTTATCGGATCCCAGGTAAACAAACCTTGATAATTTTCTTTCATTCCAAAATCAATACCGTTCGGCATCACTGTCAGCCCCGAGTAATAAAATACAGAGTTGTAGCCTGATATAAGCGCAAACTTGTTTTTATTTGCAATATCCACCGTCGCCACATTCATACCGCTAATATTATTTCCCAAAAGTGTTAAAAAAGCCAATCCATTTTTGTTGAAGACAACCTCTTGTGGAGTTAAATAAGGAGATTGAGGGTGATCATTTGATTGGGGTGAGAATTGAATATCTTCTAGTACTTGCCCATTCCTCACATCTATCCGGCGTAATTTATCATCTGTGGAAGTAATATAAAAACTGCCATTGTAATTGTTAAATACCAGATTTCGAGTATCAAAGCTAAATTTGGGGTCACTGACAATTTCAAAACGTTCCAAATCAATTGTTCCGATTCGTTTCCCAGCATCATTGGTAAAAAAGATATAATCATTTGATCCTAGGGGATATAAGTTCCATATACCGCTGTGGTATTTATGCATGTCTATTTTTTTGTCGTAACCATTAAATTTGAAACGGACCGTATCTAGTCCACCTTTATTTTGGGTTACAAATTCATAAGTCATGCCCAATCCGATCCGAGCACATCCGGAGGCAAAACTTACAGTTTTATTTTTAAACGATTTGCCTGTAATTTCCGACTGACAATATTCGGATGTCGATCTTATGTAGCCTATATTGTCCAAAGGGTCAATCATGTTAGCTTCCCATTTGGATTTATCACCAAGTTCTACGTAGACCGATTCAATTCGATTTTTGCGAAATTGAAATACCGGAATAGTCCGTTTGCTCTCCCCATTTTTTAGAATAATATTTGCTGTTCGGTTTTCATTGGTTTTATTCTGTAGAAAGCGAATATTCAGTTTGATTTCAAATTTTTTTTCTGATACGGTATCCACTCGGATCCAATCAGGAGCGATGATGTTAAAGCCCTTATTTCTACGGGCTGTAAATGAAAATGATTTACTTTGATAGGAGGCATATAAACTATCCGTCGGAACCGTAAGGATCATATCGTCATAGGGCATAATAATATTATCATTGATGGTATCCCTTTTGCTAAAATCGAACCGTTTACTTACATCTATATATCCTGACTTACTTATCTCAGCTTTAAGAACCTGTTTTGGAAGATCATTAATAGATGGTTTGTTTCTGGTTAACGTATAGCTTTTGTTCAATTCAGGAAACACAACTTTGACTGAATCTAGGGCTGTTGTCTTGAATTCATCCCATACTTGTAATTTTAGCGTCGCATGTTTGTCGTTAGTTTGAGCAACGTCTTCCTTTTTACAAGATATGCAAATGGCAAGCATGAGAAAGAAAATATATAATTTTTGCATGGTTATTTTTTTAATTCATTTACTGAAACTCGGAGTAGCTTATTGTATCTGTTTATACTGTAATAAAGTTGATCGTCTAATACAAATGCAATTGAATTAGATGCCTCGTGACCAAAAGGAATGATGTGCGGTATTGGTTCCCAGATATTTCTTGCGGCTGTGTAGCGGTATAGTGGACCTAAGAATGCGTAGCCATAATCCGCTATTCCGAGCGAGCTTCTGTCACTAAACGAAAGCGGTAGGTCGGCTTTCGTCTCCCAACTTTTGGTATCGGTGTCAAAGGCATAACTTTGTACTTGTCCCGTATGCATGGAGCCTCCAATCACAAATAGTTTACTTCCAATCACGAATGAGGATGTTCTCATCCTATCGTAAACGCTAGCTACTTCATTTTCGGGAAAATCTATACTTTTTTCCCATTTGTTATTCCCGATATCATAGGAATACATTGTCCGATCACCTTCGCTCCTCCCGAAGGGATAGGGGCTAGGGTTATGTCCAGTGACCATATAGAGCTTATCATTGACCCTATTTATTGTTCCATTTGTACGTACTATTCCGGGGTATTTTTCCAATTCCTTAAATGTATTGTTTGAAGGGTCGAGTTCGTAGAATTGACCGTCTTGATTCCCCGTGTATAGATATATTTTATTTTTGGAAGCAGTCATCTTGGGGTTTTCGCACCTGAAAGGCACTTTTATTTCGGTAAAGTTTCCCGAAGTTTTGTTGAACCTCCAAAAACTGAGTCCACCATTTCCATTTGGGTTGCTTGCGAGTATATACGCTATGTTGTTGACCACGACTGCTGGATTGGTCATATCAATTGCGTTAAAAGGGATTTCGTTACTGCCTATAAACCAAGGGTCTTTTATTTTAATTGAAGGCGAAAGTTTTATTTTCTCATCTAAGTATCTCACTTCGAGCTGAACGGATTTATTTGTGTAGTTATTTATAAAAGTGCTCCATGAAATTTGAGACGTATTTTCGCGGTCATCATCCGATCTATAGATAAACTCTGTTTCATAGTCATCAATGAAAAATTGTACTGCAGTTTTGGGGAGATCCTTTAATGTGACTGATAAAAAATCACTGATGGCGATCTCGCTTGGCAATTCCACTACTTCGGGCCTTTTGATATGCATAGGTACCTTGTCCTTCGGGACAACGTTTTGATTATTGCATTTTAAGCTAACGTTGAGCGTAGCACTTTTTATCGTGTTTGGAATAACAAATTTAATAAAGTCCATACCGAACGATTTGATCGTGACTTCCACATCATTTATGAATAGTTTATTGCCTCCTGGGTATTTTGAGAAATTTGTTCCAGTTATTTTTACCTCTTCCCCAATCTTTACTTCTTTTGGAAAATCTATGATCTGTGCTGTTGATAGGCTGAATTTATCTTTAAATACAGTTTTCTGATAAGTAGAATGTACATATATTTCCTGTTCACCAACAGGAGTTTGGTCCGTTAAGGGCATATAGATCACTTTATCGGACTTTTTGTAAGCTGACAATTTTACCTTTCCGATACCAGCCTCTTTTAGTTGAAATCCCTCAAAATCTCCGTAAAGTCGCAATGTGTCACCTATAGATCTTGTGGCTATTGATATGGAGTCTATTTTTAGTTTGGATTCTTTTCCGAACGTAAATTTTAATATATCAGATTTAGTTGCGCTTATTTTATTATTGATGAAATAGGTGTAATAATAAGAACTGTTTAATTCTAATCCCGATTTTACAATGAGGTTATAGGTCTTAACTTCAAGGGGCAATTCAAAATTTTTATACAAGACAACATCTTTAAATGCTGAGTCGCGGGCGATCAGAATTCCTATATTCGACAACGGTTCGGGAACACTATTAATCTTTAAACCCAGATTGAGCCCCCCATCGCTAGGATAATTTGGCTCTAAAAGTTCTAATTGAGGGACTTGTGGAACAATTGGTGCCGGTATTTCTTGCTTATCTTTTTTGCAAGCAGAGAAAATTGCAAGCATAAATATGCAAGATAATTGGATATGGAATTTCATAAATTAAGGATAATACTTTTCTGCTGCTAAAATAATAAAATAAAACGAAATATTTGTAATAGTGTTAGGAATGGTAATGTAGTTTGATTTCTGTAATACATGAGTAGAAGTGGTGACCATTTTCAAGTCGCACCTAAGCTTGCCAAGTACCCTCATCTTTAACCACCTTCCATTTGCCTTTTGTTTTTTCAAGAATAAAATACCAGCCTTCGCCACACCATCCACCACATAGATAATCCAGGGATACAAATGCTTTTTGGCGGTCATGCGTCAGGATCGGTAAGTGGAAAACCAACTTTGTAAAAAAGCGTTCTTCAGCGATCAATTTATTGCTGTTTTTGACTCTGAATTTACGGGCTATTGCCGGAGGAATATAGACTGTATCCCTGTCTCTTGTCTGATTTAGGAAATTCATAGAATCCTGTCGGCTACTACTGAGATGGTTAAATAATTCCCTGATTCCAATTTCATCTCCTGGGGGATGATTCCCCTTATAAGAGGTGCTTATGGAATCTTTGGTAAATCTGTCTTCGATATAAGTTTTAGGGTTCTCAGACTTGATCGTTCCGTTGATATAAGCGTTATATCAGAAGTGTTCTGACAAGCTAAAAGGAACAATAATAATGGAACTAGGAAATAAACTTTCATAAAATTGAGCGAATGATTTAAAAGAAGATGTCAAAATGCTTTCTTTTCCATAATGCAATTTACTAAATTCATGTATTACGATATTTTTATGGCAAAGTATTTAGCGGACGATCAGATCAGAGCCAGATTGAGACTTGGGAAATCAGTGGAGCAATGGTTGGGTGTTGTTAAGGTAACCGATTATACCATACTCAGATGGTTAAGCATTGATAAGGAAAGCGACGAAAGCTTTTCTGTGGCTTATTTTGAATCATTTGATGAGGGAAATGAAGATTTCTTGGACATCTATGCGTTTTCATTGGTTGATCCCGATGAGCCATTTGGTGTGATAAATACATTCTCTTCAATTGCTGAAGCGTTGGAATTTGCAGAGACGACCTACAAAACGTTTCCTAATAAATATACTGCTGCAGGAATGATTCAGGAAGAGTATAGAGATTATATTAATAGTTGACCTTATGTAATGTAACTATACATACACGAAATTCCGCAAAGACTGCATTGCAATGTCATTCATTGAAGTAAATCATTAAATATGAAAGCAGCAATTTTTCTTTTTTTTATTATAGTAACGGTCTCTTGTAGTTACTATACTGGTGAAATGATAGGAACTTACAGCCCTGCTAACTATACAAACACCTATGATACAATTCAGCTAGTGACTGATAATATATATTATCGCCGGGTGTATGATAGGAATAAGAAGCTGGTGCTGAAAACTAAAGGAAAGTGGAAAGTAGACCACGATTTAATTGTGTTTGAACCACCTTATTTTTGGAATTTGGACAGAGATTTAGTAAAATTTCCCGAGCTTTTAAACGATACAATAAGTAATGGGATTGGATATATAGGTGTAAATAGCGGTAGGATAGAATTTTGTGTTGGCCATTATTCTGCCGATATCCCAGATCAAAATTGTTATAAAAGAGTAACAGATGAATAGAATACCAATTGCATTGGTGTTTTCTAGTTCTAAACCCATTGAATTCGACAGGTTTAAAATTAGGGGCAGTACAGGGAAATAACATTCATTCCTCATCTGAACGTTGGGCATCGGATATGAGCGGCGTGCTCGGACACCCTGTTGAAATGCTTAGGTCTAAAAGCGGTTTATAATTGTTTTCTGGAAATATATTATGCTAAAAAAATCATTAAAAATTTTCTATATTCGCATTTGGAATTTAATCCGAAAGCTAAGTTAAACTATACCCCCTGAACATATAAATTTATGAGATTAGCATTTCTCACTTTAGCCTTGCTATTAAGTGGACAATTGTTGTATGGACAACAAAATTATTTTACTATTGAAGGAAAGCTGGCCAAGAAAACGGCCTATAAATATATTTATCTCAACTATCAAAGTACGGAAGGTTTTAAACAGGATTCATCACTTATTAAAAATGGAGTTTTCTATTTTAAAGGCGTTCCCATATATGGAACACATGCTTCTATTCAGCTAAAAGATGCAGGTACAGCGGATCCGGATGATGGAAATCAGTTCGATTTTATGATTGAGCCCGCCAATATTAAAATTCATGTGGATGGAAATTTTAATGAGTCCCGTATTGAAGGATCGCAGATCAATAATGATTTCCGAGAACTTAAACAGGTATTAAAACCAGCAGAGCTAGCACGATCAAAATGGTACGAGAGATATGATCAATTCAAAATGACCGCGAATCCTGATAGTAACGAAGTGAATAAGTTTAGCATTGAGTATCAAAAAATCCAACAAGAAGAAACGGATTTAGCTGTTGATTACATTGGTAAACATCCGGGAAGCTTTTCCAGCTTAATGGCACTGGGAAAGTTTTACCGTCGATTAAAAGTAAGACAAATAGAAGATTTATGGGACAGTTTGAATGATCCTCTCAAACAAACTTCTTTAGGTAAGGAATTTCGCAGGCAGATCGATCGTATGAGTGCAGTTCAAATTGGAAAAATAGCTCCTGATTTTAGTGCTAGGGATACATCTGGAAATTTGGTATCTCTAGGCAGTTTAAAAGGCAAATACCTCCTGTTGGACTTCTGGGCAAGCTGGTGCGGACCCTGTAGAGAGGAAAATCCTTATGTGGTGAAAGCCTATCAAAAATTTAAAGCTAAAAATTTTGAAATTTTAGGGATTTCTTTGGATGATGAAACTACAAAAGAAAAATGGCTTAAAGCCATTAAAGAAGATCAATTAGTGTGGAAACAGGTTTCCGATCTTAAAGGCTGGCAAAGTGAGGTAGCTGAATTATATCATGTGAGAGGAATTCCCCAAAATTTTCTTTTGGATCCGAATGGCGTGATTATAGCCACTAATCTTAGAGAAGAGGAGCTTCTAAAAACATTGGAAGGTATTTTAGGGAAATAACTGAATGCATTAAGAAAGCTATTACTTTGGTGGGAAGGCTCATGTTACTTTCCGTTATGCATTTTTCTAGGCAGCTATAAATAACATAAAAAATAGGTATAAATAGCTGTCTGTCCTATGGTGATTTTTTAATTTCTGCTGAACAAAAGGTCTATAAACGATACTGTTTTAACATGGATGAGTTTCTGAAGAGTACAGCAGATACTTTATTGAACTTTCGCTAGATCTTAATTTCATTATCATCCAAATTCCTATACCTATTCGGTGTAACACCTGTTTTTTGTTTGAAAAGACGGGTAAAATGCTGCTGATATTTAAAGCCGAGCTCACTGGCGATTTCGTTAATGCTTTTTGACCTATCAAATATGCGTTCTTTTGCTTCATCTATGAGTTTTGATTGGATGTAATCCAATGCTGTACTGCCAGTTTCCTTTTTGATGAGGTCGCCAAAGTAATTAGGTGAAAGATGCAGTTCATCGGCGCAATAAGCTACGGATGGAAGTCCTAGCACAAACGCTTTATCTGATTTGAAATAATCATTCAATAATTTTTCAAACCGTACCAAAATATCCCCATTGACATTACTACGTGTAATAAACTGCCGGTCATAAAAGCGCTGGCAATAATTTAGCAAAAGTTCAATATTAGAAACAATCAGCGTTTTGCTATGCTTGTCAATATTTTGGGCAATCTCTTCCGCTATTTTTTCAATACAGTCCACAATGGTCTTGCGTTCCTTTTTGGATAAATGCAGGGCTTCATTCACCTCATAAGAAAGAAAAGTATAATTTTTTATATTCTTTCCCAAGTTGGTACCCTTTATAAAGTCGGGGTGAAACACCAGCCCATATCCTGATGGTTTTATGGCGATACCTTTACTGTCAATCCCATAAATTTGCCCTGGTGACACGAATACGAGTGTTCCATCCTCATAGTCATAAGGCTGACATCCATACCGCATGTCACCGCATTTAATATTCTTCAAAAATACTGCGTAAATGCCCATATAACGCCTGAAATTTTGAACCGTTGGTATTTCATTGAAATTTACCACACTGACAAGGGGATGTAAGGTGTCCACCCCCATACTATCATTGTATTGCTTGACCGTATCATATCTTTCGACCTGTTCCATAACACAAGAAATTAGAACTCAAATCTACTAAACCTGAACCTGTTTTTACTATGATCAGGCTGAATCTGTAAAACTGGTAAATAAATCCGTATCCTGTATAAAAGATCAATCTGGTTAAAAGCTGAAATTTGTAGAACAATCTTGGAAGTAAACTATCCTCCTTATGATGGTATTTTTTTAAATTACATTAACACATGGAATCAAACGTCACAGACATTTTTCAGCGGTTACGAAATGGAGAAACTATATTGTCCAATGATCAGCAAGCATATAAGATGCGTGAAGCCGCGCACGCGACAAAAGAGCTGCTCGTTCAGATGAACAACAGCACTGATCCCTCAGAAGTTAGGAGTTTTCTAAGCCAGATAACGGGCCGCGAGATCGATGAAAGCGTTACCGTCTTTACCCCACTCTATATCAATTATGGTAAAAATACCCGCATAGGTAAAAACGTATTTATCAATTTTGACTGCACCTTCCTGGATTTGGGAGGTATCACGATTGAAGATAATGTGCTCATAGCCCCGAAAGTTAGTATACTATCAGAAGGGCATCCCATAGCCGTGGCGGATAGGCAGTCTCTTGTTCCAGGGAGTGTTCATATCAAAAAGAACGCTTGGATCGGTGCAAATGCAAGCATTCTGCCGGGCGTCACCATCGGCGAAAATGCGATAGTGGCCGCAGGTGCGGTAGTCGTAAAAGATGTTCCCGACAATACGATAGTGGGCGGAGTACCGGCAAAAACTATTAAATCAATCTAAGATAAATGAAACAAAATGAGACAAAGTTTGTGAAAGATTATCACTACTATTATCGCATAGCAATAAGGTTCCATGGGCGTTATCTTAATTTAACTGGAGCATATATAGCAACAAATGCATTATCGTTTATGAATATGCGAATATTAACCTATAGCAAAAAGATATGAGAAGATCCCTTTTGGCAATTCTATTGTTGATTTCGGTACTGTGTGGCAGTGCAACTTCTTGTGATAAAAGCGGTGATAAGGTTCACCACACAGACAGCGATAATATTACCAATGATAAAATGGCAGACAATAAAATAAATATAAAAGTTGGTTCGGAAGTCTTTGTAGCAACACTTTCAGACAATAATACCGCAAAAATATTTAAGGAAATGTTGCCCTTAACGATCAATATGACAGAGTTGAATGGCAATGAGAAATATACTGAATTACCGAAAAATCTTCCGACAAATTCATCCAATCCCGGGACAATAAAAAACGGTGATTTGATGTTGTATGGCTCCAGTACGTTGGTGCTGTTTTACAAGACTTTTTCGACATCTTACAGCTATACAAAGCTGGGCACGGTCAATGATGCAAAATCTTTGGCTTCTGCATTGGGAGCGGACAATGTAACCGTTACTTTTGAATTGGCTAAATGAAACATCTTATCCTAACAATTGTTGTACTGTTTGCTTGTACACAGGCTTCAGTTAGATAAAATCAAATAAAATGGAGACGACAGTACAAAAAATCAGTGATTTCCCAACGGGAGAAGAAAACACAGGCTATGCTATTTCCCCAATAAAAAAGATATTAAATAGATCGTGATATGACTAAGATTACTTTTCAATACCGTATTTCGGTGAGACGCGCCTTTCAGGTTTTACTTGTAATGGCAACATTTTTTTGCATGACAAACATTGCTCAGGGACAACAGAACGAAATCATGGTAAGGATTTCAGAAATTGAAATACATCCTGAGCATTTGGAGAAGTATAAGGAGATACTTAAAGTGGAGGCCGAGGCATCAGTAAGGCTTGAAGCAGGTGTTATTGCTATCTTCCCGATGTTCCAAAAGGACAGCCCAACACAGGTAAGGATACTAGAAATGTACAAAGACAAGCAAGCCTATCAGGCACATTTGAAAACCGAACATTTCGAAAAGTATAAGACTGGTACGCTACACATGGTCAAATCATTGAAACTTGTGGATATGGAAGCGTTGGATATGGAAACAGCAAGTCAGATTTTTAGAAAACTGAAAAATTAGCGATCTGTTACTGTCTTGAATTGAGGTTTACAAATCCAGAATTGTTTACTTGTAAACAGGTATTTAGTCAGATAAAATCAAATAAAATGGATACAACCGTACCAAAAATCAGTGATTTCCCAACGGGAGATGAAAACACAGGCTATGCACAATATTTTAGTGGAAAATCGTGGAACGCACCGCTTACGCATAACAAGGACCTGAATGTTCCAATGAACAATATTACTTTTGAACCCGGTTGCCGGAATAATTGGCATAAGCACACAGGTGGTCAGATACTTATTTGTGTCGGTGGTGTAGGGTATTATCAGGAGCGAGGAAAAGAAGCCCGCCGATTAAATCCCGGAGATGTAGTGGAGATAGCGCCGAATATAGTGCATTGGCATGGAGCAGCACCCGATAGCTGGTTTTCACATATCGGTGTAGCCTGTAATCCGCACATAAACGAGAATTTTTGGCTGGAACCAGTTACTGACCAAGAATATTTGGAAGTCGTGAAATGATCGGTTGAGTGAATTCTGTGATAATGGTAGAAATATCAGTGATATGTATAAAAATAAAAAGCAGGTTCTTAGTATCTTTAATCAAATGATAAACCAATAGAACTCTTTGGGTAAGCTTTAGATTTAATATACATACATTTAAGATAAATGATTAAGATTATACTACCATTAGGTATGCTTTTGTTTGGAATGAACTGGAGAATATAATTCAGGGCGTTACAGTACAGTATATGGGGTTACTACTTCTCCATTTGCTGTTTTCGGTTCGAGTGCTACAGCTCATGTTTGGAAATGGTTCTCAATTGAGGCCGGTGTCAACAATTTATTTGACCGCAATTATGCTCTTGTTGAAGGCTATCCGGAAGCCGGCAGAAATTTCTTTGCTAATTTGATTTATCGTCTTTAATGAATAGATTGAAATATATCTTTTGCCTGATTATTCTAGGTAGCGTATTGATAGCATTAAATGCTGCGGTGTCGATTGATTTTTTCAAACCCGAGCCGTATCAACTGACCTATCCTAACTATTTTGGTAATCGTTACCTGATACCAAATGATAATCCCACGACGGTTGAAGGTGTGAGCCTTGGAAGGATGCTGTTTTATGAAAAGGCATTATCCGCAGGAAACAAAATATCCTGTGGCAGCTGCCATAGGCAGGAACTGGCGTTTACCGATGGCAAGGACTTTAGCCAAGGCGCCGACGGTACACCACAGCCACGCAATACAATGGCATTGGTGAATATATTGTGGACAAGAAATCTCTTCTGGGATGGAAGAGCGAAATTACTGGAGTTACAGGTGAAAGAACCTCTTTTAAATATTCACGAAATGAATCAACCGATAGCTATTTCAATCCGTAAACTTGAAGCCTTAGGCATCTACAGCGAAAAATTCGGGCGGGCCTTTGGAGATACAAAGATTACGGAAGACAGAATCGTTAAAGCCCTCGCACAATTTGAGCGTACGCTGATTTCCGCGGATTCAAAATACGATCGTTATTTACAGGGGAAATATCAACCTACAGCTTCCGAAGTAAATGGCATCGCCTTGTTCTATGGACGTCCCAATGCGCAAGGAAACATCCGCAGTGCGGCCTGCAGCCACTGTCATGGCGGTCCTCAGACCTATAGTGAATTGTATATGAATAACGGTTTGGATAGCGTTTACAAGGATTTGGGACGTGAGGCGATTACAGGTCAGGACTATGACAAAGGAAGATTTCGAACCGTTACGCTCCGCAATATTGCACTCACGGCACCTTATATGCACGATGCGCGATTTAAAACCTTAGAAGAGGTTGTCGATCACTACAGTGATCATCTGGTTAAGAGCAAATATTTAAGTCCCTTTTTGCAGAATTTATCCGGAGGGACAGCAAATAGTCAAATGAATTTGACAATAAACGAAAAGAAGGATTTGATTGCATTCCTGCACATGCTTACAGATTCGACTTTTATTCAAGACAGAAGGTTTTCTGACCCTTTTGAAAAGGGAAACAATTATAAAAAAGTTAACTTTAAATAATGAAAAAAATTGGAACACTACTGGCTGCTTTGTTATTAACCACAAGCATCTATGCACAACAGGCTTTTAAATTAAAGGTTTCGGGAGAAGTCGGTACACCACTCGAACTTTCGCTTCAAGATCTAACAAAATTACCTCGGAAAAATGCCGCATTGACGGATCGAGACGGGAAAGTTCATCAATATACGGGAGTGCCGGTGTATGCAATTCTTCAAAAGGCAGGAGTCACATTGGGTGGAGAATTACGCGGAGCAAACCTTTCAAAATATCTGATGGTGAAATGTGCCGATGGTTATGAAGTTTTGCTTTCACTGGCAGAAATTGACAACAGTTTCACAGACAGGGAGGTTATTCTCGCTGATACGATTGAACAGCAACCATTGGAAGCAACAAAAGGTCCATTGAGACTTATTGTTCCCGGGGAGAAAAAACCGGCACGAAGCTGTTTTCAGGTCGTCGAGCTGGTTGTGGGCTATGGTAAAGATTGACCGCTCCGGGTATCGGAGAGTTCATCAATGGATTTACCTGTTTAACATGTTGAAATAGAATCATTGCCGCATCAATAAATATTAAGTAAATGGACAGTATAAACCCAAACTTTATCTATCTCGATTATAATGCGACCACTCCGGTAGATGAGCGTGTTTTAAATGAAATGCTTCCATTTTTTAGCACGGGGTATGCCAATCCAAGTGGTTCACATCTATTTAGTTTAACCATACAGGATGCTATGGATCAGGCGAGCGAAGACATCGCTGATAAACTGGGTACACAGCCAAAAAATATCATTTTCACTTCGGGGGCCACAGAATCAATTAACTTGGTACTAAAAGGACTCCAATTTTCATCCAAGAAACATATCATCAGTATTTCCACAGAGCACCGAGCTGTTTTAGATAGCTGTGCTTTTATGGAGCGATTGGGATTTGAAGTTTCCTATCTAAAGGTAGATCCTCAAGGCATGCTTGATCTCAGATTGCTTAAGGAAAGCATTCGCGAAGATACGCTGTTAATTTGTACCATGCTGGTGAATAATGAAACGGGCATTATCTTACCGATAAAACAGATCAGTGAAATAGCGCATCAGGGCCATGCACTTGTCCTTTGTGATGCAACACAGGCGATTGGGAAAATGGACATAAGCCTACAGCACCTTGATGTTGATTTTATGGCTTTTTCAGCACACAAATTTTATGGACCGAAAGGGATCGGGGGACTATATATCGCCAGTCGAATTAAAGATCAATTGATACCTCAAATCCATGGCGGCGGACAGCAACAGGGCTGGCGCAGCGGAACTGTCAATACAACCGGCATCATTGGGATGGCTGCAGCTTTGCGAATTGCGCTCGAAGATTTAAAAATAGATCAAGCCCGTGTAGAACAGCTCCGAGATTATCTTGAAAGCGAACTTCTCGCCATACCAGATACATTTATAAATGGAAGTAAAGCCCATAGACTTTTCAACACGACGAATATCTGTTTGACAGGCGTGCTGTCAGAGCAGCTTATTACCCAGCTAGGAACAATTTCGGTATCCAGCGGTTCGGCCTGTTCAGCAGTGACCTCAAGGCCCTCACATGTGCTCAAGGCTATGGGGTTATCAGATTTGGATGCCTTATCGTCCATTCGATTTAGCCTGGGCCGATTTACGCGTGAAGTGGAAATCAGCCAGGCCATTTTGCGGATCAAACAGCTTGTCGAAAAGCTGAGGACTTAATGTCCAACGTTTTCCCGCACTTGAAAGACATGCAGCACCTGTGGAAATAATGCGCCTATACTTTCGCGTACACCATTCGGTGATCCGGGCAGGGTAAGCACCAACATGCGATCGACAAATCCTGAAATACCTCGTGACAACATCGCTGTTTTAACACGCAGCTGTCCGTATTGTCTCGCCGTTTCCATAATTCCGGGAATATTTTTGGTAATATATGGCGCCACAGCATCTGGTGTAATATCTCTGTCCGAGAGTCCTGTACCTCCCGTGAATATCAGAAGATCTATACCAGCTTGCCCATAGTGTTCCAGACGTTCTTGTACTGCGCTGGTTTCGTCAGCAATTACCGCATAGGCAATATCGTGCAAGCCTTGCTGTTCCAAAAGATCGCACAGAAGCCTGCCTGAGATATCTTCTTTTTCTCCTCGGGCTACCGAATCGCTACAAACTACGACCGCAGCTTTAAGCGCTGCGACCCAAGGCAAGGATTCATTGCTCTTACCGCCTTTTTTCTCAAGTAATCGGATACCACCTATCTCCACCTGCTTGTCTATGGGCTTTAGCATATCATAAATAACGAGCGCTGCAACGGAGGCGCCGTGCATGGCTTCAACCTCCACACCGGTTTTATAGATCGTATGTACTTCAACCTCAATATGAATTTGCAATCCCGCTACGGTATACCGGATCGCTGCATATTCTACTGGCAAAGGGTGACAATCAGGGATCATATCGCCGGTTTTCTTAATCGCCAGTAAGGCGGAAGCACGTGCAAACTCAAATATATCACCTTTTGGAACCTGTCGCTGTTCAATAAGCTTGACGGTATTTTCAGAAGAAACAAGTACCGTGGCCATTGCGATTGCTTTCCTCAAAGTCGCACTTTTATGTGTAATATCAACCATATTATCTATTAATTTTCCATTGATGCGTATCGTCTTCAAATAGTTCTTTCCCCCAGATGGGCATTTCTTTTTTTATGCGTTCAACAAGTTCTTCACAAGCATCCATCGCTGCACGTCTATGTGCTGACGATGTGAATACAAAGAAGCAAATTTCGCCAACCCGTACTTCACCTTCACTATGATAAACATGCATACAGGCTAATGGATACTTATCAAATATTGCTTCGCGAATCTCCTCCATTTTAAGTAAGGCCAGTTCCCGGTTTGTCGTATAATCAATAGCCTTTACGATTTTTCCATCGATCTGATCAGCCCTGATCTGTCCCAGGAAGATGCTATGTGCACCAATTTCAGGTTTATTATGGTGCTTTGAGATAGCTTCCGCAACCAAAGTGGCCGGAATCGGTCCTTGAAAAAATATGTCTTTTTTTTGTTTAGTCATTTAAATAGTTTTCTAAGGCGATCATGCCGCCGTCCAAATGGAATATTTGTTGTCCAGCATCTGTCTGCTCGTAAAAATACTGGGCAGCTATCAGGCTCCTTTTTCCGCTCTGACAGATAAAAATAACCCGTGTGTTATGTATATTTTTAATTTGTGCTGGTAATGTTGAAAGCGGAATGGATAGATGCGGCTGTGACAGACGCGGAAGTTCATTTGGATCGCGTACATCGACAAGGACAACATCCTCTGCAGACCATATTTCAACAAACTCTTTTGCAGCTATGGCCTGTATAAATTGGCTCTCCGAAGCACAATATTGCTCATAATTAAACGCACTCAACTCAGCTAAAGTTTGTGGGTAAATGGTTTCTGCGGATGTCGTTAAGGGGATTTCAAAGATATAACTGCTATTGTCAAGCATATTGACCGTCATTAATTTATTGATCAAAGCGGTACCAATACCGGTTAACAACTTGATGGCTTCGGTTGCTTGTAATATTCCGATCATACCGGGCAATACCCCTAATACCCCTGCCACATTACAATCTGGCGCTTCCAAGGATGTGGGAGGTGTCGGGAACAGATGCCGATAATTTGTCTTTATCCCTTCTTTGTCGGCTACATTGAATACAGCTACCTGTCCCTCATATCGGTAGATCGCAGCAAAAACCAAGGGTTTATCCAATAAACGGCAAGCATCGCAAAGCAGATATCTTGCAGCAAAATTATCTGTACAATCCATGATGAGGTCGTACGAACGGATCAAATCTGTGACATTGTTCGAATGCAATTGTTCCACCCAGTAATGGATCTCAATATCAGGATTCTGCTGCCTGAGCTTACCCGCTGCTACCTCAGCTTTAGCTCGACCGATATCGTTAGTATCATACAGAACCTGGCGGTGCAGATTGCTCAAATCGACATGATCATGGTCTATGATACCAAGAATTCCGACCCCTGCCGCAGCCAGGTATTGGAGTACAGGGCAACCAAGCCCTCCGGCGCCAACGACGAGCACGCGGGCAGCTTGCAGCTTTTGTTGGCCTAACTCACCAAAACCAGGGAGGGTATAATGCCTCGAATATCGCTCATTCCGCATTGCTTATCCTCCTGAATAAGGTGGCATTAAGGCAACAATATCATTTTCTTGAAATGTTACCGGTGTCTTAATAATAGTATTGTTCACGGCTATCAATAGGCTACGCTGTGCCAATTCGGCGTGGTCGCGCGATAATGTTGCCAATAACTCTGTCGTATCGTTAGCTGTTATATAAAACTCCTTTGCCAATATATCGGTCAGGGAGCCAAAGGTCTTTACTTGAACTTTCATTTTTTTATTCATTTTTTGTCAAAGTTTAGCCTCTTTTTATCCTACTTTGTTCATCTCACAATTGAAAGATGTGTTCACTTTCTTTATGTTATCCGATTTGGATAAATAGATCAGTCCTATTTTTTGAAATTTATTAAGCTGATGTAAACAATAATTTATAGGCTGCAACCAAAAGAACTGTAGCGAGTACATACTTTAGTGCATCCTGTTTTAATTTTTTTGATCCAAGATAGGCTCCGAGTAGGCCTCCAAGGAAAGCTACCACAACGTATCCCCACATATGGGCATTGAACGAAATACCTTTTGTAAGCATACCCCCAAGTCCCGACAATGAATTTACAAAAATAAATGCAGCACTAATAGCCGCAGTTTGTTTTTGATCGGTCCATTTAAGTAGGATCAGAAAAGGGGAGAGGATAATTCCACCACCAATACCGATCATGCCTGACAACAACCCGACAACCCCACCGATTGCCAAGGCGCCAAAGCTATTATAAGGTTTGAGCTCATCTTCGGCAGGACTCTTAAAAAAGAAAAATCGAAAAATAGGAAAGAGTAACAGTAGTCCCAGCAACCTCTTGTACAAATGATCTTCCAAGGTAATCATGCCACCTATAAAAGCCATGGGAACAGAGGCAATGGCGACCATCAAAAACAGATTCCTTTTGAAATAATGGCCCCTATAGTACTGTATAAAGGATGTTAAAGAAACAAAGAGGTTAAGCACCAGTGCTGTAGGTTTCATTTCCTGTGGTGCAATTCCATAGATTGCCATCAATGCCAGATAGCCACTTGCACCACCGTGCCCAACTGACGCGTAAAGAAAAGCCAGAATAAAAAGGAAAAAATAAAAAAGCTCAAATTGCATGGCTCGATCAGGTTAAAAGATGGATATAAACTTCGTCGCCAGCCGCACAGCCATTGCTATCCTCTTCGAGAATCAGCAGGCAATTGGCCTGTGCGTACGATTGGAGACGATAAGATTCTTGCGCGTGTAAGGGTTCAACAGCATGTCCGTCGTATCGTGCCTTAAGGAAATGAGTTAAACCGGGCTTTTTACTATAAGCATGTGTCGTATGGGTTTTGACGGAACGTGTTCGTGGAGGAAGCTCCATCATACGTTCCAATGCGGGGGCCACATAGAGATAAAAACAGGTTAGGGCAGAGGACGGATTGCCGGGGAGCCCAAACACCAGTTTTTCATTTTGTGTGCCGAAAAAGAGGGGTTTTCCCGGTTTTTGGCGGATACGATGAAAACGCTGTTTAATGCCGCAGGCCTTAGCCACATCCACGACATAGTCATAGTCGCCCACGCTGACACCACCAACTAAAAGAACAATATCCGCTTCATCCAATGCATTTTCCAAAGCTGCCCGGAGCTGGCTCCTGTCATCCGGCACATGCCGACTTTCAACATGCAGTATGCCTTGCTGCCGCAGCGCAGCTTTTAGCTGGTAGGAGTTAGACTCATAAACTTCCCCATAGCCAAGTGTCGTACCAATAGGTTTCAGTTCGTCTCCGGTGAGAATAAGCTGTATCCGTGGTGGCGCAGTAACAAGAACATCCTTGCATCCGATGCCTGCGAGATAACCAATAGCAGCCGGAGTCAATGTTGTTCCTGTGAGCATGGCGATACTTTCTGCCCTAACTTCTGACCCTTGGGGGCGTACATTGTCTCCCAATTGGAGAGCTTCATCGCGAATCTGGATTGTATTTGCATCGCTCAAATCTACTTTTTCCTGCATCACTACTGTATCTGCGCCTTGAGGCAGAGGGGCTCCAGTATAAATGCGCATCGCCTGTCCTTCTGTCAATATTTTTTCGACCGTGGTACCTGCAGGAATTTTGTCCACGACAGGAAGTTCCCGCTCTTTGTCGCTATATCGAATGGCATAGCCATCCATCGATGACTGGGGAAAAGCAGGAATGGACTGCCTAGCAATAACAGTTTGGGCCAGCGTGTATCCCAAGGCTTCCTCGAGGGGAAGCCGTATCTGTTTTGGTGCAGGCAGATGATGATGGATAATATCTTTGGCCTGCTGAACACGGATAAACTGATGGGGGAGATTGAAATAATCGTCTTGTGTATCGATATCATACTTTGCGTCCTCATAAGAGAATATGACCCGATCCTCCGAAAATTGCTCGGCTACTTTTTTTGCCCCCTGTTGTCCCTCCAGGCACATCAGATGCTCAAAATATTTTCTGTCAAATAGTACCGGAGCGCCCCATATTCCTGAAAAACCGGTTGCTACAATACCTTTATCCGTACTATCGGCCAATTGGATAAGCTGCTGAAAGACATGTCGGTCAACAAAAGGTTGATCGCATAGACTGATTATACAACGATCCAGATGGGGATGATGTTTTAGCAGATCCCTTAAGCCCACAACAATAGAGGTAGACATTCCGGTTGCCCAATGCGGATTGATTACTACAGAGACGGTACTGTCCTTTAACGCCGAGTTGATGGGGTCAGGATAAGCACCTATCACGACAGATACCTTGGCATCGGGAACAGCCAGCGCTTCCCTGCTGATACGTTTCAATAAAGTCTCACCTTCAAATTCGAGCAGCTGCTTCGGGAGGCCGAGCCGCGAAGAATTTCCGGCCGCCAATATGACTATACCTGTTTGCTTTATCATCCACCAATCGTTATCATACTCCGATTCTTGAGAAAATCGGTGTCTATATGTTCAAAATCTGTTGTTAATTGTCCCCCCAATTCCTTTGCTTTGGCGCTAATGGTCGCTTGGATCAATGGAAGCACTTCATCACCTGCGCGTAATGCTGTCAACAGATCGGTTTCACTTGTAGAGAATAGGCAATTTTTGAGTTTACCATCTGCAGTAAGCCGTATCCGGTTACATCCTGCACAAAAAGGGGCGGTCATTGTACTTATAATAGCAATACGCCCAGCATGTCCGGCAATCGAAAATGCTTTAGCGGTATCGTGTGGACCCGCAGTGATCGGTTCTATGGGATAGCTCTGCTGGATAGTCGCTAGAATATCAGCCTGTGTATACACCTGGTTGCTGCTCCATTTGTTCCCACTGAATGGCATAAATTCGATAAAACGGATTTCTATTGGCTTCCTCGCTGTCCATGCAACAAAATCTAAAATCTCATCGTCATTGATGCCTTTCATTACCACCATATTAATCTTGGTATGGATTCCGTGTTCGAGCAAAAGGTCTATATTGGCACGCACACGGTCAAAATAATCCCTTCGTGTGATCTGAAAAAATCTTCCGGGTTGCAAGGTGTCCAGGCTGATGTTGATACTTTTGAATTTTGCGTCCACAAGCTGAGGCAACATGTCGTTGATACGGATTCCGTTGGTCGTCATATGAAGTTCAACCGGAAGTTTGGACAAACGCGCTATAATATTGGCTGCATCCTTGCGAACCAAGGGTTCACCCCCTGTAAGGCGGATTTTGCTGATTCCTTGATCGACAAACAATCGGGCCAATTGCTCAATTTCGTCCACCTGCATCAATTTGTCATTCGGTGTAAAGCTATACTCTTCCTCTGGCATACAATAGAAACAACGGAGGTTGCAATTATCGGTAAGCGATATGCGCAGGTAGTTGTGTATCCGTCCAAATGTATCCGTTAGCATGATGTCTTCTAAATTATTGTGGGGTATTCAGTATGTATTTTCGTTTTGAGGAACTTTAATGAAGTTGCTGGCCGATTATTCAACACAGCTTTAATCTCTGCAATGATGGCTATAGCGATCTCTTCGGAAGTTTCGGCACCGATATCGAGCCCTACGGGGCCGTAGATAATGCTTCGTTGACTTTCAGTGACGGTCATACCAGCCTTTTGCATATCGTCAAACATGCGTAGTAATTTGGTCTTGGGACCCAAAGAGCCAATATAACGTGTCGATGTGTGCATCAAGTCTTTAAGGAGCGTGAGATCGTAAGCATAGTTATGTGTCATCAACACAAAAACAGTCCATAGATCTATGCTTAATTTAGCTGTGATATCAACTGCTGGTGCTGCAATAAGCTGATGAGCTCTTGGAAAGCGTGCGGTATTGACATGGCTGGCACGTCCGTCGACTACCGTAATTTTCCAGCCGAGCAGGTGCGCTGTTTCTACGACCGGTTGCGCATCATTACCGGCACCGGCAATAACCAAGTGCACGGTAGGAACCAGGTACTCAATGAGTACTTCACTGCTTTGCCCGTTCTCCTGAAAGGAAGTGAGAACCGATTTTCGTTCTCTTTTGGCAAATTGGATATGCGCATTCAGTGGCGAATAGTGAGCGTCTAGGGCAAAAGCCTGCTCCTTCAGATCTTTAATAAGTAAACGGGTTCCTTTTTGTTCCCCCTGTCTGTCCGTAGAAAAGAATGTAATCAACAAGCCTTCTTCACGTTGTTGAAGCAAGCGTTGCAGCAACGCGATTGGATGATCCCTTCGTTGTAGGTCCACATATTCAAAAAGGATATGCACTATACCATTGCATCCAAGTTGTAATCCGATTGACGAACCTTCCTCCGTATTCGTATCATAACTAACGAGGCGATTTTTCTGTTGATGGATAGCTAAGAGCGCTTTTTTTAGGGCATCTCCTTCAAGACATCCGCCGCTGATGGCTCCCGTCATTTGCCCGTCTTCTGTTACTAGCATGCGGGCCCCTGGTCTTCGATAGGAGGAACCTTCAACTTTAACCACAGTGGCAAGCACCATCCTGATATTTTCGGAAGCAGCTACACCGGCAGCTAAAACAATGTCGTTAATCTCTTTCATGCAAATACGGGCAAGACAGTGGAACGCGGATATAATGATTAAATCAATAGCAATATAATACAATGCCGTTTATCAAATTTAATGAATTACACGTTAAAAAACACCAAAACTGTAATAATGGTAAAAACATCCGTAAAATGTATAATTATTTGATTAATTTAAATAACGATTTTGTACCACTGAATAAACTGAATGCTAGCGTATAAGTAAGAAAGCTTATCCCATTTGAACCGATAAATATCGCTTACATAAACAAGAAAAAAACAAAGATTATGGCAAAATATTCAATTTTAGTAAATGGCAAAAAGCACGAAGTTGATGTGCTTGAGGATATGCCCTTGCTTTGGGTACTCCGTGATATCATTGGTCTTAAAGGGACCAAGTTTGGTTGTGGAAAAGCGCTATGTGGGGCCTGTACCGTACATCTCAACGATACCGCAATCCGATCCTGTTCATTTCCGGTCTCTGCGATCGGTGAGGGCAAAATCACAACAATCGAAGGGCTTTCAGAGGAGGGGGATCACCCTGTTCAGGAGGCCTGGGAAAAATATGTCGTACCCCAATGCGGCTATTGCCAGACCGGACAGATCATGAATGCAGCAGCTCTTTTGAAGAAAAATGCGAAACCTTCGGTTGCGGAGATTGAGCAAGCTATGCAGGGCAATCTCTGTCGCTGCGGTACATATAATAGAATCAAAGCAGCCATTTTAGAAGCAGCCGGTACACCAGTTACAAACGGCTAGGTATTGATCAAAAATATAAACAAGATGAAAATATTAGCTCCTTTTCAAAAAAGAAAAACCGAGAAGGTCAATTCAGAGATTTTTTCCGTTTCTAGACGCGACTTTTTAAAAGCCAGCGGCTTGCTTACTGGTGGCTTGGTTCTGGGTGTAAGCTTCTTTAGCTGTGATGACAAAGGTAAAAAAGTGGCCACTGTGGCTCCAAATGTATATTTAACAATTGGTTCAGATGGTAAAGTGACCATTGTCGCACATCGTTCAGAGATGGGACAAGGTATCCGTACCTCTCTTCCTCTGATTATTGCCGACGAATTGGGTGCCGACTGGACGAAGGTGGAAATCATCCAGGCTGAAGGGGATGAAAAAAAATATGGTAACCAGAACACGGACGGTTCCTTTTCAGTACGGATGTTTTATAAACCCATGCGGGAAGCCGGTGCTATAGCCCGATTACTCCTTCTTCGTGCTGCAGCCAAAGAATGGAACGTTGACGTAGACCAATTGGATACCAAAAATGGACAGGTCATCCAACGGGACTCCAGCAAGAAAAAAGATTTTGGAGATCTGGTAGAAACTGCAAAAACTCTTCCTATCCCGAAAGCCAGCGAAGTTAAACTAAAAGACAGACAGCAGTTCAATATGATCGGCAAAGAAACACCGATCATTGATCTACACAATATTGTCACCGGAAAAGCCGTGTTTGGAATTGACGCCGTTGTCGAAGGGATGAAAATTGCGGTTATTAAGCGTTGTCCGGTCGTAGGGGGGAAGGTAAAGTCCGTAAACGACAGTAAAGCCCTGGCTGTTCCGGGCGTTCTCAAGGTGATTACGATCAAAGGTGCCGGACTACCGGCTACCTTATCCAAACCATTGAGTGGTGTAGCTGTCATTGCCGAAAATACCTGGGCCGCCATAAAAGCAAGGGACTTATTGGAGGTGGAATGGGAGTTGGGACCCAATGCCGGCTACGATTCAGCCAAACAGATCGAAGAACTTAAGCAGGTGGTGGCACAGGAGGGAACCCTTCGTCGTAAACGTGGCGATTTCAACGCCGCAAAAGCGAATGCAAAAAAAATTATTGAACATACTTATATCGCACCCTATTTGGCGCATGCAACTATTGAACCACCTTGTGCTTTGGCTGTCGTAAAAAATGGAAGCTGCGAAGTGTGGGCCTGTACACAGAATCCGCAGGGCGCACGGGATGCAGTAGCCACCGAACTGGGTATGGCAGTGGAGAAGGTGAAAATGAATGTAACCCTCCTGGGGGGCGGATTTGGTAGAAAGTCAAAACCTGACTTTATCCTGGAGGCAGCCATATTGGCCAAAGAATCTGGTCTGCCGATCAAGGTGCAGTGGACACGTGAGGATGATATTCGTCATGACTACTACCATGCCATGAGTGTACAGCGCATTGTTGCCACCATCGACAGCCAAAATAAATTGAGTGGCTGGGCCCATCATATTGCTAATCCGTCTATCTCTGCGACAGAGGATTTATCGGTGGTACAGCCCAGTGATGGCGAATTAATGTTGGGCGCCTCAGATTTCCCTTATAATGTTCCAGCGATCAATATTGCTACGCATGATGCAAAAGCCCATCTGCGGATTGGCTGGTTGAGGTCTGTGCGTAATATTCCACAGGTTTTTGCCGCTGCGACAATGCTCGACGAAATTGCTGAAGCAAGGGGTATGGATGCTGTTTCGAATGCCCTGGAGCTCCTCGGTGAAGACCGCCACATTACCTTTGAGCAGGAACTGATCAAGACAAGCTATCCCAATTATGGCGAAAAGATCGAAGATTACCCCTGGGATACAGCACGCATGAAAAAAGTGATCGAGCGGGTAGCCAAGCTTTCCGGATGGGGTAAATCCATGCCAGCAGGGACTGCCCTGGGCTTTGCGGCACATAAAAGCTTTTTAACGTACGTTGCCTGCGTGGTTGAGGTCAATGTGGATCAGCACAAGAAAATCAGTATTCCCAATGTCTACTATGTGGTGGACTGCGGACTAGCTGTCAATGTAGACCGTATCAAATCACAATTTGAAGGTGGCGCACAATTTTCCGCAAGTCTGGCACTCAAAAGTACGATTACGGTAAAAGACGGTCAGGTAGAGCAGGGTAATTTTGACGGGTATCAGATCATTCGAATGCCTGATTCCCCCAAACAGATCCATGTGGATATTATCGATAGCGACGCAAAACCGACCGGAGTCGGAGAGCCCCCTGTACCGCCATTTACACCTGCACTCTGCAATGCGATTTATGCGGCAACAGGAAAGCGGATCTATACCTTGCCGATTGATCTAAGTATTTAAACACAATGAATTAAAATAAGCACCATAAATTTAGTATATTTAATCTATGTGAACTGGCAACCATGGAATCCAACGCACTGCTCAATACGACTTTAAAACAGATTGACCTTGTCAAAGTGAGGGATCGTATCCCAGCGCATGTCATGGATAGCATATCGATCGAAGAACCGCTGGAAATCAGAATATGCATGACGGTTGACGGAAAGGCCGAATATAAAAATATTTCAGTCACGATGCGGACACCCGGCCATGATGCTGAACTTGCTACAGGATTTCTATTTACCGAAGGCCTTATTTCTGCGATCAGCCAGATAGCAGCTGTGGATCGTTCGGAAGCGCCCTGCACAAGAAATAACGACAATATTGTTATTGTGAGACTGAACGACGGATTTGCCCCCACAACAAGCGCCTTAGATCGAAATTTTTACACCACTTCAAGTTGCGGTGTTTGTGGAAAAGGTTCCATTGCAGCAATCAAAACAGTTAGTATCTTCAAGGATCTTGCGCCTATAACCTGTGCAATTGCATTAGATATACTGTATCGCCTGCCGGATCTGCTCCGTGCCGCACAGGGAAATTTCTCAGCCACCGGCGGTATACATGCTGCTGGTCTGTTCAATTTACAGGGGCAGCTCATCGCCTTACGGGAAGATGTAGGACGGCATAATGCACTTGACAAACTTGTCGGGCATGCATTGTCCGCTGATTTGTTGCCGCTTCAAAAACATATCTTGGTTTTAAGTGGCCGGGCGAGTTTTGAATTGGTACAAAAAGCAGCCATGGCTGGGATACAGATTATCGCAGCTATCGGGGCGCCATCAAGTTTAGCGGTTGAACTGGCCAAGGAATTCGATATCACCTTATTGGGCTTTTTACGCGAGCATCGATGTAATATCTATAACCTGGCAGACCATGTTAAAATTGAAGGATTAGCGGGAATGCTTGACTACACTACAGCATTAGATCAAAAAATAGAAAGATGAAAATAAGGATTAAAGATAATTCCGTTAGACTGCGATTGACGATGTCCGAAATTGATAAATTGGGCAATACCGGCGAAGTTGCCTCCCGAACCGAATTTATCAACCAGCCCTTTGTATACCGCATCCTGCAAACGGATACTGACGGACTCATTGCTTCTTTTGTTGAAAATGAAATTGTGATCGGACTGTCTGCCAATATGGTAAGGGAATTGGTGGCGACAGAGCGGATAGGTTTCGAAGGGCAGTCAGGACCAGTTAAAATTCTCGTGGAAAAGGATTTTGCCTGCATTGACAATACCGTGGAGGATCAGAGCGACAACTTTCCCAATCCCAATCTCAAATGCTAGGCACATCGAAAAATAGTGTGAACTGTCCCAAAATCTAATGGTTATGGAAGAGAACAATAATCAAAAATTGGAGCAATCAGTCCATAAGGAGCCACAGGCAGAAAACCCTTATAAGCTCTTGGATCTGAAATTGACACCCGTAGAAAAATCAGCGGCTGGAGTACCGGCTGTATTGGCGGCCTTTGCCGATCTTATCGAAGAGAAAACGCTTATCCGTGGCACCAAGGCGCTGTTCAAAATGAATCAGGTCGGTGGCTTCGACTGCCCGAGTTGCGCTTGGCCTGATCCAGACGATGAGCGTTCGCCGGTAGGGGAGTACTGTGAGAATGGAGCAAAGGCACTGGCGGAAGAAGCCACAACAAAAAGGGTCACTCCAGAATTTTTTAAGAACAATTCCGTGTACGATCTCTCCCAGCTCAGCGATTATGAGATCGGTAAGATGGGGCGGTTGACAGATCCGATGTATCTGCGCCCGGGAGGAACACATTATGAACCCATCAGCTGGGAAGGTGCTTTTCAAAAAATAGCAGAACAGCTCAATGCCTTGGAATCGCCACATCAGGCAGCCTTTTATACCTCAGGCCGTACTTCCAATGAGGCATCATTTGTCTATCAATTGTTTGCCAAGGAATTGGGCACCAACAATATGCCGGATTGCTCCAATATGTGCCATGAAACCTCAGGCTCGGCACTTCGTCCGACTATTGGAATCGGCAAAGGAACCGTCAAACTGGATGATTTTTACGAAAGTGAACTTATCGTTATCATTGGTCACAATCCGGGGACAAATGCCCCTCGTATGATGAGTGCACTGGAAAAGGCAAAAAAGAATGGCGCCAAAATCATTGCAATCAATCCCTTGCCCGAAGCTGGATTAATGGGATTTCATAATCCGCAGCAGGTTAATGGGATCATCGGCAAAGGCGTGAGTTTGGCCGACCTTTATCTTCCTGTGAAGATCAATGGCGATATGGCGCTTCTAAAGGCACTGGAACTTATTTTACTGGACCTCGAAGCTAAAAATCCGGGCCTTGTTGTTCATTCCGATTTTATTAACAACAAGACAACGGGTTATACGGACTTTTTGGCGCAATTCAGCAAAGCGGACTATAACCTGGAGCATCTGAGCCAGCTAAGTGGCATTGCAATTCCCGATATACAAAAAGCGGCGGAACTGCTCGCTTACAGAAATAAAATTATCTTTTGCTGGGGAATGGGGTTGACCCAGCAGCCCAACGGTGTTGATATGATCCGCGAGATACTCAATATTTTGTTGATGAAAGGAAGTATCGGTATTAAAGGGGGCGGTGTCTGTCCGGTTCGGGGGCACAGTAATGTCCAGGGAAACCGTACCATGCTTATCGATGAAAAACCCACCGACGAACAGTTAGATAGGCTGCAGCAGTATTTTGGCTTTGATCCACCTCGGGAACATGGTTATGATGTGGTGCGGGCAATTAAAGCGATGCACGCCGAAAAAATCAAATTCCTGTTTTGCATGGGCGGGAATTTTTTGTCCGCCACACCCGACACAACATTCACGGCAAATGCGCTTCGGAAGCTGAATTTATTGGTCGCTGTGTCCACAAAATTAAACCGTGGCCATCTGATCCATGGTAAAGAGGCGCTTATTCTGCCGACCTACGGACGCAGTGACAAGGATATTGTCAACGGTGAAGTTCAGATCGTCAGCACGGAAAACTCCATGGGTGTCGTTCAATCCTCTAAAGGGGTATTGGATGCCGTTTCCAAAAATCTGGTCAACGAAACACAGATCGTTTGCCGGATGGCCATGGCAACCTTAGGGGAGCGGTCGGTAGTCGACTGGAAACGTTATCATGACAGCTACGACGCGGTACGTGATGCAATTGAGCAATGCATACCCGGTTTTGAGAATTACAATGTGAGGGTCCGTCAGCGCGATGGATTCTATCTGCCGAACGGCGCCCGTGATGCGCAATCTTTTTCGCATGAACTCGGCGGGCGAGCACCCTTCACATTAACAGATATCCCCGAAAACCATCTGGATGCCGATGAGTATATGATGGCAACAACGCGAACCCATGACCAGTTCAATACCACCATCTATGGTCTTGACGACCGCTATCGGGGTATAAAAAATGAGCGACGCGTGGTGTTTATGAATCAGAAAGATATTGATAAAGCTGGTTTTAAGGCTGGAGACAAAGTGGACCTTTATAATTACGATGATGGTATAGAACGCGTAGCTCCCTTATTTTTGATCGTTTCCTACGCCATTCCTGAAAAAAATACGGTCACGTATTTCCCGGAGACGAATGTATTGGTTTCGGTCAACAATGTGGTCAAAGAAAGCAATATGCCGGCTTCCAAATATGTGAAGATCAAAATAAAACGACATGACCCTGAGGTATATAAGAAAGTGGATGAAATGCTTTACCGTGGCGCACTTCAACGACCTTAATCGTTGTTGTTGATCATGGCTTTTACGCTGTCGGCCTCGGCAGGGGTATTGACATTGACAAGGGTATTGACATGCGGGGCTTCAATACCTAGGGCCTGATGTTGTATCAATGCCCGGCGTGGTGAAAGTTTTTGTTGAGCCTGCATCTGCTGGAGTATGGGCAAACTACTGGGTTCCCAGATAGCGAGTAAGGGTTCGGGCGAGCTGTCCTGTGGGTTTTTAAATGCGGTGGCGATCCTTTGCGGATCACGATGTTGTATTAAATAGGCGAGGGCCTCGGGGTCGACCAGAGGTAAATCACAGGCCACAACCAGCCAGGCCCGATCGGGGCGAAATTCAAAAGCGGTCAGTATTCCACCCATAGGACCAATGTCTATATAACGATCAGAAAGCCATGCGTAGGCTGGAGCCATCTCTTCGTCGCCCGCTATTTCATCACGCTGTTCCGCACGACAGGAAATGTATACCTCATCGCAATAATTCCCTAACATATCGGCCAAATAATAGACTTGTTCTTTACCATGCCAATGCATCTTTTCTTTCGGACTTCCCATGCGCAGGCTTCTGCCACCGATAAGCACCAGGCCGTTTAATGGAGGTAAGCGATTATCATTAGGAACTATCATTTTGTATTCAATCGATCAGTTGTATTGAAGTTACGTATTTCAACGCGAATTGGAAACATTACCATCAACTATTCCCTCACCCGCCTGGCTATGAATGAGAGACCATTCATAATCACGCTAAATTAATCCGATATCGGGGCTTGTTAAAACTTTCTGCTGCAAACGATACTTCTACCTGTAATAATGGTAGTTAATTCAGGAATTTGTATACAGTAAACAATTTTTTTTTAAAGCATATTTGTATAATGCTGATTGAAAGCGGAAGATAGCGATCCTGAATGCATTCCCTTTATAAGCGAAAATTTATGACACTTATTTTAAATACAAGCATGGCAACTATAAATCTAAAAATCAACGGTAAGCAACATGCACTGGATGTCGATCCATCGACACCTTTATTATGGGTTTTACGGGAGCATCTAAACCTTGTCGGTACCAAATACGGCTGTGGAGTAGCGGCCTGTGGAGCCTGTGTTGTGCATCTGGATGGTGAAGCTGTACGTTCCTGTGTAACCAAAGTAAAGCGGGCAGCCGATAAGGAGGTGGTCACGATTGAAGGTCTCTCTGAAAAAGGCGATCATCCACTCCAGCAGGCATGGCAACAGGTTGATGTACCGCAATGTGGTTACTGTCAGTCCGGGCAGATTATGTCTGCGGCTGTCCTGTTACGGGAAATTCCCAATCCAACGGACGAGGAAATCGATCTGGCAATGGCCGGTAATATTTGCCGCTGCGGCACTTATCTCCGGATCCGTAAGGCCATACATTTAGCCGCCGAGATTCAACAGGAAACGAAGTAAAAACTAGCCCAAAATATTTTGTTTATGAAATATAACACCCGACATAAAAAGGAAAAACGGCCTTATAAAATAGTGGCTGCATTAGCCGTTTTGGCGATTATTATGACATTCATGGTGTCGATCGCCGCAAATTCCGGAACAGCAGCATTACGGTCTACGGAGGACAAAATAACGCATGAATTGATGAAGCGTGACAGTATGAAGTCTGTTGCGGCATTTTCCAAAGTTTACAGCGTATTGATGAGTCCCCGGTGTGTGAATTGTCACCCGGCTGGAGAAGTACCTTTACAGGGAGATGATAGCCATTTACATGCCATGTTACCCCAGCGAGGGAAGGATGGAAAAGGAATCCTGACCATGAAATGTGCCAACTGTCATCAACCTGAAAATACCCCCGGTACCCATACCCCTCCAGGTAGTCCCAACTGGCACCTCCCTCCAGCAGATATGAAAATGGTTTTTGAAGGTAGAAGCCCCCGCGAGCTCGCCATGCAAATCATAGATCCGGCAAAAAACGGAAATAAAGATATGAAGGCGTTAATAGCCCATGCCGACGATGAGTTGGTAAAATGGGGCTGGCAACCGGGAGGAGGCCGGACATTGCCGCCATTAAGCCATAAAGAGTTTAAGGAAGCCTGGATTACCTGGTTAAAAAATGGGGCCTATGCACCTTCGAATTAATTTTTCATTGTTGTCGAATAATACGGTAAGATATGACCAGCGCTAATAACAATATGGGAAGAAGATCCTTCCTGAAAGCCGCCCTACTCGCTGGTGGCGGTATGATCCTGCATTTTCATTGGCCAGCCGATGTAAAAGCCACAGGTATAAAGGCAAGTGATATAGCCGAAGAATCATACGAATTAAATAGTTACATCAAGATCGGCAAAGATGGCCTGGTCACATTGTTCAACCCCAATCCAGAGTTTGGTCAGAATGTAAAAACCTCCATGCCGATGATCCTTGCAGAAGAGCTCGATGTGGCATGGGAGCAGGTGGTCGTCGAACAGGCCGATTTTTATCCCGAGCGATACAAAAGGCAATTTACGGGTGGAAGCCAGTCCATACGGCAGGGCTGGTCACCGCTGCGTACGGCAGGCGCCACCGCAAGGCAGATGCTCATCTTGGCAGCAGCAGCACGGTGGAATGTTCCTTCCGATGAAATTACGACGCAGCAAGGGACCTTGCTGCACCCCGGAACTGGACGAAAAGGAACCTATGCCGAATTTGCTTCCGCTGCAGCCAAGATTCCGGTGCCCGATAACGTCAAGTTAAAGGCAGTGAAGGATTTCAGCATTGTGGGCACCTCCAAGAAAAACGTCGAACTGAACAACATTCTAACAGGTAAACCGCTGTTCGGTATGGATTATAAAACCGAGGGCATGCTGATCGCCATGATTGTGCATCCACCAGCATTTGGCCTACAGTTAAAATCATTGGATGATCGGATAGCAAAGTCGATGTCCGGCATCAAATCTATCTTTGTGATCGACTCCCTCACTGGAGATATTGTACAGAACTTTTTCGATACGACCAGTTTCACACGTTTTGCCGTTGTCGTGGGTAAGAGCACCTGGGAGGTGATGCAAGCCAAGAAAGCACTCAAGCTGGAATGGGAAGCGGAGCCTGGGCGTACGTTTAAGATGGGTAATCCGGGGCGGCCGAATGCAAAAACGACCGAAGCAACCTATCCCGCAGGTTTGGAAAGCAGCGATGTGCACCGTAGGCAAATGGAAGAGTTTTCTAAAAAGCCCGGCAATGTCCTCCGTAAGGATGGAGATCCGGAGGGAGCATTTAAAATTGCTGCCAGAATCATCGAACGTACTTATACCGCACCGTTCCTGGCACACAATACCATGGAGCCGGTCAACTGTTTTGCCCATGTTACTTCCGACAGCGCCATCTTATATGGGCCGTTGCAGGCTCCTGAGTTTACCGTTGGTACCTTATCCCAACGGCTTGGTTTGCCAAAAGAAAAGATACAGATCAATCTTGCGCGCATGGGAGGCGGATTTGGCCGCCGTGCCTATGGTCATCATTTTATAGAGGCCGCCGTAATCTCAAAGCACCTTAATGCACCGATCAAGCTTGTTTATACACGCGAAGATGAAATGACAGCCGGAATCTATCGCCCCACCTACAGTGCAACCTACCGCGCTGCCTTAGATAAAGACAATAAATTGCTGGCGCTTCATGTCAAAGCCGGTGGGATTCCCGAAACGCCCATACATGCCGATCGTTTTCCGGCCGGTGCCATCGACAATTACCTCGCCGAGGGCTGGCAGATTCCGTCCAATATTACCATAGGTGCATTCCGTGCACCGCGGTCGAATTTTATCGCTGCCGCTGAGCAGTCTTTTCTTGATGAGCTCGCCATGGAAATGAAAAAAGACCCTATTGACTTTCGTCTTGAGTTGTTGGAAAGAGCAAAAACAAATCCAGTCGGTAAGCGCAATGATTACGACGCCAGCCGCTATGCGGGTGTACTGAAGCTGGTTCGTGAAACATCAAACTGGGATAAAAAAGCACCAGGAATTCATCGTGGTGTATCCGCTTATTTTTGCCACAATTCGTATGTGGCACAGGTTGTGGACCTCGTTGTTAAAAATAATGAACCTAAGGTTGAAAGAGTGGTGGCTGCTATAGACTGTGGGATTGTGGTGAACAGGGATGCAGCGACCAACATGGCCGAGGGAGCGATTATCGATGGGATCGGAAATGCCCTTTATGGCGAGCTTTCCTTTAAAGATGGTGTACCACAAAAGAATAACTTTACAACCTATCGGCTCATACGGATGAATGAAGCGCCGCAGCAGATTGAAGTGCATTTTGTGGAAAATGAACAAGATCCTACGGGAATGGGCGAACCACCGTTTCCACCCACATTCGGGGCAGTGGCCAATGCATTATATCAGGCTACAGGGAAACGTTTTTACAACCAACCCTTTATTAATCAGATAACCGCAGTATAGGGCTGCAATGAAATAGAATAAATCTTTAGAAAACCGTTGAAGGCAGCACGAATACCCTAAAGTGAAAAAATGATATGGATAAGAATATCTTTAGACACAGAACTTGGCTTAGATGGTCGTTGCAAACGGTATTGGCAACGCTAATGCTTTTTTGTATGAGTAACTATGCCCATTCTCAACAGGCAGAAATAATGGTACGGATTTCAGAAATTGAGATACACCCTGAACATTTGGAACGGTATAAAGAGATACTTAAAGTGGAGGCCGAAGCATCCATAAGGCTTGAGGCGGGTGTTATCGCTATTTTCCCGATGTTCCAAAAGAACGACCCAACCCAGGTGAGGATATTAGAAATGTACAAAGACAAGCAAGCCTATCAGGCACATTTGAAAACTGAGCATTTCCAAAAGTATAAGACTGGTACACTCCACATGGTCAAATCCTTAAACCTGGTGGATATGGAAGCGTTGGATATGGAAACAGCAAGTCAGATTTTTAGAAAACTGAAGAACTAAATTGAATGATTATTGAATAGTTTTCTATCACAGAAATACAAGCACTTTCCACAGGCTATAGGAAAGGGAGACCAATTTGGTTGGAAGTTTTTTTTGTGGCATTTTTTGCCCGTACAGATTTTGTAGTAGCCATAATAAAAAATTTAGAGTTGTTATCTTAATTTATAACCGATCCTAGACGCTTTTAGTTCAATAAAAGAAATCAAGTGCTTGACTTATTTAAAAGTCAGCGGTGTTTTCTCAAAACCTGTCCTCAACGGGCAAATGTAAATACCGACCAAACCTTTCAGACTTTGGCTTTGTTCACATCATGGATATTACAGCTTATAAGAATTAATGCCTACCAATAGGAAAGAGGATAGGCTCCTATATAATTTTTTGTACGAATTAATAAATTACTTCCCCTTACGAGTATAAACCAAAACAGAATTGGATATGAAAAAAGAAAAGAATTTAAAAACTGCTGAGATTGATCAGCATTTAGTGGACAATTCCGAACAGATTATGACCACCAATGATGGTGTGCCTATTTCCGACAACAACAATACATTAAAGGCCGGTGAGCGGGGACCATCATTACAGCAGGATCATATCTATTTTGATAAGCTGATGCATTTTGACCGTGAGCGTATACCAGAACGTGTCGTTCATGCGCGTGGATCGGGAGCCCATGGTATTTTCGAAGCAACAGCTGACCTATCCCAATATACAAGCGCAGCATTTTTAAAAAAAGGAACAGTAACGCCTCTTTTTACAAGATTTTCGACCGTAGCGGGCTTCAAAGGCTCTACCGACCTTGCCCGAGATGTACGAGGTTTCTCTGTTAAATTCTATACCGAAGAAGGTAATTACGATCTCGTGGGGAATAATATTCCGGTTTTTTTTATTCAGGATGCGATGAACTTTCCGGATCTCGTCCATGCCGTAAAGCCAGAGCCGAATAACGAAATGCCGCAGGCG
>PJTS01000170.1_pt1 | contig 60145 bp, 53 predicted proteins | sample 1512251 | NCBI WGS metagenome assembly PJTS01 (sample SAMN08177686, study PRJNA422409) | Soil metagenome, whole genome shotgun sequencing project. | isolation source: Soil (2) enriched on wood chips: alkali lignin treatment | place: USA: Madison | collected 2015-01-15 | reverse complement strand
TTTCTTTCCCTTCTGGGCCAAACCAGTAGCGATGGCCGCGCTGGAGGTGGTCTTGCCAACGCCTCCTTTACCCGAAGTAACAACAATAATGCGTGCCATAGAAATTCCTTGTTAAAAAGGGATCAATTCAACGGTTGAACGGTCAACGCGTCGTCTGCCAGCAGCAGACGAGCCGCTTTGCCATAAAATTCGGCTGGGATCTTGTCGCTCAGCCAATATTCACCTGCGATGGACACCAGTTCCGCCGTCAGGTGACTACAAAATATTTGTGCTTCCCGATCGCCACTTGCGCCCGCGAGCGCACGCCCACGCATCATACCGTAGACGTGAATATTGCCATCCGCAATCAGTTCAGCGCCAGCACTGACGTGGCTTGTAACAATTAGATCACAGTTTGGCGCATAAATTCGCTGACCGGAACGAACCGGCACATCAATCAATCGCGTTTTTGTGACAGGTGTAACGTTTTGAACCGGAGGAGGGGGCGTCTGCACTGCCGCTGGGGCCGAACGAGGGGCTTTTTCTTTGCCTTCGGTCAAAAGCGGTAGCCCAGCCCGGTCAATCTCGGCTTTCAGTTCAGCATCTTTACAGCCGCTAATGCCGACAATACGCAGCCCGGTGGATGAAACCGCCTGCTGGAGAAGTTTCCAGTTAACCGGGGCATCCAGACCGCTCACATTGACGACAACGGGGGCATGTTTCAGAAAGGCGGGTGCCTGCGCGATTTTATCTTCTAACGCCTGACGAATAACCTCGGGTTTTGCATCATGCAAATGAACCACTGATAAGGTGAAGCTACTGCCTTTAAGCTCGATGGGCGTGTTTGACATCCTGGCCTTACTCAATTTGCTATTAACCGCAACAACTCGCTGCGATATTCCGAAGAGTATCAGGCATGTTATAGTCAGGAGTATATTGAGGCAAGCAACCACCCATTAATTCAGAGTAAAAACATGTTTTGTGTGATCTATAGAAGTACAAGCCGTGACCAGACCTATCTTTATGTCGAAAAGAAAGACGATTTTTCGCGCGTGCCTGAAGAATTAATGAAAAACTTTGGCCGCCCTCAGCTGGCGATGCTGCTGCCGCTTGACGGGCGTAAGACGCTGGTGAATGCCGATCTGGAAAAAGTGAAATTGGCATTAACCGAGCAAGGCTATTATTTACAGCTTCCGCCACCACCCGAGAATTTATTAAAACAGCATCTTGAGGTGAACGGAAAGAAATAAACCCGGACGCTTCCGGGAACAACACATCAACCGTTTAGGGGTCGACCATGTATCAACATCATAACTGGCAAGGTGCATTACTGGATTATCCCGTCAGCAAAGTCGTCTGCGTGGGCAGCAACTACGCAAAACACATTCAGGAAATGGGCAGCGCGACGCCAGAAGAGCCGGTACTGTTTATTAAGCCCGAAACCGCACTCTGCGATATTCGCCAGCCGCTGGCGTTACCGCAAGGGTTGGGTTCTGTCCACCACGAAGTGGAGCTGGCCGTGCTGATTGGCGCCACGCTGCGCCAGGCTTCTGAAGAGCATGTGCAAAAAGCGATTGCCGGTTACGGTGTCGCCCTGGATCTCACCCTGCGTGATGTGCAGGGTAAGATGAAGAAAGCGGGGCAACCGTGGGAAAAAGCCAAAGGCTTTGATAACTCCTGCCCCATTTCGGGTTTTGTTCCGGTGAGCGAGTTTACTGATGACCCGCAGGCCACCCCGCTCAGCCTGAAGGTGAACGGCGAGGTTCGCCAGCAGGGCACTACGGCCGACATGATCCACAAGATCGTCCCGCTGATTGCCTACATGAGCCGCTTCTTCACCCTGAAACCGGGTGATGTGATCCTGACCGGTACGCCAGAGGGCGTCGGCCCGCTCAACGGTGGCGATGAGCTTGAGGTCAGTTTCAACGGCCTGTCGCTGAAAACACGCGTGCTGTAAAAACACCTTGCCGCCCGAAATGGGCGGCAAAACTTGCATCAACGTGCCAGACTCGTTATAAGGTGCGCTTTCTTTTGACGTGTGGACATCCTGATGAACGACATCCCTTTCTGGCAAAGTAAAACGCTCGACGAAATGACCGACGCGGAGTGGGAGTCGTTGTGCGACGGCTGCGGACAGTGCTGCCTGCACAAGCTGATGGATGAGGACTCCGACGAGATCTATTTCACCAACGTCGCCTGCAAGCAACTGAACATCAAAACCTGCCAGTGCCGCAACTACGAACGCCGCTTTGAGTACGAGCCGGACTGCATCAAATTAACCCGTGAAAATTTGCCGACCTTTGAGTGGTTACCGCACACCTGCGCGTATCGCCTGCTGGCGGAAGGAAAAGATCTGCCGAAATGGCATCCGCTGCTAACCGGCTCTAAAGCGGCTATGCACGGCGAACGCATTTCCGTGCGCCATATTGCGGTGAAAGAGTCTGAAGTGCGGGACTGGGAAGACCACATCATGAATCACCCTAATCGGTGATAATAAAAAACCCGCCGAGGCGGGTTTTTTATTATGCGCTGTTGTGTCGGGTGGCGCTGCGCTTATCCGACCTACAAAACCGTAGGCCTGCGCAAGCGAAGCGCCGCCGGGCAACTTAGCGCCCGAACAGATCGCGTTTCTTCGGCTTAAACGGCTGGGCAATCAGCACCAGCAGGGCCACAACGAAGTAGGCCACAAAAATACCCACCAGCCACTGCGGCATCTCCAGCGTCAGGAATTCCCACTGACGCACAGAACAGTCGCCGGACGCCACAAAGACCTGCGGCAGCCACTTATCCAGCGGCAGCCAGCTTGGGAAGCGGGCGGCAAAATCACAGGTCATAAATGGTGACGGATGCAGCTGCATCATGGTGTGTTCCCAGGAGAGTTCAATTCCCTTCCAGGCACTGTACAGCCAGATAGCGATACCGGCGTAGCGTAACGGTGATTTCGGGGCAATCGCGCCCACCAGACCCGCGCCCATAATGCCGAACAATGCGCAACGTTCGTAGATACACAGCACGCAGGGCTTCAACCCCATCACATGCTGGAACCACAACGCGACCATTTCCAGCGCAAAGGCGGTCAGGGCCATTAACAACCACGCTCCGCGACCGCGAGAGCACTGGTTTAAAAATCTCAACATAATCATTTCCCTGGAACATGCTTAGAAAGCGCAGTGTAAACGAATTCGTTTTCCGCGCCACCTGTACCTGACGAAATAAAACGTAATTGGATGTTTATCATGCGAAAAGGCAAACGGGCAGCGAACTGCCCGATTTACACATCTTAATGCGCGGCAAGTATACCCGCTTGTATCAGCCAGTGCGTATAAGGAATGAGGGTAATTTTGACGCAAAGCAAACCCACAATCGTCAGTACCAGCGTATAGGGCAGGGCCATCCAGACCATTCTTCCATAAGAAAGTCGTATGAGTGGCGCAAGCGCTGAGGTCAGCAGGAACAGGAATGCGGCCTGGCCGTTAGGTGTCGCCACGGAAGGGAGGTTGGTACCGGTGTTGATCGCCACCGCCAGCAGCTCAAATTGTTGAGCGCTGATAACGCCTTGCTCCATGGCTGCTTTCGCTTCGTTGATATACACCGTGCCGACAAAAACGTTATCGGAAATGGAGGAGAGCAAACCGTTAAACAGGTAAAACAGCGAAAGCTGGGCGTCGGGCGCGGCCTGTAATACAAAAGCAATAATCGGCGCAAACAGGTGCTGATCGATAATCACCGCCACCACCGCAAAGAATACCGCCAGCAGCGCGGTAAACGGCAGGGCTTCGGTAAAGGCTTTGCCGATAGCGTGCTCGTCGGTTACGCCGCTAAAGGTGGTGGCGAGAATAATAACCGACAGGCCAATTAACCCCACCTCAGCAAGATGAAAAGCCAGCGCAGCGATAAGCCAGACGCCAATGATGCCTTGTGCGATCAGGCGTAGCGTATCCTGGCGTGTGCGCTGACGGCGACTTTGCACGTCGAATCTATGCAGCTCCTGTCGCACCGTTTCAGGAAGCTTCGCGCCGTAGCCAAAGACGCTGAATTTCTCGACAAGAATACAGGTGACGACGCCGCAGAGCAGCACCGGAACGCTCACTGGCGCCATGCGCAGGAAGAATTCGCCGAAATGCCAGTCCGCCGCTTTGGCGATGATCAGGTTTTGCGGTTCCCCAACCATCGTCATCACGCCGCCCAGCGCTGTCCCCACACCAGCATGCATCATCAGGCTACGCAGGAACGCGCGGAACTGCTCCAGCACCTCACGGTTATGCGCGTCGACATGGCTATCGTCCTGCAAATCCTCACCGGGTCGAGAAGACGCGACGCGATGATAAATGCCGTAAAAGCCGACGGCCACGCTAATCACGACGGCCACCACCGTCAGGGCATCAAGGAAGGCCGACAGAAACGCTGCCGCGAGACAAAACGCCACCGACAGGATCGTTTTTGAGGGAATGCTCAGCAGCAGCCGGGTAAAGATAAACAGCAGTAGCTGCTTCATAAAGTAGATGCCAGCCACCATAAACATCAGCAGCAGAAGCACCTCAAGATTGGATGCCAGCTCCTGTTTAACATGCTCCGCGCTGGTCATGCCAATCACCACCGCTTCAAATGCCAGCAGGCCGCCGGGAAGGAGTGGATAGCATTTCAGCGCCATCGCCAGGGTGAAGATAAATTCCGCCACCAGCAGCCATCCGGCAACAAACGGATTGACATAAAACAGGATGGGGTTAACGACCAGGAATACCAGAAGTATGAGTTTGTACCAGTCAGGTGACTGGCCTAAAAAGTTGCGCCACAGCGCGCGGCCAAATGAAATTTCCACGACAGACGTCCTTCCCCGTCAAATAAGGCAAAACATCAGTATACGCAAAAATGGTGGCGTAGAGGGGCATTAGGTCAAATTGTAAATTTCACAAAAATGAAACGGCGATCCCTCTTTTCTCTCTTTGCTGCGCTATCTGCCTCTGCGAGCCTCTGGTATGATGAGTCCAATTTGCTAAAGCTGTGTAATGGAAATCTCACTATGGTCATTAAGGCGCAGAGCCCGGCGGGTTTCGCGGAAGAGTACATCATTGAAAGCATCTGGAATAATCGTTTCCCTGCGGGATCAATTCTACCTGCTGAACGCGAACTCTCTGAACTGATTGGCGTCACCCGTACTACGTTGCGTGAAGTTCTGCAGCGTCTGGCACGTGATGGCTGGTTGACGATTCAGCACGGCAAGCCAACAAAAGTAAACAACTTCTGGGAAACGTCCGGGCTGAACATTCTTGAAACGCTGGCGCGTCTCGACCACGAAAGTGTGCCGCAGCTGATCGACAATCTGCTCTCCGTGCGTACCAACATCGCGACTATCTTTATCCGTACCGCGTTCCGTCAGCATCCTGAAGATGCGCTCGCGGTGCTGGCCAGCGCGAACGAGGTCGAAGACCACGCTGACGCTTTCGCCACGCTTGACTATAACGTCTTCCGCGGCCTGGCCTTTGCCTCCGGTAACCCGATTTACGGCCTGATCCTGAACGGGATGAAAGGGCTCTATACCCGTATCGGTCGCCACTACTTTGCTAACCCTGAAGCCCGCAGCCTGGCGCTGGGTTTCTACCATAAGCTGAGCAAGCTCTGTACCGAAGGGCTGCACGATCAGGTTTATGAGACGGTGCGTCGCTATGGGCATGATTCCGGTGAAATTTGGCACCGCATGCAGAAAACGCTCCCGGGCGATTTAGCGATTCAGACCCGCTAAAAGAAAAAACCTCTCTTATGAGAGGTTTTTTTTCGTCGGGTGGCGGCTACGCCTTACCCGACCTACGGTTCTTGTAGGCTCGGTAAGCGTAGCGCCACAGGGCAAAAGCGACACTACAGCGTATTCAACCGCGCCGGGCACCGCTCCAGCAGCTCCACGCTGCCGTCTTCATTCTGCTGTTCAAGCAACACGTCAAAGCCCCACAGCCGATGCACGTGCTTCAGCACCTCTTTACGCCCTTTATCCAGCGGCGCGCGGTTGTGCGGGATATAGCGCAGCGTCAGGGAGCGGTCACCGCGTAAATCCACATTCCATACCTGAATATTCGGCTCAAGGTTGCTCAGGTTGTACTGGGAAGAGAGGCGAGAGCGGATCTCGCGGTATCCCTCTTCGTTATGGATCGCCGAAATTTCCAGGTAATTGTTACGGTCATCATCCAGCACGGTGAAGAAACGGAAATCTCGCATGATCTTCGGCGACATAAACTGGCTGATAAAGCTCTCATCCTTAAAGTCACGCATCGCGAAATGCAGCGTTTCCAGCCAGTCAGAACCGGCGATGTCCGGGAACCAGTATTTGTCTTCCTCCGTCGGCGACTGGCAGATGCGCTTGATGTCCTGGAACATCGCAAAGCCAAGGGCGTACGGGTTGATGCCGCTGTACCATGGGCTGTTATAAGCAGGCTGGAACACCACGTTGGTGTGGCTGTGCAGAAACTCCATCATAAAGCGTTCGGAGACTTTCCCTTCGTCATACAGGTGGTTAAGGATGGTGTAGTGCCAGAAGGTCGCCCAACCTTCGTTCATCACCTGCGTCTGTTTCTGCGGGTAGAAATACTGGCTCACCTTACGCACAATGCGCAGGATCTCGCGCTGCCACGGCTCCAGCAGCGGGGCGTTCTTCTCCATAAAGTAGAGCAGGTTTTCCTGCGGCTCAGACGGATAACGACGCGCTTCGGCGACCGTTTTCTCCTCCTCACGCTTCGGCAGGGTACGCCACAGCATATTCACCTGGCTTTGCAGATACTCCTCGCGGCTTTTCTGCCGGGCCTTCTCCTCCTGTAAGGAGATTTTTTGCGGACGCTTGTAGCGGTCAACGCCGTAGTTCATCAGCGCGTGGCAGGAATCGAGCAGTTTTTCCACTTCATCCACGCCGTAGCGCTCTTCGCATTCGGTAATGTATTTACGGGCGAAAATCAGGTAATCGACAATCGAGCTGGCATCCGTCCAGCTGCGGAAAAGATAGTTGTTCTTGAAGAAAGAGTTGTGCCCGTAGCAGGCGTGCGCCATCACCAGCGCCTGCATGGTAATGGTGTTCTCCTCCATCAGATAGGCAATACACGGATTGGAGTTAATGACGATCTCATACGCCAGCCCCTGTTGACCGTGTTTATACAGCCGCTCCGTTTCAATAAATTTCTTACCAAAAGACCAGTGCGGATAGTTGATCGGCATCCCGACGCTGGAGTAGGCATCCATCATCTGTTCGGACGTAATGACTTCAATTTGATGGGGATAGGTATCCAGGCGATACAGTTTTGCTACCCGGTCAATCTCGGCCAGATAGACATCAAGCAGCTCGAAGGTCCAGTCGGGTCCATCGCTCAGACGTATGTTGTCCTTGGATATGGAATCAATAGTAGCCATTAGCGCGCCCTCGTTGTTGGGAGCTCTCTCTGTCTGGAGAGCCTCCTTTCAAGCATAGATCAACGTGTTAAAAAGCGTGCTGAAGCAGAAATTTTTTCTTTGCGATTTCGCGTTTTTGATACGGCAAAAAAAGCGGGTCTCGCAGAGTTTTATGCTGGATAAAAATAACGCGCAGCAGGAGATCCCAAATTAGCACTATCCCCTGATACAGGGGGATGTGTGAGGTAAGTCACCATAAAAAAGTCGTATGTTGAATAATATTTTCAACTAGGTTATCAATCTGTAATTAGAAGATTGTTCTTTTGCACATAATGGAGTGGCTATGCGTGTTGTCATACTGGGAAGTGGTGTCGTTGGCGTAACCAGCGCCTGGTATTTAAGTCAGTCGGGGCATGAGGTTACCGTTATCGATCGTGAATCTGGCCCGGCGCTTGAAACCAGTGCGGCGAACGCCGGACAAATCTCTCCGGGTTATGCGGCGCCGTGGGCAGCACCCGGCGTGCCGTTAAAGGCGATTAAGTGGATGTTCCAGCGTCACGCGCCGCTGGCGATCAGTCTCGACGGCACGCAGTTCCAGCTGAAGTGGATGTGGCAAATGCTGCGCAACTGTGACACCCGCCACTACATGGAAAATAAAGGACGCATGGTGCGTCTGGCGGAGTACAGCCGTGATTGCCTGAAAGCCTTACGCGCCTCGACGGGCATTGAGTACGAAGGCCGTCAGGGCGGTACGCTGCAGCTGTTCCGCACTGAACAACAGTATGAAAACGCCACCCGCGATATCGCCGTGCTGGAAGATGCGGGCGTACCCTATCAGCTGCTGGAAGCCAGCCAGCTGGGGCAGGTGGAGCCTGCACTGGCGGAAGTGGCGCATAAACTGACGGGCGGCCTGCGCCTGCCGAATGACGAAACCGGCGACTGCCAGCTCTTTACCCAACGTCTGGCGCAAATGTGCGAGCAGGCAGGGGTGAAATTCCGCTTTAACACCTCTGTCGACAAGCTGCTGTCGGAAGGGGAAAAAATTTACGGCGTGAAGTGTGGCGAAGAGGTGATCAAAGCCGATGCCTACGTGATGGCGTTTGGTTCGTACTCCACCGCCATGCTGAAAGGTATCCTCGATATTCCGGTCTACCCGCTGAAAGGCTACTCGCTGACCATTCCGGTGAAAGAAGAGAGCGGCGCGCCCGTGTCGACCATTCTGGACGAAACCTACAAAATCGCCATCACCCGCTTCGACAACCGCATTCGTGTGGGCGGCATGGCGGAGATCGTGGGCTTCAACACCGAACTACTGCAGCCGCGTCGTGAAACCCTCGAAATGGTGGTGGGCGATCTCTTCCCGCGCGGAGGCTTTGTCGAACAGGCGACCTTCTGGACCGGTCTGCGCCCCATGACGCCGGACGGGACGCCGATTGTCGGCCGCACGCCGTACAAAAACCTGTGGACCAATACCGGGCACGGTACGCTTGGCTGGACGATGGCCTGCGGCTCGGGTCAACTGCTGAGCGACCTGATATCTGGCCGCACGCCAGCAATTCCGTTTGACGATTTAAGTGCCGCACGTTATCAATCAGGGTTTACCCCATCGCGTCCGCAGCACCTGCACGGCGCACATAACTAAGGAGTCGTCATGTCCCGTCCCATTCTGGCTCAGCTGGATTTGCAGGCCCTGAAGGATAACCTGCAAATTGTTCGCCGTGCTGCGCCGGGTACACGCGTCTGGTCGGTAGTCAAGGCAAATGCCTACGGCCACGGCATTGACCGCATCTGGAGCGCCCTTAGCGCAACTGACGGTTTTGCGTTACTCAATCTGGAAGAGGCGATTCTGCTGCGCGAGCGCGGCTGGAAAGGGCCCATCCTGCTGCTGGAAGGCTTTTTCCACGCCGACGATCTGCCGCTGCTGGACAAATACCGTCTGACCACCAGCGTTCACAGCAACTGGCAGATTAAGGCGATTCAGGATGCGAAGCTCCACGCGCCGCTGGATATCTATCTCAAGGTGAACAGCGGCATGAACCGCCTGGGCTTCCAGCCTGAGCGGGTCCATACGGTCTGGCAGCAGCTGCGTGCCCTGAAAAATGTCGGTGAAATGACGTTGATGGCGCATTTTGCGGATGCTGAAAAGCCGGACGGCATTGCCGATGCCATGGTCCGCATTGAGCAGGCGGCAGAAGGGCTGGATTGCCCACGTTCGCTGTCGAACTCGGCGGCGACGCTTTGGCACCCTGAAGCCCACTATAACTGGGTGCGTCCGGGTATCGTACTGTACGGCGCATCTCCCTCAGGTCAGTGGCAGGACGTCGCCAACAGCGGCCTGAAGCCGGTCATGACCCTGCGCAGTGAAATCATTGGCGTGCAGACGCTGAAGACGGGTGACACGGTAGGCTATGGCAGCCGCTACCGTGCGGCGGGCGAGCAGCGCATCGGGATTGTCGCGGGCGGTTATGCGGACGGCTATCCGCGTCTGGCGCCAACCGGCACGCCCGTGTGGGTGGATGGGGTTCGCACGGGCACGGTAGGGACTATCTCAATGGATATGATGGCGATAGATTTAACCCCCTGTCCGCAGGCGGGCATCGGATCGCCGGTCGAGCTGTGGGGTAATGAGGTTAAAATCGACGATGTGGCTTCCGCTGCGGGCACGGTCGGCTATGAATTGATGTGCGCGCTGGCACCGAGAGTGCCGGTTGTGACGGTGTAACGAATGGTTGTGTCGGGTGGCGCTAACGCTTACCCGACCTACCTTCGAGGGTTTTGTAGGCCGGGTAAGGCGAAGCCGCCACCCGGCAAAAAAACAACTACTCCGTTTCCTCTTCCATCGGCCTGACCCCGACTTTTCTCACCGCGTTATCTTCTTTCTCCGCAACCGTCCAGATCATCCCGGCGAACTCTACCTGGTCACCGACGACGGGTGCAGCGCCCAGCAGCTGCTGAATGATTTCCCCGAGCGTTTGCTGCTTGTCGCGGTACTCAAGCCCCTCATCCAGGCCGTAAATCAGCGCCACATCGGCAAACTTGGCGCTGGCTTCGAGAATAAAATCGCCGAAGAACCGCTGGTCCAGCGCGACAGGAGGCGACTGGCTGAACAGTTTGCCCAGCGCGGGCAGGTCGCGCTCGCGGCCGATGACGCACAGAATATCGCCTTCGCGCAGGCGGGTGCTGCCGGTAGGGTGCAGAAGGGCATTATCGCGGAACAAGGCGGCAATGCGCGTTTCGGCGGGCATATGCAGATCGCGCAGTGAGGCTCCCACGCACCATTTGTCGGCGCTGAGCTGGTAAACAAACTGCTCCCACGGGTTTTCCGGGTGAATATCCAGCCCCACGCGGGAGACCGGCCAGCCAACGGGCGGCACCACCACTTTGGCCTTTTTCGCCGCCCACCCGAGCGACGTCCCCTGGAACAGCAGCGAAATCAGCACCACGAAGAACGCCACGTTAAAGAACAGCCGCGCGTTGTCCAGACCGGCCATCATCGGGAACACGGCAAGGATAATCGGCACCGCGCCGCGCAGGCCCACCCAGCTGATGAACACCCGTTCGCGCAGGTTGAAGCCGCGAAACGGCAGCAGACCCGCAAACACCGAGAGCGGACGGGCGAAGAAGATCATCCACGCAGAAAGCAGCAGCGCCGGAACGGCGATCGGCAGCAGGTCGGATGGCGTGACCAGAAGGCCCAGCACCAGGAACATGCCGATCTGCGCCAGCCACGCCAGGCCGTCGAAGTTCTGCAAAATGGCATGGCGGTTACGAATCGGCCGGTTGCCCATCAGGAAACCGCAGAGGTAGACGGCGAGAATGCCGCTGCCGTCCAGCGCGGTGGTGACGGCAAAAATCAGAATCCCGCCGCTCAGCGCCAGCAGGGGGTAAAGCCCCGCGGGCAGCGAGATGCGGTTGATCATCTGTTGTAACAGGTATCCCCCCGCCAGGCCGATAACAATCCCCAGCCCAAACTGCTGCAGGATATGCCAGGCGAACATCCAGCTTAATCCGGTTTCGTGCTGCTGAATCATCTCAATCAGCGTGATGGTGAGAAACACCGCCATCGGATCGTTACTGCCGGACTCAATCTCAAGCGTTGAGCCGACGCGCTCGTTTAGCCCTTTACCGCCAAGCAGGGAAAATACCGCTGCGGCGTCGGTTGAACCGACAATCGCGCCGATCAGCAAACCTTCCATGAGATTGAGATGGAAAAGCCACGCGGCCATCATTCCGGTGAGGCCGGAGGTAATCAACACGCCGACCGTCGCGAGCGACAGCGCAGGCCCTAAGGCGACGCGGAAAGAGCTCGCCTGAGTGCGCATCCCGCCGTCCAGCAGGATCACCGCCAGCGCGAGGTTACTCACCATGTAAGCGAAAGGGTAGTTATCGAATGGGATACCGCCGATGCCATCAATGCCGGCCAACATGCCGATAGCGAGGAAAATAACAAGAATAGGTATGCCGAGACGTGATGAAAATGAACTCAATAAAATACTGCTGGTTACAAGCACAGAACCCAGAATGAAAAGGCTGATTATTGCTGCGGCATCCAATGTTGTCGTACTCCCACCTCAATGTTAACGCTGTTATTAAAACCCTAACATATTAACGACAGGAACAGCGTTTTATTGAGGCGGTTTAAGCGATTTTTTATGCCTTTAAGACCGGATGGCCGCTGAGAGTGAGCCGACTGCCTGAATTATTATGCGTCAGCGTCGCCTGAGCGCCCAGCGGCAGGGTAACGGTCTGCTGCTCATGGCCAAAATCGAGCCCCGTAATCACCGGAATATCCAGCCGCGAGCGGATGAAATCAACCATCGTCTCAAGGGAGTAGCCTGCATCATAGTCATTCGGTGCCGATCCGCTAAAGCTGCCGAGCACGATGGCGGACTGTCGCGCGAGAATGCCCGCATGGTAAAGCTGGAGCAGCATTCGCTCGACGCGGAACGGATGCTCGTTGATATCTTCCAGCACCAGGATGCCATCCTCAATCTGGGGCAGCCACGGCGTGCCAATCAGCGACACCAGCATCGCCAGGTTTCCACCCCAGAGCTGGCCTTCACATTCCCAGTGCGGCCCATTTCCCTGCCACTCAACGCTGTAGGTCGAATTTTGCAGCGCGCGCCAGAAATGTTCCTGGGTGAACGCATCCAGCTCCGGCGCGCCGAAGTTACCGGCCAGCATCGGGCCGCTGAAGGTAATGACGTTGTGCAGTGCCAGCAGGCCGAGCTGGATCGCCGTGAAATCGCTGTGTCCACAAATCAGCAGAGGATCCTGCTGCTGGCGTTTTGCCAGGCCTTGCCAGTCGATACTCTCCAGCAATCGGCTCGCGCCATACCCGCCGCGCACCGCAAGCACAATCTGGTTAGCGCCCTTCAGGTTCACCAGGTTGTTGATATCATTCAGTCTCTGCGCTTCTGTTCCGGCAAAACGCTGCAGGCGGCGGGGGATAATAGTCTGATTTTCTACCCGATGGCCGGATTCCAGTAAGCGCTGAACGCCCCGCTGTGCCGCGTCCTGGTTGATGCAGTAACCCGACGGCGCGATAAGATGAAACTGAGACATGGCAATTCCTTGCTGAATGAGAAACTAATTGTCTATATCATGCCGCTTATACGCCGCCTGCTTCAAGAGGCGGCGCACTGTGATGACCGGCTATAAGGATAGATGACGTGAAATTGAGATGGTTTGCTTTTTTGATTGTGTTGCTTGCTGGCTGTAGTTCAAAACATGATTATCAAAATCCGCCCTGGAACCCGGAAGTGCCGGTGAAACGGGCCATGCAGTGGATGCCGATCAGCGAACAAGCCGGGAAGGCCTGGGGCGTGAGCCCGCGACTGGTCACGGCGATCATTGCCGTGGAATCCGGCGGCAACCCAACGCTCGTCAGTAAATCCAACGCGGTGGGGCTGATGCAGCTTAAAGCATCAACGGCAGGCAAAGAGGTCTACCGCTATATGGGCTGGCGCGGTCAGCCGTCGACTAGCGAGCTGAAAAACCCGGAACGCAACATCTCGATGGGAACAGCTTACCTGAGCATTCTGGAACACGGCGTGCTGAAGGGGATTGAAGATCCTGAAGTGATGCAGTACGCGCTGGTGGTCTCTTACGTGAACGGTGCCGGTGCGCTGCTCAGAACCTTCTCGTCCGACCGTAAAGAGGCGATTGAAGAGATAAACGACATGGACAAAGACGAGTTCTTTGAACATGTTGTGAAGAACCACCCGTCACCGCAGGCACCTCGGTATATCTGGAAAGTACAGAAAGCGATGGACGCCATGTAACGCCGTTGTCGGGCGGCCTCGCTGCCCGACGCCCCTCACAAGACTTTATTCGCCCGTTCCCGCGCCTCTCGCTCCAGAGAGAAGATGATGCGCTGAAGCTCGCGCTCTGCACCCGGCCCCACGTTGAGAAAGCGAAAGCTCAGACGGGGTGTGGAAATGGTCTCGTTCTTGCTGTCCACCACCTTACGCTCGCTGATGGCAATCAGCTGCGCATCGAAATAAAACCGTCCCCAGCCGCCCATATCCAGCTCAATCTGCGTGAATCGCATGCCTTCAACCAGCCCGTCAGGTTTTGGGGTATCCATCAGCGCGCCCATGCCGCCCAACGACAGGTCAAAAAGGCGGAAGCGGATCTCTTTTTTATCCGGCATTTTTGCCCGACAAAAATAAGCGGGATGGAGCGGGGCGCTGATGCGGAAATATTCCCGACGCTGGACAAACCAGAGGTTATCAGGCAGCGGCGAGGTAAAAGCAGGCAGCCCCAGATATTCGCTCAGCTCCAGTCGCGGCAGAATAAATTCCACCTTTGCGCCGTGAGTTTCAGCCATCACCGAGATTTTTTCCGCCCGCTGTGCGGCGCGGTTCTCATGCTCCTGGCTGCCCAGGTCGACGATCAGACGGTCGGACGACACGTCCAGGATCTTGCTGATAAACTGATTGTTTGACCAACGCATGCGTAGCGGCACTTCACCTTTTTGCAGGTCGCGTAAAACCCCTAATACAGCCAGCGGATTTTGTTTCAGGAACTGCTCACTGTAATTACTCACGCCAGATTGCTCCTTGATATTTGACAGACTGTCTCTGCGTTATCGGCAATCTGAAATGAAACTTAATACAAACCGGTGATTTTTTTTACTGACCGCCGTAATTTAAGTCGGTGAGATGAAAATGATTTTCGGGCGATGACCTATACTTATGTCACCAGCGCGGAAGGTTTTCCGTGCATGCGTTAAACCTGCAAGAGGGCATCGCTATGGGTATCATCGCCTGGATTATCTTTGGTCTTATTGCCGGCGCTATCGCCAAATTGATCATGCCGGGAAATGATGGTGGCGGCTTTATTCTGACCTGTGTACTCGGTGTTGTCGGGGCGGTTGTCGGCGGCTGGCTGGCAACGATGTTTGGCTTTGGCGGCAGCATCAGCGGTTTCGATCTCCACAGTTTTCTGGTCGCGGTGGTCGGCGCGATCGTTGTACTGGGCATATTCCGGTTACTCCGACGGGCATAACATGTTCATAAGCGGCTCTCATCTGAGGGCCGTTTTTTTTATCCGCGTATTGATTTGCTAATCGAAATGATAATAATTGTCGTTCCCAGTACTATCTATAACAAAGACGACAATTATGAATACCTCACGTTTTGCGTTATGTGCGTTGGCAGGAGCCGTGGCGCTGGCATTGCAGGCACAGGCTTTTGCCGAAGAATCGACTATTGTAGTCACGGGCGCAGAGCAGGGCAGCGCGCTTCCTTCATGGACGAACAGTGCGACCAAATCGGCGGTGGCTGAAAGTAAAACGCCGCAGGTGATCAATACCCTTTCTGAGCAGGAGATAGAAAAGCGTCACGCGAACTCCGTGAATGAAATCCTGCGCTATGCCCCGGGCGTCTCGACCGAGGTGAGGGGCAGTACCTCGTACATGAGCGAATACAAAATCCGCGGGTTTACCGTTGACCAGGAATTCTATAACGGTCTGCAGCTGCCGTATAACGTCACCGGGAACACCAAAGCGCGCATCGATCCGCTGCTGATTGAGAGCGTTGATATTCTGAAAGGTCCCTCTTCAGTGCTGTACGGTGGCGGCTCGCCGGGTGGTCTGGTGAATATTCAAAGTAAGAAGCCGCAACAAGCGTCCCGTACCGAGGTGGGTTTTAACACCGGCACCCGTAACCTGAAAGAGGGCTACCTCGATTCAACCGGGCAAATCGCTGACAGCGACTGGAACTACCGTCTGCTGGGGAAAGCGACGGAAAATGACGACCAGCCGCACACCACGCGCTACGAAAACTATCTCGTGGCACCGTCAGTGACCTGGCAGCCGGACAGCAAAACGCGTCTCACCATTGATGCGCTGGCGCAAAATACCCCGAGCCTGTCGCCGTCCGACCCGCTGCCGCTCGCCTATCTGCGCTCGAGCTATGCCGATCGCCGGGACTATGCCGGGGACGAGTGGAGCGGATTCAAACAGCGCCAGTGGATGCTGGGCTACAGCTTTGAACATGAGTTTGATAGCGGCTGGGGCTTTAATCAGAAAGCGCGCTATTTCGACGTGGACACCCATCAGCGCAGCGTCTATTCAACCGGGCCTGGGAGCGAGGTCTATCAACTCAATCGCTTTGCTTACACCACGGATGAAGACCTTCAGAGCTTCAACATCGACAACCAGGTCACCAAAACGGTTGCGCTGGGGGATTGGAAACATCATCTGCTGGCCGGGTTTGACTATCAGAAGCTGAACTCGCACTTCCACTACCGATACGCCTCCTCAACACCGGGTATTGATATGCGCAATCCTGACCACGCGCAGATAGATGAAGGCGCGCTGGGGCTGTATACAGCCCAGAAAAACCGTCTGAGCTATCAGCAGAACGGCTACTACCTGCAGGATCAGGTGGAGTTCGGCGGATTAAACCTGCTGGGCAGCCTGCGCTATGACGATTACCGCTCCGTGACCACGAATTACCTGCAAAACGGCGACAAAGCGTATGTCTCTCAGGATCGGGTCACCAAACGTCTGGGGGCGCTTTACGCCTTCGACAATGGGATTTCGCCTTTCATCAGCTATTCCGAAGGCTTTGCGCCGGTATCCCCACAGGGGACGCTCGTCGCCAAAGACGTCAAGCCAACCACCAGCAAGCAGGTTGAGGGCGGGGTGAAATACCTGCTGGCAGACTACGCCACCACCTTTACCGCATCGGTGTTTAACATTCGCCAGAAAAATGTCGTCACCTCCGATCCCGGCTTCCTCAACTACCGTCAGACCGGGGAAGTGGAATCCAAAGGGGCTGAGCTGTCGGCGGTCAGCCGTCCGACGGATAACCTGACGCTGATTGCGAACTATGCTTACACCCACGCGATCAATACGGAAGATGATAAATACCAGGGCAAGCGTCCAACACAGGTGCCGGAGAATGCCTTTAACCTGTGGGGCGACTACACCTTCGACAGTACGCCGCTGAAAGGGTTAATGCTGGGGGCTGGCGCGCGCTATACCGGGCCGATGGAAATTTCACCGAGTAACGATGCGGGCAAACTTGGGGGCACCACGCAGTACGATCTGGCGGCCTCTTACCGCATGGGCGAAGTCCTGCCGTCGCTGGAAGGGCTGACGGTGAAAGCCAGCGCGCAGAACATCACCAATAAAGAGACGCTGACCTGTTACGACGCAACCAACTGCTGGATTGGGCGTGACCGGACGTTCCAGTTAGGGGCGAGTTACAGCTTCTGATGAGCTTTCCCCCTCTCCCTTGAGGGAGAGGGGTAGCACGAGTAGGCCGGGTAAGGCGTAGCCGCCACCCGGCAATACCCTTACTGCGCCGCGCTTTTCGCTGGCGCGGCGTCATCATTTGCCGCTGGCTGATTCTCCGGCACGCTGTCGCACGGTTTCTCTTTCGGACAAACCAGGTCCAGCATTTTGAGCGTCACGCCGTTGCTCCAGCCAAATCCATCCTGCAACGGATATTCACCGCCGCCCCCGCCGGTGCCGGTAGACGAGACATCATACTTCTCCACCAGCTTCTTCTCGCGGTCGTAGGTGTGCTGAACGTTTTTCAGGAAGCGCCAGGTCACGTCCATCGCCACTTTGTCCTGTCCATAGTTCTGCAATCCTTCCGTTGCAACCCACTGCAGCGGTGCCCAGCCGTTTGGCGCATCCCACTGCTGGCCGCTGTTGACGGTGGTGGTCGTAATGCCGCCCGGCTTCAGCAGGCGTGAAGAGGTCGCTGCAGCCACTTTATCCGCGCGGTCCTGTGCCGCCGCCTTCACGTAAAGCGGGAACAGGGCGGCGGCGGTGAGCTGATTACGCACCTTTTTACTCTTGAGATCGTAATCCGCGTACCAGCCCTCTTTTTCATTCCACAGATGGCTCTCGATGGCCTTCTGGCGCGAAGCGGCCAGTGCCTCATATTTGCTCGCACCGGAGGTATCGCCATCCTCCTGGCTTGCCCGTGCCAGTAGCTTCTCCATCTTGAACATCAGGGCGTTCAGGTCCACCGGCACAATGCTGGTGGTGCGGATGGTGCCAAGCTTTTGCGGATCGTCCATCCAGCGGGAGCTAAAGTCCCAGCCTGACGCGGCTGCCGAGCGCAGATCGCGGTAAATTTCCGTCGCCGGGCGGTTAGGGTTGTTTTTCGCAGTGTTTACATCATCGAGCCAGGATTCAGGACGCGGGGTATCGCGGTCATCCCAGTAGCGGTTGAGGATTGTCCCGTCATCCAGCTTCACCACGCGTTTGTTGGCCTGGCCCGGCTGCAGGCTATCGACGCCCTCCATCCAGTAGGCATACTCTTTCTCCATCTGCGGACGGTATTTTTTCAACGCATCTTTATCATGCGTCGCCAGCAGTTCGACCATCAGGGAGAAGAACGGCGGCTGCGAACGGCTCAGGTAGTAGCTGCGGTTGCCGTTAGGGATGTGGCCGAAGGTGTCAATTTCATAGGCGAAGTTGTCCACCATATCGCTGATTTTGTCCCAGTGGCCGCTTTCGGCCAGGCCCAGCATAGTGAAATAGCTGTCCCAGTAATACACCTCGCGGAAACGCCCGCCGGGCACCACGTAAGGTTTTGGAAGCGGCAGGAGCGAATCCCACTTGTTGCTGGCTTTATCGGTGGTGCGGGTCAGTACAGGCCAGAGATCGTCAATATGCTCACGCAAACTTTGTCCAGCAGGCGGAACATATTTTTCACCTTCCGCGGGGAGCGTGAAGTTCATCTCGACAAAGTGGCGTAAGTCAAAGCTGGACTGGGCGTGCTGCATCCGATAATCCGCCAGGATCATCAGCGGGTCGCTTTTGGGTACGGCATCAGCAAACGTTTTTTGATCGGGAAACAGTTTGGCACTTTGCACATCATTAAACAGAGGACCCAGCAAAATATCGGGTGAGGTTGTCTGGGTTGTAGGGGACTGGTCAGCATAAGCGAATGCTGTTACGCCGAGCAGCGCGCCTCCCAGCGCAAGCTGCAAGAATGCAGGGCGTAGTGTACGAGGTCTTATCATGAGTTCGTCTCCTGTCTTCACTAAACAGCGTGACCGCTGTTGTCAATCACCTGAAAACCTTAGACGAATATTGCCCGCTTCGCGTGTTGAATATCCCATTTTTCACATAACCAGAGGATTTACCGCTTCGTCCGGCCCGTCCGATAGGAATGAATTTGTTATGTGAATGGAATTAAAAAAATTATACCTTTAAATAATCATATATATTTCACACTAAAATATAGGTGTGGTTAATAAAATAAGAGTGTGAAGTGGGTTGTCTTTCTTTTATTTATCGTGAGACGTTTCTTCTATGCCGATCACACAAGTTAAAATTCATAATTAGCTTATCAAAAAACATAATGGCACCTCCGATGGTATTTGGTCGAAATGGCGAGGTTCACTATTTAGGCATTCACTTTTATAATCAGGATGGATTCTATGAAATTAAAGAAAACGGTAATTCTGATGAGCGCGTTCTATTCTGGCGCACTTTTTGCTGCACAACCCTCGACAAGCGTGGAAGAAAAACTGGCGCAACTGGAAGCGCAAATTCAGGAGCTTAAACAGCAGCAGGCGACCGCGGCGCAGGCTGCACCCGCCGTGGTTGTACAATCGGAAGAACCGGTGAGCGGGACGGCACCGCCAAAACTGACGCTTTCGGGATATGGTGATATTAAATTTTATGGTGACGTTGAATTTAATATGGATGCCGCCAGTAAAACAGGCAGCCTGACGTCTATTAAGCAAAGTGCTAATAGCGACTGGGCACCGGGAGATAAGGAACGTTGGGATATTAATGGACGTATTTTATTAGGCTTTGACGGTTATCGTAAAATGGATAACGGCAATTTTGCTGGTTTCTCCGTTCAGCCTCTCGGCGATCTTGTCGGAAAAATGTATCTCGATGATGCCGTATTCTTCTTTGGCGCTGAGAACGACTGGGAAATTAAGGTCGGGCGCTTCGAGGCCTACGATATGTTCCCGCTCAATCAGGATACTTTTGTGGAATACTCAGGAAATACCGCGGACGATCTCTACAGCGATGGCTACGGCTATATCTATATGCTAAAAGAAGGGCGCGGGCGAACCGACAGCGGGGGCAACTTCCTGATGAGCAAGACGCTGGATAACTGGTATTTTGAGCTGAATACCCTGTTCAAAGACGGCAGCGATTTGTACGTCGACCAGCGCTATCACGGCGCAGAGCTTGAGAACGATAAAAACGTCGCCTACGTGCGTCCGGTTATCTCATGGCAAAATGGACCGTTTTCAACTGCGGTCGCCATGGAGAGCAACCTGGTGAACAACGCTTACGGCTATCGTGACGACGCAGGCCGCTGGGTCGATCAGTCAGACCGAACCGGCTACGGATTTACTATGACCTGGGACGGGCTCAAAACCGATCCGGAAAATGGCGTGGTCATGAACCTCAATACGGCTTACCTGGACGCGACGGGCGAAACCGATTTTACCTCAGGCATTAATGCCTTATGGCATAATTTCGAACTGGGCTATATCTACGCCCATAACGAAATCGACGAGTTTAATACCTCAACGTTTGACGCCGAGTGTGAAAACGACTGCTGGATCACTGACCCGGGCGAGTACGACATTCATACCATCCATACGTCGTACCTGATCCCGAACGTCATGAAGATGAAAAACTTCAACATCTATCTGGGCGCGTATGCATCCTGGGTCAACGCATCACCGAAAGAGGGTGACAATAAAAACGACGACCGCTACGGTGGCCGCGTGCGCTTTAAATACTATTTCTGATGCTAGCCGGTCGGTCAGTCAGACCTCTTCCGGGGTCTGGCTGGCTTCCCGCAGCGTGCCCGGCGCATGTCCAATGATACGCTTAAATGCCCGGCTAAATGCCGCCAGAGACCCGTAACCCAGCCGCAGCGCGACCGTTTCGATAGGCTGGTTTTCATGGCGGATGTACTGAATAGCCAGCCGCATTCTCAGCTCGCTAAGATACTTTGCCGGGGTGGTCCCCGTCGCGGCCAGAAACCGTTCGGCAAACACGGAGCGGGAGGTGCCCGCTTCTTTTGCCAGCTCAGCCACGCTCCAGTTCAGGCCGGGCTGCTGATGCATGGCGTATATCGCTCTGCTGAGGCGGGGATCGCGCAGCACCTGTACCCAGCCCGTGGCTTTGCCGCATCCGGCTTCGACCCAGCCCCGTACGATTAAGGCCGCGACGACGTCAGCCAGACGCGCCAGGATCCCGGCAAACCCCACCTGTCGGGTCATCGATTCCCGCTCCATGGCCGCCAGCAACGGGTGGATCTCCGGCCAGGTGGACATCAGCCTGCTCACCATCATCACTTCCGGCATGGCCTTGATCAGAGGCTGCATCCCGCCCAGCTCAAAATCCATGCATCCGCTAAAGATAATCGTGTTCTCGCCGTCCGGGCAGGGCTCACAGGCAATCGCGCAGACCGAGCTGCAGATAGGCTCGCTGGGAAAGGCATTCACCGGGGTAAGGGGAGCCTGCGCGTCAGAGAGCAGGGCATGGTCGTTGCCGTTCGGGATAAAGAGCGCGTCGCCACCGCTTAATTCAAAGGTTGTGCCACTCTCCATACGCAGCAGCGCGCTGCCGTGGCTGACGAAATGAAACTGCGCCTTACCGGGCGCCTGATGGAACGCCACGCCAAATGGCGCGCTGGCTTCAATTCGCCGGTATTTCACCCCAGAAAGGCGCATGCCGCGTAAAAGCTCGCTGATCAAATCGGGTGACTGAACGGTCATCGCACAACTCCGGACGAATAATCAATAAGTGGAGATTATATGTCATAGATCGTCCATGGGGAACACTCTATGCTTTTGCGACATTAGTCACATTTTGATAACGGGAGATCAACAGATGAGTTCATGTGTCGCGGCGAGCGAGGCGATAGCGCCTGCAAAACCCGCCTGGCGAGCGGTCTATTCGCTGGGGCTGGGCGTATTTGGTTTGATCACGGCGGAGTTTCTGCCCGCCAGTTTGCTCACGCCAATGGCTGCCAGTCTCGGCGTAACAGAAGGGATGGCCGGGCAGGCCGTCACGGCAACGGCGCTGGTGGCACTGGTCACCGGTTTGCTGATTACGCCAGCCACCAAAAGTATCGATCGTCGCTGGGTGTTGATGTTCTTTTCGGTGCTGCAAATTATCTCCAGCCTGCTGGTGGCCTTTGCGCCAACCCTGCACGTTTTGCTGATGGGGCGCTTGCTGCTGGGCGTTGCTATCGGGGGATTCTGGGCGATGTCGACCGCTACGGCGATGCGGCTGGTACCTGCCGATAAGGTGCCGAAAGCGCTGGCAGTGATTTTCTCCAGCGTGTCCATTGCAACAGTTGTCGCGGCGCCGCTGGGAAGTTATCTGGGCAGCCTGATAGGCTGGCGTAACGTCTTTGTTCTCTGCATAGTGCCGAGCGTGGCGGCTCTGCTGTGGCAGGTCTGGGTACTGCCGTCGATGAAGCCGGAGAGCAGCGGCAGCCTGGGAACCCTGTTCCGGGTGCTGCGTCGTCCGGGGATGATCGGCGGGATGCTGGCAACCATTCTGATCTTCAGCGGCCATTTTGCTTTCTTTACCTATCTGCGCCCGTTCCTTGAGACCGTCGGTCAGGCAAGCGTAGAGACGATTTCGCTGATCCTGCTTGGCTTTGGTATCGCCAACTTTGTCGGCACCTCCATTGCCGGACATCTGCTGGCACGAAATCTGCGCCTGACGCTGGCGCTGGTGCCGTTCGCCATGGGCGTACTGGCGCTGATGATGGTCGCGTTTGGTCATCTGGCGATGCTGGACGGTTTACTGGTTGCGCTTTGGGGCTTTGCCTTTGGCCTGGTACCGGTGGGCTGGTCAACCTGGCTGGCAACCACCGTCCCTGATGAAGCCGAAAGTGCAGGCGGTTTGCTGGTGGCCTCTATTCAGCTGGCAATAAGCGCAGGCGCGGCGGGTGGCGGGGCGGTATTCGACCTCAACGGTGCCAGCGGCGTGTTTGCGGGCAGCGGTTTCCTGCTGGTGATGGCAATGGTGATTGTGTTTATGGGTGTGAAAGTAAAAGCGGAGTGAATTAATTGCCGGGTAAGCGCAAGCGCCACCCGGCATCAAGGTAAGGTTTACAGCCCTTTCTTATCCATCAGCACCGCCAGATCCACCAGGCGGTTTGAGAATCCCCACTCGTTGTCATACCACGCCAGAATTTTGACCATGTTGCCGCCAATCACCAGCGTCGACAGCCCGTCGATAATCGAGGAGCGCGGGTCGCCCTGGTAATCGCTGGAGACCAGCGGTTCATCGCTGTAGCCCAGGATCCCTTTCAGGGGGCCGCTAGCCGCGGCCTGACGGAACGCGTCATTCACCTCGTCGGCGGTCACGTTACGGCTCAGCGTTACCGTCAAATCCACAATTGACACCACAGGAACCGGCACACGCAGAGAATACCCGGTCAGCTTACCGTCCAGAGAAGGGATCACTTTTCCCAACGCCTTCGCCGCGCCGCTGGAGTAAGGCACAATCGACAGGGCCGCCGCACGTGCACCGCGCAGATCTTTCTCCGGCTGGTCGTGCAGCGCCTGGCTGTTGGTATAAGCATGCGTGGTGTTCATCAGGCCGTGCTCAATACCAAACTGCTGATGCAGCACCTGTGCTGCCGGAGCCAGTCCGTTAGTGGTGCAGCTCCCGTTACTCACGACGGCGTGCAGGGTCGGATCGTACAGCTTGTGGTTTACACCCATCACCACCGTCAGGTCATCGTTTTTGCCCGGTGCAGAGATGATGACGCGCTTAGCGCCGCCGTGGGTGATATGTACCGCCGCCTTTTCGCGTTCGGTGAAGAAACCAGTGGCTTCAATCACCACGTCCACCCCGACGTCGCGCCACGGGATGTTTGCCGGATCGCGTTCGCTGAAGACGGTGAGCCGCTGCCCGTCCACCTGTAACGCGCCGTCAGCCGCCTCAACGGGTACCTGCAGCGTGCCGAGCAGGGAATCATATTTGAGCAGATGGGCGAGGGTCTGGCTGTCCGTCAGATCGTTAATGGCCACAATCTGAAGATCCGGGTTACCCAGCGCCGCGCGCAGGAAATTACGTCCGATACGGCCGAAACCGTTAATACCGACCTTAACCATGATGCACTCCTTATCTCTGTTGTCTGGAGTCACTGTAGGCGTCAGGCTGAATGGCGTAAATGACAAAAAAGGATCACATTACGCCATCTTGCGGCAGTGGAAGCGCTGGCGATATTCCGTTGGGGTGATATGAAGCTGTTTCTCGAAAACACGACGCAGGTTGATGCTGGTGCCAAACCCGCTTTGCTCAGCAACCAGCTCCAGCAGATCGCTGGTTTGCTCAAGCAGCTGCCGGGCGGCGGCAAGACGCGCTTCCGTCACGTAGCGGGCCGCCTTCCACCCTGATAGCCGGATAAGCGGCCTGCATCGTCTCCAGCAGACGCCAGTGTGTGGTTGCCCGCCGTCCGTCAAGCAAACCGCTCTGCGCAAGCAGCATCGCGCCGCCGCAGATGGAGGCAATACGACGCGCATGGGGCGCAGCGAGATGCAGCCAGTCCACCACGGCGGTGCTCTCCAGGTCATTCATGCCGCGGCCGGTAATGATGATGGTATCGAGTGGTTCACGCGGATCCAGTTCAGGCAGACGATAATCTGCCAGCAGGTTTAATCCGGATTGACCGTGGATTACCTGATGGGGCTGCGTGGTGGCGATGATGATGCGGTAACACGGGTGAGACAGACCTTCCGGGTGCAGTCGGTTGGCCTGCATCAGAATGTCGGCGATACCGGCGGCTTCAAACAGCATGCCGCCGTCGGGAACAATAATCAGGATCTTTTTCATGTCCTGAAAAGTAGCTTTATTACAAAATAAGTCAACAGATAGAGAGCGCATAAACGCCATTTCTGGCAAAGCAAAGCGATTTAAGTTCTTTGTTATTTCAGCCGTTTTCCCGGATCGTCAGGACACAGAATGACAGGCGGAACGGCATCGGAAGGAATGAGTCACTATTTACACCCGCAACAGCGAGAACATATTCACCGGCTTGCCACACGGTTTCTGTGGCGAAGCGAGCTTCCCACCTGGCTGTTAATTATCGCTATCTATACTGGCTGGTTTACCACCCTGGCGTACTGGCACACGATCGGTTTACTGCCTGCCACGGTGCTGCTGATCTGGTTTACCGCGTGGTATATGTCGCTTCAGCATGAGCTGATCCACGGCCATCCGACACGCTTTCCCCGGTTAAATCAGCTTTTCGGTACGCTGCCGCTGGCGGTCTGGTATCCCTATGGCCTGTACCGCGACTCGCATCTGGCCCATCACCGCAACGATCATCTCACGGTACCGGTGGACGATCCGGAATCCTACTATTTTACCGAACAGACCTGGGCGCGTTTTACGCCCTGGCAGAAGCGCATTATTCATGTGCGTAATACTTTTCTGGGGCGGCTGTTACTGGCTCCGCTGCTGGATATCGTTCAGACGCTGGGAAGTGCCGTGGCGGCGTTTCGCCAGCTGCACCTGCGGACGATGTTGATGTGGCTGGTGCATGGCGTGCTGTTGGCAGGGCTGTTTGTCTGGATGCGCCATGTTGGTTTTTCACCGGTCTGGTTTGTGCTGGCGGTGAGCTATCCCGCGCTGGCGCTCACCAAAGTGCGCTCTTTCCTCGAGCACCGCGCTGCAGACGATCCTCTCGCACGATCGGTAATCAACGAAGCCGGGATCTTCTGGCAGGTGTTGTTCCTGAATCTCAACTACCATTCAGTGCATCACGATCTGCCAGGCGTGCCCTGGTATGGTCTGAAGGCGCTCTACCAGCAAAACCGGGCGGTGTATCAGCAGCGGAATCACGGTTTTGTGGTCAAGGGATACGGCCAATGGCTGCGACAGTTTTGGGATAAGGCCGTGGATGTCACGGTTCATCCGGGGATAAAGCGAGAAGAGCATGAGTAACCTGCTGGCGTTTCCGATGTATGCCGTCAATCGGGCCGATAACGACGCGCTGTGGCGAGCTGTGCACGCTTTGCTGCTGGCACGCGGTGTGCCGGTGGGCGATCTTGTGCCGGGCATCCCGGAAGAGGACTTACTGGCACACTGGCAGCAGCCTGGACTCATCCTGAGCCAGACCTGCGGTTATCCGCTGGTCACACAGTTGCCGGACGTGCAGGTCGTCGGCTGTTTTCATTATGCGGCGCCGGGCTGCGAAGGGATCGCTTACCGCAGCCTGCTGGTGGTGCGGGAAGAAGATAAACACCTGCGCGTTGACGATTTCCGTGAGCGGCGGGTGGTGTGTAATTCGCCGGATTCCCAGTCCGGCTACAACACGCTGCGAAGACGGGTGGCACCTAATACGGTCAATGACTATTTTTCACGGGTGATTTTCAGCGGCAGCCATCGCCAGTCGCTGATTGATGTAAAAGACGGGGTGGGGGATATCGCAGCCATCGACTGCGTAACCTGGGCACTGCTGCAGCGCCATGAGCCGGAACGGCTCGCGGGGCTGGCGGTCATTGAGCGTACCCCTCTCACGCCAGGACTGCCGCTGATCACCTCGCAAAACACCTCGCCTGAAACCCTTAACGCTATTCGCGATGCGCTGTGCGAGCTGGTAAATGCGCCGGAACACCGGGGTGTTTGCGACGCGGTGCTCATCGGCGGTTTTAGCGTGGTGGCGCGCCAGGCCTACGCTTCATTGACTGCGTGATAAATTTCCCGTGCATCGGTAAAACAGCGTAGCGCCAGCGAGGAGACGGGTTTCTGTCGGCGCATAATCAGGCCGACAGGCGCCTCAATATTCGCTTCGGCGATGGGGACAATCCTGAAATTGTTGTTCAGTGCCTCCAGCCCGTTGTTCAGCGGCATCACGGCACAGCACACGCCGCTCTGAACCGCCTGAATGATCTGGAACGTCGAGTCACTCTCGAAAACGGCCGTCGGATCGAGGCCTGCAGCGTTAAAGCTGGCCTCCATATGCGCCCGGTAGTGCATCCCTTTGGTCAGGAACCCCAGCGGAAATTCCGTCAGGTCGTGCCAGGTCAGCGTTGCCTGGCCGGGCTGGAAATGGCGAATGTCGTGCAGCAGGCCCATCTTCGTTTTTGGCAGTTGGATAATGTCAAACAGGCTGGTGTCGATGCTGTTGAGATAGCAAATTCCCAGCTCAAGCTGATTGCGGCTGACCCCGTCGGCAATCTGCGCTGAGGACATGGAATAGAGGCTGTAGGTCAGCTCCGGATATTTTTGCGTCAGCAGGCGAATGAAGATCATCGGATCCACGCTCGCCAGCGGTACCATCCCAAGCCGTAATTCACCCACCACCTGGCCTTTGCACAGCGCGGCTTCCGCCTGCAGCCCGTCGTGCGCGGCCAGCAGCGCGCGGGCCCACGCGAGGATGCGTTCACCCTCCGGCGTAAACCCTTCAAAGCGCTGCCCGCGTACAATCAGCACCAGCCCCAGCTCCTCTTCCAGGCTGCGGATGCGCATGGAGAGGGTCGGCTGGGTAACGTTGCACTGCGAGGCCGCTTTACCAAAGTGCCGGGTCTCGTCGAGTGCGATTAAGTATTTTAACTGTTTAATATCCATCGTTTTCTCTGCGCGAACGGCCTTACAGCATGCGGATCTCTTTTGAGCGCAGGGTGATGCGAACCGGAACGGATTTATAAGACGGCGTCCCGCTGTCCTTGTCGAGATAATCGAGTGGCACCAGCACGTTGGCCTCCGGGTAATAGGCCCCGACGGATCCCGGGGCGATGCTGTACGCCACCACGGTAATGTCCTCCAGGCGCTGAACGCTGCCGGGCAGGGCGGTTTCTATATCCACGCGGTCGCCATGCTCCAGCCCTGACTGTGCCATATCGTCTTCGTTCATAAATAGCACGTCGCGGCGGCCAAAGACCCCACGGTAGCGGTCGTCCAGGGCATAAATGGTCGTGTTGTACTGGTCGTGGCTGCGCAGCGTAATCAGACGCAGCACATGCTCGCCTTCACCGCTGGCGTTCTCATGAACCCCCTCGAACACCGAGAACATTGCTTTGCCCGTCGCGGTCGGCCAGATACGCTGCGTTGGCAGCAGCGGCATGCGGAAGCCCCCGGGAACGCGGATCCGCGCGTTATAGTCCTCAAACCCAGGAATGGTCTGCTCAATCAGATCGCGGATACGGTCATAATCCTCAACCAGCGTCAGCCAGTCCACGCGGGTTTCCGGCAGGGTGGCTTTCGCCAGGCCCGCCACGATGGCGGGTTCCGAACGCAGCAACGGCGAGGCGGGTTTCAGCTTGCCGGACGAGGCGTGCACCATCGACATGGAATCTTCAACGGTAATGGACTGACGGCCGGTGGCCTGAATATCCAGCTCGGTGCGGCCGAGACAGGGGAAAATAAAGGTCTCTTTGCCCACCAGCAGATGGGTACGGTTCAGCTTGGTGCCAACGTGCACGCTCAAATCCAGGTTACCCATCGCCGGAAAGCCCCGTTCGTGATCGGGCATCGCAACCGCAAAATTGCCGCCGAGGCAGATAAGTGCCTTCGCACGGCCGTCAATCATCGCCTGCGTGGCCTGCACCGCATCGTGTCCGTGGTGAGACGGCGGCTCAAAGCCGAATACGTCCTTCAGACGGTTCAGGAAGGCCGGTGTGGGTTTCTCGCTAATCCCGACGGTCCGGTTTCCCTGCACGTTTGAGTGGCCGCGCAAAGGGCAGATACCCGCGCCGGGCTTACCGATGTTCCCGCGCAGCAGCAGCACGTCAGCGATCAGGCGGACGTTCGCCGTGCCTTTATTGTGCTGGGTAATACCCATCCCGTAGGTAATGATGGTGGCATTTGATTTCGCATAGGCCTCGGCCACCTTCTTAAGCGCCGCATGGCTCAGGCCCGACTCGCGCTCAATGTCGTCCCAGCGGGTTTGCGCGATATCGGCGCTGAAGTCCTCAATGCCCTGAGTGTGTTCGGCAATAAAGGCGCGATCCAGCACGTCACCGCGTTCTGCCTCCATCTCCAGGAGGTGTTTAGCAATCCCTTTCAGCGCGGCGGCATCGCCCCCGGCTTTCACCTGGAAATAGGTCGAGGCGATATCCGTGGAGCTGTAGGTCGCCATTTCAATCACGCTCTGCGGGTCCGCAAAACGTTCGAGGGCGCGCTCGCGCAGCGGGTTAAAGACGATAATCGGCACGTTGCGACGTGCCAGCTCATGAAGGGTACCCATCATTCGCGGATGGTTGGTGCCAGGGTTATGGCCGATGGAGATCACCAGTTCGGTCTTATCGAAGTCGTCCAGTGAGACGGTGCCTTTCCCGATCCCGATAGATCGCGGCAAGCCGACGCTGGTGGCCTCGTGGCACATATTCGAGCAGTCAGGAAAGTTATTGGTGCCGTATTCGCGGGCAAAGAGCTGGAACAGGTATGCCGCTTCGTTAGAGGCGCGCCCCGAGGTGTAGAACTCGACCTGGTCCGGTTCGAGCCCGCGCAGGACTTCGCCGATACGTTGAAACGCCTCGTCCCAGTCGACAGGGCGGAAGGTATCGCTTGCCCGGTCATAGCGCAGGGGATGCGTCAGGCGACCGTAGCCTTCCAGCTCAAAGTCCGATTTTGCCAGCAGCGAAGCGACGCTGTTTTCCGCCAGAAACGCGGGGGTAACGCGTTTGCTGGTGGCTTCCCAGGTCACCGCCTTCGCGCCGTTCTCACAGAACTGGAACGTCGATTTATGTTCCTTATCAGGCCACGCGCAGCCCGGGCAGTCAAAACCGTCCGGCTGGTTGGTGCGCAGCAGCGTCGCGGGAGCGTCCAGAGTATCCATTTGGGTACGTACCGCGATGGCCGTCGCTTTTAACGCGCCCCAGCCTCCGGCGGGGCCGTCATAGTGCCTGATACCGGGAACTGCGCGTCTTTTCGTGTTCATACCCACTCCTGATTTGTTCGGTCACACAACATCTGACCCATAAAAGCACTGCAGAGGACAATAAGCGTAAGCAATGACGACCGTTTGGCTGCGCGCATGCGGTAGAGAAAATTGCTGCTTATTGAATTCTTTTTATTACAGTGACTTATATAGAGTGATGTTTAAAGATTTAAAGAAATTATAACGAATTTTTATCATTTTAATAATAAATCTTATCTATCACTCGGTAGGTGAGATAGATGGTGGTGAACAGGCAAGGATGTAGCAACAGTAAAACTTCGAATGAAGCGCCTGAGCGGGAGAAATAGACAATGTTCACAGCTGGCGGGTAATCGCGTGCATTTTTCGGTGGCGATAATGGCAGGAAGGTTAACTCTGGCTTAATGATTATTGGATATAATTTATGCCTTAAAGGGAAATTATCATAGCGTGAAATATAAAGTTATTTTGAGCCGTGAAATTAACGCCGGGCGGCATCAGTGAAATAGGCCCATTCTGAGCGTAAAGTACGTGCAATATTAAAGATACCCTGTTAATGCAACAAATAATTCATCGGCGATATGTTCTTTTGACATCACCAATACGAGAATTCTACTAATTATGGTAGTGGCGATAATAGCGACATTGCGTTAATGAAAGTGGTTCTCTTTTGTGTTTTTGTTATGTAAAACAAATGGTTGTATGGGCTTGAGATGAATAAATTAAAGGGGGTAGGCCATGTATAATTTTTTATTAAGATTAATCCTATAATCTATCGTCTGCTTCATTTACCAACAGTTACGTAACGGTAAATATTGAATTGATGCGAAGCTCATGTAAACTTGTTTACCGTTTGTCAAAATATGTCAGGAAGACGCTGGGCCTTATTCTGAAGGGCTCGTGCGGTAGCTATGCCTTTAAAATAGTAACGCCCCGAAAATATCCTGACTATTTTAACAATAGCACTTAAGTCAAACTTCATCTCCTTATCTCCATCATCGAAATATCGCTACGGAAAAGCATATGAAAATGCGCGTACTGTTTTCACTTCTGTTTGTAATGGCGGTGGCGGGCTGTAAAGCGCCGCAGAAACCTGTGATCACTGACGATACCATCGTGACCAGTCAGGTTAACGGCGTCACCTTAACTCACCGTCATGTTGTGCTGCCCCCGGCAGAGTTCACCCAGGTGAATGAGCCTTATCGCGCCATGTACCCCGCATCCCTGATGAGCCGTCCGGACTACGGCGGAAAAGTGATCCGCACGCTTGAGACCGGCAAAACCTACGTGGTGCTGGGTCAGGTTGAACACTTCTGGATGGCGCTTGCCGACGAAGGTAACGAACAGCTGATTGGTTACGTCCCAATGCGCGCCGTCATCAAGGCCGACCAGTACGAAGCCACCGTGCGTAAACAGGCGATCCGTCCAAAAGCGCGTAAGAAAGCAACCTGTGTTGACGTCGATGGCAACAGCAAAGCCTGCAAAGACAGCGCAAACGGCACCTGGATCCTGAACTAAACGGGTTTCAAGAGCGTATTTTTTATGAATACAAAAACGTTTCATCAGCTCGGGTTAGCATTTTTTGCGGTGATTTTCACCCTGTTGAGTGGTTGTACGTCGTCTTCACACAGCGACCCCTCCCGCTACAATCTGCAGTTTCAGGCTCACCCCCAAATCAATGATTCTGCGCCATTAAAGGTCAGAGTGCTGCTGCTGAAATCCGATGCGGATTTCATGTCCAGCGACTTCTATTCCCTGCAGAACAACGCGTCAGTCACGCTTGGCGCGAATCTGCTTAACAGCGATGTGTTCTTCCTGATGCCGGGCCAGCTTTCGAAAACCCTGAGTGGACAAAGCTCGCCCGAGGCACGCTATATCGGCGTGATGGCGGAATATCAGACGCTGGACGGGAAAAAATGGCGCGTCTCAATCCCATTGCCTGTTCCCGGCGAAAACCATTTCTACCAGTTCTGGAAAGGGTCCGCAGATGAACTCATCGCCAACGTCTTCCTGGACGTGAACGGTATCCGGGTCATCAGCCAGTAACGCGCTTCATAACAGGAAACACATCATCATGACGAAAGCAGAAAAGGTCGTCTGGACCGAAGGCATGTTCCTGCGTCCACACCATTTTCAGCGGACAGAAAGTTACCTGCTGAACCACATTCGTGAATGGGGTGCGCTGCAGCGATCGTATCTGTGGGGCTTTCTCGACGTTGAGCTGGACGACGCGATGCTCCGCCAGGGCTGCATTGCACTGAGCTACTGCAGCGGGTTACTGCCTGACGGCACGTTTTTCCAGGTGCGCAATGGCCGCAACGGCCCGGTGCCGCTGAAGATCCCTGACAATCTCACCAATGAGAAGGTGGTGCTTGCGCTGCCGGTTCGCCGCGGCGAACGCGAAGAGGTGATTTTCAGTGAAGAGCAGGCCTCGCTGGCGCGTTACCTCGCTTTTGAACAGGACGTCGAAGACGATAATGCCATGTCAGTGGGCGATGCCACGGTACAGTTTGGCCGCCTGCGTTTAACCCTGATGCTGGAAAAAGATCTCTCGGCAGAGTGGACCGCTATCGGCGTGGCCTTTGTGAGCGAAAAACGCAACGACAACCACGTGCGGCTGGATAACAGCTACATTCCGCCGATGCTGAATGCCAACAACAGCCCGCAGATCTACAGCATGATTAACGATCTGCATGGGCTACTGGTCCAGCGCAGCCAGCAGATTGGCGGACGTCTGCGCCAGCCAGGCCGCTTTAATACCTCCGAACTTATTGAGTTCACGCTGCTTTCGCTGGTTAACCGTCATCTCGGTGAAATATCCCATTTAAAAACCCTGCCGCTGATCCACCCGGAAACGCTGTGGCGCAGCTGGCTGCCGTTTGCGACGGAACTTGCCACCTGGACCTCTCAACGCACAGCGGAGAGCGTGCTCCCGGTGTATGACCATGACGATCTGGCGGTCTGCTTCAGCAAGCTGATGTTGATGCTGCGTCAGGGGCTGTCGCTGGTAATGGAAGATCACGCCATCCAGCTGCCGCTCAACGAGCGTTCCCATGGTCTTAACATCGCTACCGTGCCGGAGACCAGCATGGTGCGCGAGTTCGGCTTCGTGCTGGCGGTGAAAGCCAACGTGCCGGGCGAACACCTGCAAACCCATTTCCCGGCCCAGATGAAGGTGGCACCGGTCTCGAAAATCCGCGATCTGGTTCAGCTACAGCTGCCGGGCATTATGCTGCGCGCCATGCCGGTCGCCCCGCCGCAAATACCGTGGCACGCGGGCTACAGCTATTTCGAGCTGGAGAAGGGCAGTGAGCTGTGGCACGAGATGGATAAGTCCGGTGCGTTCGCTCTGCATCTCGCAGGGGAGTTTCCGGGTCTCGATATGGAGTTTTGGGCCATCCGTAGCCCGACAGAATAATAAAGCGAGCACTAAATATGCAGGAACGACAGGATACCGGCAGTGATGCTGTGTTTACCGGAGCCAGTGGCAATAATCAGCTGGTGGCGGCTGCCAACCCGCTGCTCAACGCCATTCCACAAATCCGTCATTCGGTTTCTCATGACGATCAGGTGGCGTTGCGCCAGCGTCTGATCGACGAAATTCGCCGTTTCGAAGTGCGATGCCAGCAGGCAGGGTTGCCGTATGAAGTGATTGTCGGCGCCCGCTACTGTCTATGTACGGCGCTGGATGAAGCCGCCGCGCTCACCCCCTGGGGCAGCAGCGGCGTCTGGTCCAGCAGTGGCCTTCTGGTCACGTTTCATAACGAAACCTGGGGCGGAGAAAAATTTTTCCAGCTGCTGGCGCGCCTTTCTCAGAACCCGCGTGAACATATCCTGCTGCTGGAGATGATCAACTACTGCCTGTTGCTCGGTTTCGAGGGCCGCTATCGGGTGCTGGATAATGGCCGCACCCAGCTGGAAACCATCAAACAGCGACTGTGGCAGATGATCCGCAGCGTGCGCGGCAGCTACGCGCCGCCGCTCTCGGTGCACCCTGAAGATCGTCCTGTACTGCGCAAGCTGTGGCGTCCGATGGTCCCCCTCTGGGCCTGCGTGGCGCTGGTCGGGTTTATCGCCTGTCTGTTTTATATCGTGCTTAACTGGCGTCTGGGCGATAACACCAGCCCGGTGCTGGCGAAGATTTATCAGTCTCAGCTGCCGGAAACCTCCATTCAGCAGCCCGCTCGCCAGCTGCCTGCGGTACTGAACCTGCGCGGCTTCCTGAAGCCTGAAATCGATGCCGGTCTGGTGGCGGTGAAGGATGAAGCGGATCGCAGCGTGGTGATCCTGAAAGGGGACGGCCTGTTCGCCTCGGCCTCGACGGTGGTGCGTGACCGCTATGAGCCGGTCATCAACCGCATTGCGCAAGCGATGAATAACGTCAGCGGTAAAATTCTGGTGGTGGGCTACAGCGACAACGTGCCGATCCGCAGCGCGCGCTTTGCCTCCAACTATGAACTCTCTCTCGAACGCGCCCGGTCGGTGCAAAAACAGCTGCAGGGAAGCCTCTCGCAGCCTGAACGCGTGAAGGCGGAAGGGCGGGGCGAAATTAACCCGGTGGCACCAAACACGACGCCTGAAAACCGCGCCCGTAACCGCCGTGTGGAAATTACTCTGCTGGTGTCGCCTGAAAATACGCAGGCTGAGCTGAACGGATTGCCGCAAGGAAACTAAGGATGCTGACTACTCTTCTTTCCATACTGACCAATCGCATTCTGTGGAGCTTCCTCGGCGTAACGGCGCTCGCGGCGGTGATCTGGATGATTGGTCCGCTGTTGTCCATCGTGGATACCCGCCCGCTTGAATCTGAACAGAACCGCGTTATCAGTATCGCAGTGGTGTACCTGATCTGGGCCCAGAGCCACATTCTGCCCCGGCTGTATAACGCCTGGCTGAACCGCAAGCTGATGGACAAGCTCAACGAGAACACCACTAAAGCGGACGCGGCCGATCCGCAGAAACGCCTGAATAACGAGGAGCAGATCCTTGCAGGTCGTTTCGACGAAGCCGCGCAGATGCTGAAAAAAGCCCACTTCAGTAAGGCGGGCCACAGCGCGCAGTGGACGCAGCGTTTCAGCACGCAGTATCTCTATCAGCTGCCGTGGTACGTCATCATCGGCGCGCCGGGCTCCGGGAAAACCACCGCGCTGGCCAACTCCGGGCTGCAGTTCCCGCTGGCGGATCGCTTCGGTAAAACCGCGCTGCGGGGCATCGGCGGCACGCGCAACTGCGACTGGTGGTTCACCAACGAGGCTGTCCTGCTGGATACTGCCGGACGTTACACCACGCAGGAGAGCGAACAGGTTCAGGACGCCGGGGAATGGCTGGAGTTCATCAACCTTCTGCGTAAATATCGGCGTCGCCAGCCGATCAACGGTGTGATCATCACCATCAGCATTTCCGACCTGCTCACGCAGTCCGCCGAGGCGTCCCGCCAGCAGGCGGTGAACCTGCGCCAGCGTCTTTCCGAGCTGCATGAGCAGCTGGGCATCCGCTTCCCGGTGTACGTGATGGTGACCAAGGCTGACCTGCTCAAGGGCTTCCGCGCCTGGTTTGCCGATTATGACAAAGCGCAGCGCGACCAGATCTGGGGCTTTACGCTGCCGTGGGAGCAGACCAAACACGCGGATTACGACCTGATGGGCAACTTCCAGCAGGAGTTTTCTCTGCTCCAGCAGCGCCTGGATGCCGGTCTGCCGGAGACCATGCTCAAGGAGCATGACGGTAAAACCCGTGCGGAAGCCTATCTCTTCCCGCAGGAGTTCGCCGCGCTGCGCCCGCTGCTGGCGGATTACCTGAGCACGGTCTTTGCCCGTTCAAACTTTGAAACCGAATTCTCGCCGCGCGGCATCTACTTTGCCAGCGGCACCCAGGAAGGCATGCCGTTTGACCGCGTGATGGGCGAGCTCAACCGCGCGCTCTCTCTGCCGGAAGGGGCCGAAAGCGATAACTGGGATTCCGTCAGCAAAGAAGCCCCCATCCCGGGCGCGAAAGGCCAGAGTTTCTTTATCAAGAATCTGCTGCAAAACGTCATTTTCCAGGAAGCGGGCATTGCCGGAGAAAACCGCTGGTGGGAACTGCGCAACCGGGCGGTGATCTGGTCTGGTTACGCGGCGCTGCTGGCCCTGCTGGTGATTTTGGGCGGGCTGTGGCTGACCAGTTACGCCAAAAACAAGGCGTATCTGGAAGAGGTTGACGCCAAAGTGCCGGTGCTGGAACAGCAGAGTAAGGCGCTGCAAAATCAACCTCAGCGCGATCTCTTTGCGCTACTGCCGTTGCTAAATGGTCTGGTCGATCTGCCGAAGAGCGACGCCTTTGACGTTAACGACCCGCCGGTCTCCCGCCGCATGGGGCTTTACCGTGGGGATGACGTCAGCGATGCCTCGCAGTCTCTGTATCAGAAAGCGCTGGATCAGATGTTGCTCCCCGCCGTGACGATGCACATCACCACCTGGCTGCGCAACGACAACGGCAGCGACGTGGAATACAGCTACGAAGCGTTAAAAGCCTATCAGATGCTCTATCAGCCGAAGCACTATGACGGCAAATTCCTGCACTCCTGGGTGATGCTCAACCTGCAGCGCAACCTGCCGCAGGACGTCACTCAGGCGCAGCTTCAGCAGCTTGAATGGCATCTGACCCAGCTGCTGGAACCAAAAATTCAGGCTTCACCCTATGCGCTGGATGAATCCCTGGTCGCGCGGGAAAGGGCGCTCATCAACCAGCAGCCGCTCTCGACACGCGTATACGGTCGTCTGAAGCGTCTGCTGGAACATGACGAAAACATCAGGCCGGTCTCGCTTTCCGATCTCGGCGGCCCGCAGAGCGAGCTGGTCTTTTCCCGCAAAAGCGGCAAGCCGGTCAGCGAAGGCGTGCCGGGTCTGTATACCCCGGACGGCTACTGGAAAAGCTTTAACGGCCAGATCGACAGCGTGACGACCGGCCTGCATGAAGATGACGCCTGGGTATTAGGTGCCACCACGGCCCAGGAAGATAAACAGCAGATCGATAACGCGGTGCGCCAGCTTTACATGCGTGACTTTATCGCCAACTGGGATCGCTTTCTCGCCGACATTCAGCTCAACAGCAGTGCCGATCTCTCCCAGCGTATCAACACTGCGCGCCTGCTCTCCGGGGCAAACTCACCGCTGCGCCGTCTGGTGCTGAACCTGAGCCAGGTGCTGACGCTGTCGCGCAATGCGACTGCGCCAGAAGATGCCGGGAAAGCGGAAGCGCAGAGCAACCGTGCTACCCGCACGCTGCAGGCGCTGTTCAGTAACAGCGATGCGGCGCCAACGCAGGGTGCGGTAGCGGTACAGGCACCGGAGCAGCTGGTGACTGACCACTATGCGCCGATGATTGAGCTGGCGCAGCCGCTGGAGAAAGGCGGAAAGACCATTGTGTTTGACGATTTTCTCAAGCAGGTGGACGAGCTGTATCGCTACCTGACCGCCGTTCAGGACGCGGCCAACAGCGGGATGCCTGCGCCGGGCGGCGACGCAATTAGCCGTCTGCAGGCCAGCGCGGGCCGTCTGCCGGGCGGGCTGCAAACCATGTTCAGCAATATGGCAGTGGGTGCCAGCAGCGATACCCAGCGACGCGATCTGGAAAACGTGCGTAAACGCATTAACGTGGAAGTGGGCGGTTTCTGCCGTCAGGCGATTGCCGGTCGCTACCCGCTGGTGCGCAGCGCCAGCACGGAAGTGACGCCTGACGATCTCGCCCGCATGTTTGCACCCGGCACCGGGCTGATGGACACCTTTTTCCGCGATAACCTGACCAACAAAGTCGACACCACCCAGGCGAACTGGCGCTTTATGCCGGGGATCGACGGTAAAACCCTGCCGGGCAGCGAAGGGCTGCTGCGCCCGTTCCAGCAGGCACAGTCAATCCGCGATGCCTTCTTTGCCAACGGGGCGACAACGCCGTCCTATAAGGTCACGGTGCGCACCGTGCGGATGGATAACACCATTCTGAACCTGACGCTGGACGTTGACGGCCAGCTGTTGCGCTACAGCCACGGCCCTCAGGCGGTGCAGATCATGAACTGGCCGGGACCGGGCGGCACCAACCAGGTGCGTATGCAGCTCGGTCTGGCAAACGGCAGTACGGCATCTCTGGTGACTAACGGATCCTGGGCGCTGAACCGCTTTTTCGATAAAGCCCGGACCAGTCCTGGTGCGGGTAGCCTGAGCCGTCAGGCCACCTTCAACGTCGACGGTCATCAGGTCACGCTGGAGTTTGCGCCAAATAGCATTCGCAACCCGTTCCAGCTTCCCCGTTTCTCATGCCCATAACCGCAAGGACAGCCGTATGACGAATACCCCTGCGATGAACCGCTACAGCTGGTATGGCAAATTACCCAGCGCCGGTGACTTTTTGCAGCGTCGCTTTCCTGACACCCTTCAGCGCCAGTGGTCACACTGGTTTCAGGTCGGCCTGCTGGCCTGGCAACAGGAAGAGCAGCGCAGCGGTGAGCGCCAGTTTACGAAAGCCCCGGTGTGGAATTTTGTCGTTCCGCCCATGCTGGGCAGCCAGATGATCCAGATGGGCTGCCTGCTGCCGGGACGTGACAGCGTGGGTCGCCACTACCCGGTCTGCATTCAGCTGAGCTTTAGTCCCGCCGAATGGTCATCGCGCCTGCTCGGTCAGGCCGAAAGCTGGTACCAACAGCTTGGTCGTCTGGGCCTGCACGCGGTGCGCAACGGTTTTTCCGCCTCACAGCTTGACGAGATGTTGATGAGTATCCCGGCGCCGCAGCCCGTTGAGCCACAAAAGCGATCCGACATTCTGGACGTGATTGGCTATGACGATGACGGCCAAAGCACGCTGGGCTGGCCGCAGGCGGCAGAGTGTTTTGACCCGCTGCGTCAGACCAGCTTCTGGTGGACGAACCGCTGCGACGGCTACCCGCTCTACACGCACGTCCACAGCGGCAACTTTACCGGGCAGCTCTTTACGCTGCTGTTCGATCCGGCAGGCGGCGCCCGACCGGGTCGTCACGGTCTTTATCCGCCTATGTTTGAATAAGCAGGGATCTCATGAATATCGAAGAATTTCTCGCGCCGATAAGCCCCGACAAACCCTGTGGCGAAAACCTGGAGTATGACGCTGATTTCCAGATCATGAATCAGGCAAGTCAGGGGAAAGCGGAACAGCAGTTTGGCGACACCATTATTCCGGCAGAGCCCGCTGACTGGAACACGGTAGAAAAATTCGCTACCAGCCTGCTGACCCGCACCAAAGATCTTCGCGTCCTGCTGGCATTAACCCATGCCTGGACACGTCGCCGTGGCCTCCCGGGCTATGCAGACGGGCTGTTACTGGTGCAGGAAGCCCTGACCCGTTACTGGGAGCAACTCTACCCGCTGCTGGAAGAGTATGGCGAAACCGATCCGTTCTACCGCATCAACGCCCTCGCCGGGCTGAGCGATAAATCTGACCTCACCGTCGCGGTACGCAACGCCTCGCTGCTCCGCTCTAACGGGGATGAAATTTCGCTTCGGGACGCGCAGGCGCTGCTCGACGGCAGTAAAACGGAATGCCCTGACTATCCCGGCGGCCGCCCAAGGCTGATTGACGAGCTGGCGCGCGGCGACCAGCCCGGCACCGCAGCGGTCATTGTGATTAACGAACGGCTGCTGGCCATTCGCGATCTGCTCACCGGGTATCTCGGTGAAAGCGGCGTACCGGAGATGGAACAGCTGCTGAAAACTGTTGGGCTGGTCGCCAGCGCCTGTCAGGTGACCGACATCAGCAAGCTGCTGCCGAACCGTGACGCGCAGGCTGAACAGCATGCCGAGCCGCAGCCGGTGGCCGCGTCGCCCGTTCAGCAGGTCACCGACTGGCGCAGCGTGCAGGTCACCAGCCGCGCCGACGCCCAGCTGATGCTGGAAAAAGCGAAACAGTATTTTGCGCAGTACGAACCGAGCCATCCCGCACCGCTGATGATTGAGCGGGTGCAACGGCTGTCTGAACTTAACTTTATGGACATTATTCGCGACCTGGCGCCAGACGGCGTTAACCAACTGGAAAACATCTTTGGACGCCGCGAATAACGCGTCCTGGCATTATGACGACAGGCATGGAGCCTGTCGTTTCACCTTCACCGCGCATCTTTGATGGAGAACATCATGGCAATGAGTAACAGTGGACAGAAATTCATCGCACGTAACCGTGCTCCCCGCGTCCAGATCGAGTACGACGTAGAGATCTACGGTGCAGAACGTAAAATTCAGCTGCCGTTTGTGATGGGCGTCATGGCCGATCTGGTCGGTAAACCGGTAGAAAACCTGCCTGCCGTCGATGAGCGTAAATTCCTTGAAATCGACATCGATAACTTTGATGAACGCATGAAGGCGCTGAAGCCGCGCGTGGCGTTTAACGTGGATAACACCCTGACGGGCGAAGGCAAACTGAATGTTGATCTGACCTTCGACAGCATGGACGACTTCCTGCCGGATGCGGTGGCCCGCAAGGTTGAGCCGCTGAACAAGCTGCTGGAAGCGCGTACCCAGCTCTCTAACCTGCTGACCTACATGGACGGCAAAAATGGTGCAGAAGAGCTGATCGCAAAAATTCTGCAGGATCCGACGCTGCTCAAATCTCTGAGCCAGTTGCCGAAAAATGACGAAAGCGCGAAAGGTAGCGAGGAATAATCGATGAGCAACCAGACTCAACAACACGAGCAGCAGGCGGGTCAGGCGTTCAGCCAGGATGAGTTCAGCGCGCTGCTGAACAAAGAGTTCCGCCCGAAAACCGATCAGGCGCGCTCCGCCGTAGAAAGCGCGGTCAAAACCCTGGCGCAGCAGGCGCTGGAAAATACCGTCACCTTCTCTAACGACACCTACCGCACCATTCAGAACCTGATTGCCGGTATCGACGAGCAGCTGTCGCAGCAGGTGAACCAGATCATTCACCACGACGAGTTTCAGAAGCTGGAGAGCGCCTGGCGCGGCCTGAGCTACCTGGTGAACAACACTGAAACTGACGAGATGCTGAAGATCCGTTTTATGAGCATCTCCAAGCAGGAGCTGGGACGCACCCTGAAGCGCTACAAGGGCGTGGGCTGGGACCAGAGCCCGATCTTCAAGAAAATCTACGAGCAGGAGTACGGTCAGTTCGGCGGCGAGCCGTTTGGCTGCATCGTGGGCGACTACTACTTCGACCACAGCCCGCAGGACGTTGAGCTGCTGGGTGAAATGGCGCGCATCGGCTCTGCGGCGCACTGTCCGTTTATCACCGGTACCGCACCGGGCGTGATGCAGATGGAATCCTGGCAGGAGCTGGCTAACCCGCGCGACCTGACCAAGATCTTCCAGAACACCGAATACGCGGCCTGGCGTTCACTGCGTGAATCCGAAGATGCCCGCTATCTGGGACTGGTGATGCCGCGCTTCCTGTCGCGTCTGCCGTACGGCATTCGCACCAACCCGGTGGACAGCTTTGACTTTGAAGAGCAGACCGACGGCGCGAACCACAACAGCTACTCCTGGGCGAACGCCGCCTATGCGATGGCGGCCAACATCAACCGCTCCTTCAAAGAGTACGGCTGGTGTACCTCGATTCGCGGCGTGGAGTCCGGCGGGGCGGTGGAGAACCTGCCGTGCCACACCTTCCCGAGCGATGACGGCGGCGTGGACATGAAGTGCCCGACCGAGATCGCCATCAGCGATCGTCGTGAAGCCGAGCTGGCGAAAAACGGCTTTATGCCGCTGGTTCACCGCAAAAACTCCGACTTTGCCGCCTTTATTGGCGCGCAGTCTCTGCAAAAACCGGCCGAATACCACGACCCGGATGCCACCGCCAACGCGCGTCTGGCCTCTCGTCTACCGTACCTGTTCGCCTGCTGCCGTTTTGCCCACTACCTGAAGTGCATCGTGCGCGACAAAATCGGCTCCTTCCGCGAGCGCGAAGAGATGGAGCGCTGGCTGAACGACTGGGTAATGAACTACGTGGACGGTGACCCGGCTAACTCCTCCCAGGAGACCAAGTCCCGTAAGCCGCTGGCGGCTGCGGAAGTGCAGGTGCAGGAAATCGAAGACAACCCGGGCTACTACGCCGCGAAGTTCTTCCTGCGCCCACACTACCAGCTGGAGGGGCTGACCGTTTCCCTGCGCCTGGTTTCTAAACTGCCGTCGCTGAAGACGAAAGACGCGTAATGATAATTGCCGGCCCGTAAGGGCCGGCACTATGACGTTGAATATGAAAAAGATAATGAATTTGAAGGAAAATTCTTGGTGAAAAAATTCATTATCTATTTCATCGCTTATTTATTGCTTTTGATTTCGGCAATGATGTTTTTTACCGCATGTGGTTACTACCTGTTGATATTTGACTGGCAACAGGGTGTTTTGAGAGCGATATTGCACGTACTTTTGCTTGTCGGATGTATTGCTCTCGCGATGTGCATATACGCTACCGGTGAGAAAATCAAAAAGCGTTGTTAATCCTTCACTGACCACGTTTAGTTATGCTGAAAGAGAAATCTAATCTGGAGCAGGAGAAACAATGAAGTTACTTACCCTACATGTTTTGCTGTTTACCGGTCTGTTGGGAGCGACGCCACTATGGGCTGCTAATGGCCAGAATGACTCATCAAATCTTCTACGCGACCCTAATACGCTGTCCCGTAATGATGTACGAATGAGCGGGGAAAAGTTTCTTTTAGCGTGGCTCGCAAAAGATAACGAGCAGGAGCAGCTTAAAGCGAATATGTACCTGCTTGGGGTAATGGATGCGACGGAGGGCAAATCCTGGTGTGGATATACGGTCGCGTTGCCCGGTTCATTACGAGAGAGCATTTACAGCTATTTCAGAAAATTGCCTGAAAACCGTAAGAAAGAAGCTGCATCATCATTAATCACCGAGGCTCTCGCGCAGGATTTACCGTGCAAAAAAGGAGTTCAACCATGAAACCGTTGTATGCACAGTTAAAAGCACAACATTACTCCTCTAACGAAGCCCGTCCGGGTTATGTCCCTCGGGATGATCTCTTTAATGAAATAGGTTACGACGCAAGCGTGCTCATTAAGTCCAATCCAGGATATATGAATACTTGCGCAGTGCGAATGAGTCTTGCTCTCTTAAAGTGTGATGTTAAATTTGAAGGACGTTTGGCTATAAAGAGTGGGCCATATAAGGGTAAAAAAATTGAACCTGGTGCGAAGCTTTTAGCTGACCAGCTCTATAAAGCGAGTGTGTTTGGCAAGGCAGAAATCTATACTGATATTCGTGAGGCAGGTCAAAAACTCCGTAACCGTAAAGGTGTGATTTTCTTCAACCGTATAACTAATTACAACGGTGGACACATCGACCTATTGGAGCCGGTAGGAGATAACATGATGCAGTGCAATTCCGATTGTTATACAGACTGTAAAGAGATTTGGTTCTGGGAACTGAGATAGCGTTATAGCGCAAATAAAGATATCGCCATGTTTAAAAAAACACTTTGCCTGTTTCTTTTTCTGACTAGTTGCTCATCTTATTCTGCTAACACGGACCTTCAATTCTTTCATCAACAAACTTACAGGCAGGTGATGAAAGATTACGTTTTGGCACGCTGTCTTGCTGAGGTGGCAGATGAAGGTGGTCAGTTTTCTGCTGATGCAGGGCTCAGTGCAAGCGCACTCCTGGAGTGGATGCCCTTCGATGTTGAAAATGGCATGGAGAAAATTGAGGCTGTTATAAATAAATATAAAGACGAAAAGAACAGCTTTCACTCTGAACGTTCACAAAAAATCAAAGGCGTAACTTTAAATTGTCTCCGTCTTTATCATAGCGACGAACTGAATAAAATGGTTTCTCAGGTAATAGTTGGCGATCCTGACCGTAGCTGGATCCAGGATAACCCGCAGTAGTAAAAGACTTCACATTCTTTCTGTTCATTCAGGGGGAATGTAAGACTGTCAAATGACACGGGTCATTTGATGTGAGGCAGAGGTAAAATATGGACGGTTTTATTCAGCCCCATGCTTTCCTGTTTGCCATATAAGTGCTTTTTCGAAAGCAATATTGTTCATCCACGAAGAGTAGATATTATGGCTATTGATATGTTTCTGAAGGTCGAGGGTGTTACGGGCGAATCTAAAGATTCTAACCACACCGGCTGGACTGATATTACCTCCTTCTCCTGGGGCGCTTCCCAGCCGGGTAATATGAGCGTTGGCGGTGGCGGCGGTGCCGGTAAAGTAAACTTTAACGACCTGCACGTTAACGCGCTGATCGACAAATCCACTACAGCAGTCCTGAAACACTGCGCAAGCGGTAAGCACCTGACCAAAGTTGAACTGTCCGTCTGCAAAGCGGGTGGCCAGCAGGTTGAATACACCCGCATCACCCTGGAAGATGTGCTGGTCACTTCTGTTCAGTACACCGGTGCAGACAACGGCGACACCGTTGGCGTGACTTACGCATTCCAGGCTGCGAAAGTGAAACAGCAGTACTGGGAGCAGACCACTGCTGGTGGTAAAGGTGCTGAAAGCAGCGCTGGCTGGAACATCAAAGAAAACAAAGAAGCGTAATTGCGTATGTGGCCGGGGAGTTTTCCCCGGTCTTTATCAACCTAAAGAGCCCTAAGGATTGGCGGGCATGGTTATGCAAAAATTATTCGGTGTGTTTGCAGTCACGTTAATGGCCAGCGCCTGTGTGTCGCATCCAGCACAATATCAGTCGCTTACGGTTACGCTAAAGAACAACGAACCCTGCTTTGCTATTCCCGCTAACTCCGGGTTAGACGCGCCTGCCACCAGCCATTCGCCCACCATAATGAAACGCGCGGGAAATGAATGGAAAGCGATATCGCCGCCGTCAACGTTTAGCCCTGAGGTGACGTTAACGACCCAACAGTGTCACCAGTGGAAGGGAATAGCGTGGCAAGCCGGAGAATATGATGTTGCCTTGAAGGTGTCAGGGAAAAACGATTCTATTCGCTATGCTGCCCGTTTCACCTTACAAGAAGGTCCTTCAGGCCAGTTTAAGCTTACGCAGACTGAATAGAATGTATTAACCCCCAAACGCCGCCGTTTTCGCCCCGAGAGCGGCAGCGTTTGAGCGCTAATCATACCAGCAGGAATACGCCATGCGATTCACGATTATTTCTACGAAACCCGGTCATCAGCCGCCGCAGAGCAGCTGTGATTTTTACGCCCCGGGCGGCACCATTGGGCGCGGTACGGATAACAATCTGGTATTGCCGGACAATGACCGCACCATCTCGCGTCTGCAGGCCATTGTTCACGTTGACGCCAATGGCGAATGTCGCGTCACTAACCGTGGCAGCGTTACGCGCGTGGTATTGAACGATATTCCACTGGAACGCGGTCGTCAGGTCGAGCTGCAGGATGGAGACGTTCTGGGTATTGATGAATACCGCATCGAAGTGGCTGAAATTATTCACGACACGCAGCCGGTGAGCCGCATGGCGGCCAGCATGCAGCAGCAGGTTCGACCATCCGCGCCAGCACCTGCATCGCAGCCGAAACCGGCGAATGCCGCACCGCGCGGAAAGGGCGAGCCGACCGCCGTGCCAACGGAGATCTGGGATAGTCTGATGCAGGAGTTCTCCATCTCCGACAGCATCTCAAGCAACCGCACAAAACCTCAGCCTGCGGCATCACAGGATCCGTTCTCCCAGCCTGCTGCACCGGAGCGTAACGCTGAAGATCCGCTGGCGATGTTCAACGACAGCGATCCGAAGCTTGAGCGTAAGAACGTTGACCCGGACACGCTGTTCAGCGATGAAGCCTTGTTCAAAAAAGAGAGCATCTTTGACGACATTACGCCCTCAACGCTGGTGCCGCCGGTGGAAACTAAGCCAGCCGAGCCTAAAGAAGAGGCAGCGGATGAGCTCGATCCACTGGCCCTGTTTGGCGGCACGGCCAGCGCGCCCGCCGCGCGTAATGATGACCCTCTCGGGCTGATGGGCGGTGCACCGTTGACGCATCCGGATGACATTGCCGACGACAGGCCGGAGCCAACGCCTGCGCCGGTTGAGGAAGAGGATGTCCTCGCCGATTCTCCGCTGTTCGCCCCTGAGCCGCAGGAATCCCCGCGTGCTGTTGAAGAAGAGCCCGCGCGACCGGATTACGCAGGTTTCACCATGCCGACCCCGCAGGCCGTTGCGCGCAGTAGCGCTCAGGCACCGAAGGGCCGCCTGCGCATCGACCCGGTCAATAACGCTGCCTCCCCAACCGCCACGGCTAACAGCGGCGAGAAAGGCGACGTGTTGCAGGGCGAGCTGCTGGAGGCGCTGCTGGAAGGGATGGGCCTGAGCGAAATGCAGCCCGTCCCGAAGTTTGACCGTGAGAATATGCGTCAGCTGGGGCAGATCCTCGGCATGTTCTCTCAGGGCACCGTGGCGCTGCTTTCCTCGCGCTCCATCCTCAAGCGCGGCGTGAAAGCCGATATGACCATGGTGCTGGACGATGCCAACAACCCGTTCAAGCTGCTGCCGACCGGCAAAACCGTCCTGATCCAGATGTTCGGCACGCCGATGCCGGGTTTTATGCCGCCAACAAAATCCGTGCGCGACGCGCTGATCGATCTGCAGGCGCACCAGCTGGGCATGATCTCCGGTATTCGTGCCATCATCGCCGCAATGCTGCAGTCCTTTAACCCGGAACAGCTGGAAGAGCAGGCGAAGCAGAACGGCATGACCTCCCGTCTGGCGCTGCCGGGCAGCCGTAAAGCCGCCCTGTGGGACTACTTTGTTCGCAGCTATGGCGAGACAGCAGGCGAGATTGAGGATGACTTCCACACCCTGTTTGGCGAGGCCTTCCTTCATGCGTACGACATGGAGGTGAATCAGTACAAAGACTCACAGAGCGGATCGGAAGACAAATGAATATCGCAACGGCTTCTCTCTCCCGCCAGGGGACGCGCGCCAGCAACCAGGATCAGACGGGAGAAACCATAGGGGAACGTTCAGCCTGCTTTGTCGTCTGTGACGGCATCGCGGGTTTGCCGGGCGGTGAAGTGGCCGCTGAGCTGGCCCGCAACAGCATCATTTCCCGCTTTGATGGCGACAAGCACCTGAATGCACAGCATATTCGCGACTATGTGCAAACGGCGAACCGCACCATTCTCAGCGAACAGCAGGCGGTTCAGGATTACCGTCGAATGGGCACAACGCTGGTGAGCCTGTTCATCGACCGGGATTACCGCCTGGCCTACTGGGCGCACGCCGGGGACAGCCGCCTGTATCTGTTTCGCCGCGGCTGGCTGTGGCATGTCACCACCGACCACAGCCTGGTTCAGCAGATGAAGGATGCGGGGCATCAGACCGACGATCTCAACAGCAACCTGCTGTACCTCGCGCTGGGGATTGAAAACGGTGGGCCGGAAGCGAGCTACAGCGACGTGGTGCAGGTGGAAGACGGCGATGCCTTTTTACTCTGCACCGACGGGTTCTGGCACGGCGTCAGCGAAGAACAAATGAAGCAGTCGCTGCATATGGTCAATACGCCGCAGGAGTGGCTGACCTTAATGAACCAAATCATTCAAAAGAATGGCGAGCAGGAGGGGAATGCTCAGGACAACTATACGGCCCTGGCGGTATGGATGGGCGACCCTCAGGACACCACTTTGCTGCATACGCTCTCTGACGCAGCGCAATTTCTTCCCTGCGGAACTGATTAGACACACAAGGAACGATATGAAACTTTGGCTATCGGGTTTAGCACTTCTGGCGGTGACCTCCACCGCGCAGGCTGAGAATTTCCGCATCGTGCAGTCCCCTGCGCAGAAGCTGGATATCTGGATCGACAACATCAAAGACAACACGCCGCAGAGCTGGTGTAAGCCTGAAGTGGCGCTGCGTATTGTTGCAAACGGCAAGAAAGACGTCTCCGTGCTGGAAAATTTTGTGCCGCGTCTTGGCTCACTGCTGGAACATCAGTGCAGCAAAGTGAATAAACTCAGTTGGACGCTTAACGATCCGGCGGGCGTCACGCTGGCTGAGGGTACCGCAGGGAAAGCGCAGGATTGGGCGCTGGTGGTGAAACAGCAACAGGCGGCTCCGGCCAGTACCGCCGCCAGCGGCGCGCTGCTGCCGCCGGATCAGAACGCTGAAGCCCGCACCGCGGCTGCTGACCGCACGCCGTGGCAGGAGTTTACCCTTCAGGACGGCTGCCATCTGCGTACGTTCTGGGAAGGCGGAGCCTCCGCACCGGCACTGTTCATCCCGGACACCGACACCACCCGCTGCGGCAACGGCAGCTGGCTGAGCGGTCATACCGTTATCTCTCAGATTCGCAACGGCGAGCAGAAAGAGATGGCGGTGACCTACATTCACGGCTTCCCGGTCATGGGCCTGAACAAAAGCGCCGATCCTGAAAACGCCCTGATCACCTCCGTCAACAAAGAACGCATGGTCTTCAGCACGCAGAACAGCGATCAAAGCTGGATGATCCTGCCCTACGACAACGCCCTCAACGGCTGGAAAAGCAACGGCACGGTGGCGGTAGAGATTTCCCGCGAGACAGCCAGTGATGACGCCAAACTGCAGGCGCGCATTGCCGAAGTCAAACAGACCTGGGGCGCGTGGGTGACACCGGGTACCTCGCTGAATATTGTCCTGATTGACACCCTGCGTCCTCAGCTGCGCGATCCGGCAGTGGGCGCATGGCGCGCGGCAAACTAAGGAGTGGCGATGAATACGCTCTATCAACACCTGGCGGGTGAGCCGCTCAGCGATGCGCTGCGTCGTCTGGAAGCCGATATCAAAGTCCGTCCGGCGGATGCCGATCTCCGCGCCGCGTTTGTGCAGTTTCTGATCCTCAGCGGCAACTGGACCCGCGCTCTGACTCAGCTGAAAAGCTGGGTGGCGCTGAAGCCCCAGGCGAAGCCTACCGTTACCCTGCTGGAGCAATCCATTCAGGGCGAGCTGCAGCGCGCGCAGGTGATGGCGGGACAGGCGCGTCCGGCCATGCCTGAAACCCAGTGGCCGTGGCTGACAACCCTGGCCGCGGCGCTGAGCGAGGAGGGCGAACGCGCCAGTGCGCTGCGTCTGGACGCCCTCGAGACGGCGCAGGCAAACCCTGGTCAGATCACCCTCGAAAATGATGAGACGCAGGCGTTTGGCTGGCTGATGGACGGCGATGCCCGCCTCGGCCCGGTGTGCGAAACCATCGTGAACGGCCGTTATTTCTGGCTGCCGTTTAGCGCTATCGCGGAGATCCGTTTTCAGGCGCCTGCCAGCGTCACCGATCTGGTCTGGCGTCACGCGCTGGTGCGCCTGACCGACGGTACGGAGCAGGTGTGTCAGATCCCGGCGCGCTATCCGTTTGCTGAAGACGCTTCGGATGCCGTCATGCTCGGGCGTACGACTGAGTGGTTGCCGCTTGACGCTGACGGTACGCTGTACGAAGGACGGGGCCAGAAGGCGTGGCTGAGCGAACAAAGCGAATATCCGCTGCTTTCCCTGAACCTCGTGACGTTTGCGACGGATGGAGCCGATGAGTAATCCCGCTGGCGAAGGCGATCTGCTGCGCAGCGGCTGGCAGGCACGCAGCAAGCAGGAGAAGGTGGGGGCGCGCGACAAAATGCAGCCCTCGCTGCTGGATCGTCTCACCGATAACGACCCGGAAAAAAAACGCGAGTCGGCCAACAGCAATCTGATCACCCACGCCGCCCTTCGCCGCAATGTGCTGCGCGATCTGCAGTGGCTGTTTAACACCATCAATCACGATGCCTCCGGTGATTTGAGCGCCTTGCCGCACGTGAACCGCTCGGTGGTCAACTTCGGCGTCGCACCGTTGGCCGGGAAAAGAATGTCGGATATCGAATGGCACGATATTCAGCGCAAGCTCACCGAGGCCATCATCAATTTTGAACCACGCATTTTGCCGCAGGGGCTACAGGTCCGCTGCGTGTCGGATACCTCCTCGCTGGATCTGCACAACGTGCTCTCCATCGAGATCAAAGGGCGTCTGTGGTGCGTGCCGTACCCGCTGGAGTTTCTGTTTCGTACCGATGTCGATCTGGAAAACGGCCATTTTGAACTGAAAGATGCGGGGTAATCATGGAAAGTAAACTGCTCGAATACTACAACCGTGAGCTGGCCTACCTGCGCGAAATGGGGGCCGAGTTTGCCGAACGCTACCCAAAAGTCGCCGGACGGCTGGGCATGCGCGGCATCGAAGTGGCGGACCCGTATACCGAACGTCTGATGGAGGGCTTCGCCTTCCTGACCTCCCGCGTGCAGATGAAAATGGACGCGGAGTTTCCGCGCTTCTCCCAGCGTCTGCTGGAGATGATTGCGCCTAACTATCTCGCGCCCACGCCGTCGATGGCGATCGCGGAGATTGAACCCGACAGCAGCCGGGGTGACCTGAGCAAGGGCTTCATTGTGCCGCGCGGTACCATGATGGACAGCCTGGCGCTCAAGAAGACCGGCGTGACCTGCAGCTATACCACGGCGCACGAGGTCAACCTGCTGCCGCTGAAAATCGACAGGGTCGAGCTGGGAGGCGTGCCCGCCGATCTGCCGCTCGCGCAGCTGGGGCTGAGCCAGCGGGGGATCAACAGCGCCTTGCGGATCCGCATCGCCTGCGACGGCCCGCAAAACCTCGGGCACCTGGATTTCGACCGTCTGGAATTCTTCCTCGGCGGCCCGGATATTGAAGCGCTGAAGCTGCTGGAGCTGGTGATGGAGCACCACGCCGGGATCGTCTGTCAGACGGTCAGCCCGCAGCCGCAGCGACAGCTGCTGGCGTCTGACGCGCTGCGCCAGGAGGGCTTTGAGCCTGATCAGGCGCTGCTCCCGGACGATCTGCGTAACTTTGACGGCTACCGTCTGCTGCAGGAGTATTTCGCGTTTCCGGCCCGCTTCCGCTTCATCAGCCTCAGTGGTCTGAGCAAGCTGATTCAGCGTTGTGAAAACGAAAAAGCCTTTGATATTTTCATCCTGCTGGATAAGTCGGATGAACAGCTGGAGCGCGTGGTCGATGCCAGCCATCTGGCGCTGCACTGTACGCCGGTCATCAACCTGTTCCCTAAGGTCGCGGCGCGTCAGAAGCTGAACGAAGGCCAGCATGAATACCATCTGGTGGTCGATAACATTCGTCCGCTGGATTATGAAATTTACGCGGTCAAAAAAATCTATGGCAGCGCAGACGGCCAGCGTGATGACCAGACGTTTCGTCCATTCTGGAGCACCTGGAGCGGCGATGCGGGCAACTACGGGGCCTATTTTTCCCTGCGTCGCGAACAGCGCGTGCTTTCCGAGCACGCCCTGCGCTACGGCACCCGTACCGGCTATATTGGCTCGGAGGTCTTTGTTTCGCTGGTGGATGAACAGCACGCCCCCTGGCAGGAAAACCTGCGCTATATCTCTGCCGAGGTGCTCTGCACCAGCCGCGACCTGCCGCTGATGCTGCAGCAGGAGCTTGGACAGTTCATTATGGCCGACTCCATGCCCGTGAAGTCCCTGACCCTGCGTAAAGGGCCGACGCCGCCGCGTCCGGCGCTGGCCGAAGGGTTCAGCACCTGGCGGCTCATCAGCCAGCTGCAGATGAACTACCTCAGCCTGATGGACAGCGAAAATGAAGACGGCGCGGCCGCGCTGCGCCAGCTGTTAGGGCTGTACGCCAACCTGGCAGAAACGCCCGTTGCGCGTCAGGTGGAGGGGGTACGCCACTGCGCGCTGGAGCCGGTTCACCGCCGCGTGCCTGAACCCGGCCCGGTCGTGTTCGCCCGCGGGATCGGCATTACCCTGATGGTGGATGAGCGAGCCTTTTCCGGCGCCAGCCCGTGGCTCTTCGGCAGCGTAATGGAGCGTCTCTTTGCCCGCCTGGTGTCCATCAACAGCTTTACGGAGTTCACCCTGAAGAGTCAGCAGCGCGGCGAGATTGGCTACTGGGCACCGCGCATGGGTAAAAGGGCGCTGATATGAGTGACGCTGCCACTGCACCGCTGCGCGTACATCGCCTGACCCGGCTGCCGGATACGTTCTGGAGCGGGGTCCGTGAGACGCCCTGGCGCTACGATCTGTTTCAGCTGTTAAGGCGCATTGATGCCCAGGGCGGCGAGCGCTACCCGCTGGGACGCGCGCCGCTGCCGAAATTTGAGCCGCTGCGCATCGGCCAGCAGCCGTCGATGAGTTTTGCGCCGTCGACGCTGGCCCAGGTACGTCAGCGGGAGGAGAGCGGGCTGCATGAGGTGTCTATCCTCAGCTTCGGCCTGTTTGGCCCGAACGGCCCGCTGCCGGTCCACATGACCGAATATGCCCGCGAGCGTATTTATCATCATCAGGACACCAGCCTCAGCGCGTTTGCCGATCTGTTCCACCACCGTCTGGCGCTGCTTTTTTACCGCGCCTGGGCGGATGCGCAACCGGCGGTCTCTCTGGATCGCGCCGATAACAAGCGCTTTGAGGGCTACCTGGCGTCGCTGATTGGCATGGGGCAGCCGGGGCAGATGAACAAAGGCAGCCTGAGCTCGCATGCACGCTTTACCCACGCCGGGCACCTGACCCGTAACGGGCGGGATCCGGAGGGGCTGGAGAAGATCCTGCGCAACTATTTTAAAGCGCCGGTCAAGCTGGTCAGCAACGTGCCGCAGTGGATGCCGCTTTCCACGCGCGAGCAGGCGCAGCTGGGAGCAGGGCGCCGCATGCCGCGCATGGGTGAGTCCGCCTTTCTCGGCGTCGCCGTCCGCGACGTTCAGCATAAGTTTCGCATCGACATTGGCCCGCTGAGCGCGGAGGAGTACAACCGCTTTCTGCCGGGAGAAGCGTGGGTCACCGAGCTGCGCGACTGGGTGCGTCAGTACGCCGGGGTGGAGTTTGAATGGGAAACGCGGGTGATCCTGCGTGAAGACGCGGTGCATGGCACCACGCTCGGCAGCAATGGGCGATTAGGCTACAACACCTGGCTGGGCCGTCAGCCGCAGCCTGTCCCGCGTGGCGATCTGGTGTATCGCGCAGAGCGGTAATCCTTCCGTATACCGAATTATTGTTAATGGAAACTAACATGTCAGAAATTAGCCGTGCCGTGCTTTTCGGCAAACTGGATACGCTGTTATTTACCTCTCTGGAAAGCGCCACTGCGTTCTGCAAGCTGCGCGGCAACCCCTATGTTGAGCTGGTGCACTGGCTCCATCAGCTGATGCAGCAGCAGGATGGCGATCTGCAGCAGGTCATCCGCCACTTTGCCCTTGATGAACAACAGCTGACGCGCGATATCGTTGCGGCGCTGGATGTCCTTCCGCGCGGGGCGAGTTCCGTTTCCGATCTCTCCGAACATATCGACAGCGCCGTGGAGCGCGCCTGGGTCTTCGGCTCGCTGAAGTTTGGCGTCAGCCGTATTCGCGGCGGCCATTTGCTGATCGGCATGCTTAAAACCTGGAACCTGGCTAACGTGCTGAAAAGCATCTCGTCACAGTTCACCCGCCTGAACGTCGAGGTGCTGATTGAGCAGTTCGACGCTATCTGCGCCAACAGCAAAGAGACGCAGCAGGCCGCAGCCGCAGCCGATGCACCGGCGGGTGCGGTACCGGCTGCGCAGGGGACGCTGGCCCAGTACGGCCAGGACCTGACCGCCCGCGCTCGCGAAGGGAAGATTGACCCAGTTGTCGGGCGCGACGAGGAGATCCGCCAGATGGTGGATATCCTGATGCGTCGCCGCCAGAACAACCCGCTGCTGACCGGGGAAGCCGGGGTCGGCAAAACGGCGGTGGTGGAAGGGCTGGCGCTGCGTATCGCCGACGGCGACGTGCCGGAGCCGCTGCAAAATATCCAGCTGTGGCTGCTGGATATCGGCATGCTGCAGGCTGGCGCAGGCATGAAAGGCGAGTTTGAAGCCCGTCTGCAGGCGCTCATTAATGAAGTCCAGTCTAGCGCAACGCCGATTATTCTGTTCATCGATGAGATCCATACCCTGATTGGCGCAGGCGGCCAGCAGGGGACCGGCGATGCGGCGAATCTGCTGAAGCCAGCGCTGGCGCGCGGTCAGCTGCGCACCATCGGGGCCACCACCTGGGCAGAATACAAAAAATACATCGAGAAAGACCCGGCGCTGACCCGTCGTTTCCAGACGGTGCAGGTGCATGAGCCTGACGAAGCGAAAGCCATTCTGATGCTGCGCAGCACCGTGTCGCCGCTGGAGACGCACCACCAGGTGCTGCTGCTCGACGAAGCGGTCAGCGCGGCGGTGAAGCTGTCGCATCGCTACATCCCGGCGCGTCAGCTGCCGGACAAAGCCGTTGCGCTGCTCGATACCGCCTGCGCCCGCGTCGCGGTCAGCCAGAGCGCGCCGCCCGCGCAGCTGGAAGACTGCCTGCGCCACCTTGCCGCGCTGGACGTGGAAATTGAGATCGCTGAGCGCGAAGCGCGCGTCGGTGCCGGTGACGCTGAGCGCGTAACGGCGTTACGCGCAGAACGCGACGCGTACGAAACAAAACGCGAAGCTCTGGCCCAGCGCTGGGAAGAAGAACGCAGCCTGGTCCAGGAGATTATTCGCCTGCGCGCGGCGCTGTTCGCGGCGGGCGATGAAGATAGCGCAGAGCTGCGCAGCCAGCTGGCGGAACAGCAGCAGGCGCTCAACGCCTTACAGGGCGATGAACCGCTGCTGTTTGCGGCTGTGGATGAAAACGTGGTGGCCGCGGTGGTCTCTGACTGGACCGGGATCCCGCTGGGCCGGATGGTGAAAAACGAGATCGACGCGGTGCTGAACCTTGCTGACACGCTGAACCAGCGCGTTATTGGACAGCGTCACGGTCTGGATCTCATTGCGCGCCGCGTGAAAACCTCGCGAGCGAAGCTCGACGATCCCAACAAACCGGTGGGCGTCTTTATGCTGTGCGGCCCGTCCGGCGTCGGTAAAACCGAAACCGCGCTGGCGCTCGCGGAATCCCTGTACGGCGGCGAGCAGAACGTTATCACCATCAACATGAGTGAATTCCAGGAAGCGCACACCGTTTCAACGTTAAAAGGTGCGCCTCCGGGCTACGTGGGCTATGGTGAAGGCGGTGTATTAACCGAGGCCGTGCGCCGCCGCCCGTACAGCGTGGTACTGCTGGACGAAATTGAAAAAGCACACCCGGACGTCCACGAGATCTTCTTCCAGGTCTTTGATAAAGGCTGGATGGAAGACGGCGAGGGGCGCCATATTGATTTTCGTAACACCATCATTATTCTGACGTCTAATGTCGGTACCGACCTGATTAGCGCGATGTGCGCCGATCCGGAGCTGATGCCGGAGCCTGACGCGTTAAGCGGCGCGCTGCGCCAGCCGCTGCTGGAGGTGTTCCCACCGGCGCTACTGGGCCGTCTGCTGGTGGTGCCGTACTATCCGCTCAGCGACGAGATGCTGGGGCTGATTGTTCGTCTGCAGCTCAAGCGCATTCAGCGCCGTCTGGAAGAGAATCACAGCATTATTTCTGAGTTTGACGACAGCGTGGTGGAACAGATTGTTCAGCGCTGTACCGAGGTGGAGTCCGGTGGCCGCATGGTGGATGCTATTCTGACCAATACCTTACTGCCTCAGATGAGCCAGATCTTACTTACCGCCAGCCGCAGCGACGAGCAGTACCGACGTCTGCACGTCACCTGCGAGCAGGGCGAGTTTCACTGTCAGTTTGCCGCGTAATAATCATCAAGAGAACTGTAAAAGATGACGGATAATGATAACAATCGGACTGTCCCAAACGCGCTCCCGGTCGGGTACCGCTTCAACGAGTTTGAAATTAAAGAGGTGATCGGCGGCGGCGGTTTTGGCATTGTCTATCGCGCGTGGGATCACCAGCTCGAACGCACTATCGCTATCAAAGAATTTATGCCTTCCTCGCTCGCCGTGCGCGGTGATGACATGACCCTCGTGCTGCGCAGCGAGCGCTTTGGCAAAGCGTTTTCCGCAGGCCTGAACAGCTTTATTCAGGAAGCCCGTCTGCTGGCGCGCTTCAACCACCCGAACCTGCTACACGTCCTGCGCTTCTGGGTGCAAAACGACACGGCCTACATGGGGACGCTGTTTTACAGCGGCACCACGCTTTCACGCCTGCGTGAAGAAAAGCCGGAGCTGATCAACGAGGCGTGGATCCGCCGCACGCTGCCGATGCTGTTTGGCGCGATCAAGACCATTCACGACGAAGGCTATCTGCACCGCGATATCTCTCTGGATAACATTCAGATCCAGGATAACGGCCTGCCGGTGCTTCTCGATTTCGGCTCCGCGCGCCGCACGATTGGTAACCTTTCCGACGAAACGGAAACCATGCTGCGCCCGGGCTTTGCGCCGATTGAGCAGTACACCGACGACAATGAAAGTGAGCAGGGGCCGTGGACGGATATCTACGCCCTTGGTGCCGTGCTGCGTACCCTGATCGTGGGATCGCCGCCGCCGGTCAGCGTGGTGCGCTCTATCCAGGATACCTGCAAACCGCTGGTGGAAATCATGCCGCAGGGTTATTCCATCCCGCTGCTGCAGGCCATTGACCGCGCGCTGGCGCTGCACATGGAGGACCGTCCGCAGTCTATCGACGAGTTCGCGGCGCTGATTGAGATGCCGGTCGCCGGTATCAACGATGTGCTGACCGCCAAAAAAACCGGCACCATGCTGGTTCCGGTAGAGGAAGAGAAACCGGCTTCGGCGCTTGACTGGCGCCGCTACAAGATCCCGGGCATGGTTGCCGCTGGCGTGCTGGTGGGCATTGTCGCCGGAGCCATGCTGTTTAGCGGCGGCGGTCAGGATGCGCCCGAGCAGGCGGCACAGGCACCGGCAGAGACGCGTCCGACTGAAACCGCCGCGAACACGCCAGACGTGAAGCCGGAAACGGAGAAAGTTAGCGAGCCGGCGGCGGAACAGACTCCGCCACCTGTCGATGCCAGCCCGGTCGCGCTGGTCTATATCCGTATCCAGGACGGCGAAACGCTGAAAGTGAACGGCGAGCCAAAAGCGCTGCGTCCGGCGACCAACGGTTATGCATCGCTCAAGCTGCCAGCCGGAGAGGTGAAGATTGAACTGCAGGGCAACGGGAGAACGCGTACCCAGACGCTGGATATTGCCAAGCCGGGTACCTGGCTGGTGAATCCGTAAGTCAGGCAGGGACAGGGAACAGGACGGAGCGAATGTATAACATTAAGTTTGTCTATCTTTTCAGCGAGAACGTCTCGCCAGCGCTTTTTGCGAAAATTATCCGCCCGTCCGTCGCCGGGCAGTGGATTATGTCGGTGCCCGACAATTCGCTGCGCTCGCTGTTCACGCGCTACGATCTGCTGTACTCCATTACCGGTGCAAATCCGTATCAGTCAGGTCGCGATACCCGCAAGCTGATTGCGCAGGATCTCGACATGGGCAGGATCGTGGCTATCGACGAGAGTTTTCGCAACTGGTCGTCAGTGACTGAGATGTTTTATATCAATGCCGATGGGCGATTACAGGCTGCCTCAAATACGGGTCTGGGCTGGTATCCGGAGAGCACTATCGTTGAACGTTACGAAACCATGGTGCGCACCTATGGTTCCCGCCCCGCGCCAACGGAGCTGCCGACGCAGGTGGTGAAATCCAAAGCGGCTCAGGTGCCTGACCAGCCGACGCCGGGCAAAGACGGTAAAACCTATGCCTCTCAGTTGCAGAATATGACCAAAGCCGAACGCTGGCAGGCCCGTAAGGACCTGATTGCGAAGGGCAGCAACAGTCTCTATCCGGATGCGCAGATCGCGGCTAAACGGTTAGCGGCGAATAATATTGCCGTGGAGAAAGCGAAGCTTGCGGAAAATGTTTATAAGACTGTAAACCCGCTGGAAACGACGCCGGGCGTGCCGAAGGGATGGACGGATATTAGTAATGACGCAGCGGCGCTGAAGAAGCTTGGGCTGAACAGCAAATCACTTTTCGACAATACAGCCTCTCCTGATTTTCTGGCCCGCGTATATCAACCCGACCCCGAGGTGTTTGGTCGTGATATGAACCCAACGTTGGTTTTCAGAGGATCACGGCAACCCGAATTTTTCCCCATGAAGAACATGGCTGACTGGAAAAATAACGGTGCGCAAGGGCTCGGAATGGCGTCAGATTACTATAAAAGAGCAGTGGGTCTTGGCGAACAACTCGCTAAATCCGGTAAACAAGTGGACATTGCGGGCCACTCTTTAGGGGGCGGATTAGCGTCTGCTACCGCGATGGCCAGCGGTATGCCGGGATGGACCTTCAACGCGGCCGGTCTGCATCCGGGTACCGTAGAGAAATACGGCGGAAGTTTGTTGGGCAGTACGGAAAATATTCAGGCTTACCGGGTTGAAGGTGAACTGCTGACAAAAATTCAGGAAGTTAACCTTTGGGAAGATTTCAAAACGGTTAAAGGACACGTGCCGGCGCTGATAGCCAAAGAAGAGCTTTCTGCCGTCATGCCTAACGCTGCCGGAATTGCACACGACCTTCCGGGGGGAACGGGAGGTGCTCTCGATCGCCATGGCATCGATCAGGCGATTAAATGTATTGAGCAACAGAAAGATGAAGACATCGCAATTATCGGGAGTCGCGCGTGAAATCATTGATTACTGGCTGGATAGCGCTTTGTTTAATGTTTATGGTTCAGGGGTGCAAGCAAAATATGGATTTAAAACCAGACAATTACTTCAGTGGTCAGCAACTCACAGTCGCGCGTGCAATTGAAGCCGGTGAGATGAATGAGGTTATTAAATTAGCGTCGCAAACCGACCTTAATAAGCCCGGTAAAGAGGACATGACGCTGTTGTTTTGGGCGGTGATGAACGCAATTAACGATAAAAAAACACCGGAACAGCTAAATATTATTACCGCTCTGGTTAAATCGGGGGCAGATCCGCTCCAGCCAAGGCCTAAAGGAGAGAGCAGTCCGGCTGAATATGTGCTGAAAGCAGACAGTGGGGTCTGGATAAAGGCGATGCTTGAGGGCGGATTATCGCCGGATGCGAAGGATAAAACGTTTGGGGAACCGATTATCTTCGAGACCCTCGAAGCAAAAAACACCGATACGCTGCAGGCGATGCTTGACGGTGGAGCGGACATCAATATTACCAATTCACTGGGTAATACGTTGCTGATCGCCGCGCTGGACTTTCACTCTTACGACCATGTCCTGCTTTTGCTGGAGCGTGGTGCAAATGCTGAGATCAAGGCGGATAATGGCTGGACAATGGCCAACCAGCTTCAGCGTTATCTGAACCGGGCGAAAGAGGGCAGTGACGAATATCAAAAGCTGACTGAAATCAAAGAAACGCTTATTCAGCATGGCGGTAAATGGCCTCCTGCACCGGTGAGTCAGTAATGTTGTTAAACAGTGCACTTCCTTGAGCAATGATGAGTGTTAAAAAGCAGGTATTCATTTTCTGGGGAACGATGGATGCGCTGGCTGTTGCGGTCTACTGTGCGCAGTCTGTGCGCCATGACAGAGTCCCCTTTGTATCCGATATATCCTCTTTCAGTGCGACAGGAAACTGGCTTTATGGTGGTGGGTCCGGCGTTCTGCTGCTTTTCTTTATTCTCGATTTCTTGTTGCTGTTGTCGCTCTTTGCCTCGGCATGGTGCTTTCTGACCGGGAAGCCTTTCGCGAGCAGATTGGCGCTCTGCCAGGAAGTTTTTCGTCTGATCTCCTTCCGGTACTCGGTGACCCTTTTCCCGCTGTTGTTGAATCTCGCGGGTGCCTCAAGCGTCTGGCTGTATAGTGTTTTGTTTATATTTTCAGAGTTTCTTAAGATCTACTCTCTGTGGATACATCAATACGGAAGGACGCGTAATGCTCGATCTTCACAGTGACGATGCTGTGGTTATCCAAAAGAGGCGTTGTTCAAGCCTCATCGGTTTCCTTTGTGCGCAAGGGTTATGATCGTTAACGCTGGTGAGTACAAGCATAAGTCCTGTCACCAGATTCGCTCCAGCGGTTATGTTATCGATACGCTTGAGGCCGCAATGTGGGCGGTATGGCATACGGATAATTTCCGTGATGCGATCCTTCATGCCGCCAATCTGGCGGATGATGCCGACCGCGTTGCGGCAACGGCAGGTCAACTAGCCGGTGCGTTATATGGCTATTCAGGTATTCCGCAGAAGTGGAAAGATAAACTGGTCCAACACGAACGTCTGGTCAGCATGGCAGGGGAGCTATTTCACAGTGCACCTGAGGATAACTTTCTTTAACGTTTCTGACGCATAAGAGCACCGGCGTATATCCAAAACCACTTTGTCAAAATTAGCTTTACGTTCAAACACGTTTTCAGCATAAACCATTACGGAATACAGATTATGCTCAACCGAATTACCGTTCAGCTCCCGGTCGAGGGGCTGCTCTTCTGGAAACTCTCCGGCCGCGAGGCGATGTCCGAGTCGTTTGCGCTGACGCTGACCCTGCTCGGCACGGACGCGCGCATTGACCGCAGCAAATTGCTCGGGCAGCCGGTCACGGTGACCATCCCGACGCAGAACCTGCTGACCTCCCGCTATATCAACGGCAAAGTCACGCGCGTGGCGGTGAGCGCCGTTGAG
>PJTS01000166.1_pt1 | contig 60573 bp, 52 predicted proteins | sample 1512251 | NCBI WGS metagenome assembly PJTS01 (sample SAMN08177686, study PRJNA422409) | Soil metagenome, whole genome shotgun sequencing project. | isolation source: Soil (2) enriched on wood chips: alkali lignin treatment | place: USA: Madison | collected 2015-01-15 | reverse complement strand
GGATGTGCGCGTGGCCCGCACCCTGCTGGAATGCTGCGCCGGGCTGGGCAATCCGCGCCTGCTGCCGCCGGTGGAGCGCGTGGACACCACACCGCTGCCCCTGCCCGATCTGGCCGACGTGCGCGGGCAGGCACATGCGCGGCGCGCGTTGGAAGTGGCCGCCGCCGGGGGCCACCACCTGCTGCTGATCGGCAGCCCCGGCTGCGGCAAGACCCTGCTGGCCTCGCGCCTGCCCAGCCTGCTGCCGGATACCGAAGAGGACGAAGCACTGCAGCTGGCCGCGATTGCCTCGGTGAGTGGCGAAGGGCTGGACCCGCGTCGCTGGCGGCAGCGTCCCTTCAGGGCACCCCACCACAGTGCGAGTGCGGCGGCGTTGGTGGGTGGTGGCTGTCATCCACACTAATTCGCGAGACTCGACATTAATTGTCGCGACTGGCCGAGTCCCGATGAGCGGAAACCCCCTGCCGTAACTCATTGATTCGACATTACATACTTGGATGGGTAGCAGAAAGTGACCTCAGCACTGCCCATCGCGTCCAACATGGTGGGTTTCGGCATACGCGGGGTCGTTCAAGACTCAGATCCATCAGCGGGCCGGGCCGTAGGCGAAGTGGACTGGCCTAGGGTGGGTGGATCAACGCAATCACGAGCGCATGTCTCAGGGGTCCGCTGCTCCAGAAAGCCGAACAACCGTGACAATTTTCAGAGCCGGTGCGGCGCGATCAAAGACATGCGACTGAGAGCGGGTTTTCGCTGCCTCAATTTCCTTTTATGAAACAACAGTCTTCACGCTGCAGGGGTAGAAATGCAGTAGGCCCTCATGGGCCCAGTGACGGTCGGACTCGTGACGCCGCGCTGCCCAGTGGCTGACCAGGGGGGCGTGGCTATACTCAACCGGCCCTCGGAACGCATGGAGACACAATGGGATCGGTGAAGCACATGTGGATGGACGCCCAAGAGCGTGGATGGAATTCGCTTGAGGGAAAGACCTGCGAGAGCTGCCTGAATCAGGAAGATGTATGGCGACTGTCGCACTCATGCGTTGAGAATGGTCAATGCGACTACTGTGAGGAGTCCGATACCGCTGTCCTAGCAGTCGAAAAGGTTCAGGATCACCTGTACGAGGTCATTGGAACTTACTACGCGGAACCTGCGAACGCAGGCACGCCGTGGGCAGATGGGGAATGGATCGTAGAGCTAGTCGACACGGACGAGGTCCTGCACGACCTCGGCTTCTATCCAAATGACACTCTACGCGAAGAAATTATTGATGCAGATCTGACCGAACAGTGGGTCAGGGCTGCACGAGGCCACTGGGCAGACATCCAAGACGAGGATCTGATGCTCTACTCTTGGGAGAGCTTCTGCCAAGCGACAAAGCACCAGACCAGGTTCAACTTTCGAAGCGTGCGCCGGGAAGCGTATGAGCAGGAAGTTCCTGTTGCAGATATGCTGAATGTTGTTGGAAATGAAGTAAGCGCGCTGATCAAGACGCTTGCAGTTGGGACAGAGCTGTATAGGGCAAGGTACCTTCCCGCTGCCGAGTTAGCCCAGCTATCTGCTTCCACCATGGGGCCTCCGCCCAAGGAGGTGGCTTCGGCTGGACGTATGAATCCTGCCGGGATCCCATACTTCTATGCTGCGTTCGACGTCCCCACCGCTCTCGCGGAAATCGGCCTAGCCCCTGAGGGAATGCTGCCGGCTGCTGCGATCTTCCACAACTCGAGAACGCTCAGGGTTGTAGACTTTTGTGAGCTACCGGACATTCCATCGGTGTTCGCGACTGATCAACGAGCTGAACGGATTACGGCACGCTTTCTACGTGGATTTGTGAAAGCGATAACTCGTCGTGTCGAGAAGGATGGACGGGAGCACATTGACTACGTCCCATCACAGATTGTCTGTGAATACTTGGCTCAGGCATATAAGCCCGAGGCAGGGGAGGCTATTGATGGCATCGTTTTCCCCAGTGCCGTCCACGATGGCGGAAAGAACCTTGTAGTCTTTCCGTCGGGAAAGTACTTCGAGACGGATCGCTTCAAAGGACTTTCATTTGTAGGTGCCGCCCAGGTTTGACGATCCGCCCCGCTTCCTTGGAACTAGCTCGGTCTTTCCGATAGCGTCATCTACCTGCTGGTCAGCGCGCAGCAGAACATTGAGGATGCTCAAAGCTCGGGTCCATATGGGGCCATCCCACCATTGCCGTTATTCCAATTACTGTCGATGGCGGCTCACATGGAGACGTCCAGCGTTGCCGGCGCCCATGCCGTCGTTGAAGCAGAACTTGCCGCCCACCTGGGTACATCAAGGCGCTTGAGTACGGCCTCCGGGCGGCAATTGCCGCACACCCGGCCGCAGGAGCAATGTCACTTCTCTGGGCGCAGATGCTGCCGGAGATCTCGGATCGTCATGCCTCGACAGGCCACGTTGACTTCAGTGCGGCTCTGCAACGTGGCCTAAGGACTGTTGGTGCGCAGATCAACGAAGCGGCTGGGATCGTGCCCTCCGATCCTGTGACCTAGTTGGAGGGAATGCTGTCCCGCGGAACCCGCCCAACTGATGAGCGCGCATGGAGTGTCCGCTTCCGGCCAGAAGCGGACGCTCACCATGAAGCGTTCACTCGATGGGACCAGGCGTTTACGAAGATATAAAACCTGCCTCCGGACATCTACTTTAGGGCCGGTTGCTCTAAGGCATGCCGCGACGTGCCGGATTCTTCATCTACTCAATTATCGAGCGCATGAAATCCCAGACGCCCCCTTGGGCTTGATGCACATAACCTGCATCGGCAGGATCACTTCCCGAGCGATTAAGCATGTCGACGACCCAATCGGTCTTCTTTCCCTGTGCCCCGACCGCCGGAAGCCATCTTTCGAGTTCACCGGTGCGAACGACAAAAATTCCGTATTCCTTGAGTCGAAGCCATCAACGCCCCGTTCCGCTCCGTGGCAGCTGCCCCCGAGCCGTTCCCATAATGTGCAACGGATGTCCCGATCAAGTAGCAAGTGCTGTGCTAGCCTGCGCAAGCCTGTGGAGCACAGTGATCCCCGTCGTAGGCGGGCGCAGGCCTATTTTCCAGTTCGGGCGATTGAACTAAAGAAAGTCGGCACGGTAGGTAAGCTCTAGCAGCCGTTAGGCCCCAAAATTTCTTAGTTGCCATGACATCGATGCTCACTAACCAAGGTGTTTGAGTGGCCGGTTGAGGCGAGTGGATTACTTCCCCGGTGTCACGAGCAAGGAGGTTTTTCGTCTGGGTGAATGTGAGGGATGAATGTTGGACTGAATATCTAATCTTGAAAGGAGCTCAAAGATGATTCGTTTCAACCCGAAAGCGTTGTTGGTTGTGCTGCTGGCATTTTGCTGGTCTTGGTCCGTCGGTGCAGCGAGCGCCCCCTTGGGCGACTCTGTAAGCGTCCACACGATTTCCTTGAAGGTTTTAGTGGGCGGAACAGAGATCATGGCTCCCAATCTGGACGTTGCGTCTGGCAAGACCGCATATGTCACCATGAACTCCAAAGAGAAAGGAAGTTATACCCTCCAGATAGATGTCGTCGATGACGGGGCGGACAGCGTCGCTGACCCTGGTGGGGTTCAAGTTGTTCTTTGGCAGGGAGGTGTCGATAAGGGCATCAAGCTTCTGGACGGGGTTCTGCTATTGAAATCTACGCCGGCCATTGCTGGCAGCGGCTCAAAGCCGATGACGAGCCTTTCCGTGCGATCAAAGAACAGCAATCTTGCGCTGGCTGAAATCCAGGTGGTCTCCCACGCAGCTTCGCAGTTGGATGCCGCCTTACTGCCGGCATCGAAATCGTGTTTGAACTCTGACGGCATTGTCCCCATTCAACCCATGGGTAAGGGGTGCTGCACTCGTGAGTGCAAGAATGGCCGTGAAGAGATGACGTGCTGTGGGGCAGTGCGATGCTGTGCATGCGACGTTTGCTGCACGCCGAAGTAAGGCTGCTTCATCTCTAGTGACGGTCAGACGAAGAGGCCCGCACACGCGGGCCTTCTGTCGTTGCCATGCTCCCGTTTGAGATGCACTCCGCTGACGTAGAAGTGCTGCAAGGAGGCTGAGAGTTACAGCTGACGTCTTGCGAGTGCATTGACCTTCCAATGATGTTGTTGCTTTGCGTCTGGGCTAGTTGGAGGGAATGCTGTCCCGGGGAGCCCGCCCAACTGGTGAGCGTGCATGGAGTGTTCGCTTCCGGCCAGAAGCAGACCTTGAATCAGTCAGACGTACGTCAGTTGAGTCTTCCCCGCCGCTACGCAGAAACATCGCCCAAGCCGCAATGCTAGAGGTTCTGCACGCTACTGACGAGCATTAGTGCGTTCAAGGTTGCTTGAACATGGTCGATCAGAAGGCAAGGAGTCGAGCTGGATTGCGGATCAACATCAGCTCGATGTCATTCTGACTGACGCCGTACTTCTTCAGCGTTGGAACCACGAAGTTGAGCAGACGAGACACTCCCGCTCCGCCGTACTTGCGAGCAGAGTTGCGCATCCACAAGTCTGTGCCAAGAACAATGCGGTCTGCGTAACCCGCCTTGGAATACTGGTAGATCGCAGCCAACGAGATTGGGTCATAGGACGGAACGAGGCCTTGTCGCGTGTCTGCCCAAGACGCGCCCGCGCCGAAGAGATCAAATGAAAGAATGAATCCCCTGTCCATGGCTCTGAAGCCGATGTCGAGATTGGGGGCGAATCGGCTAGGATTCTTCATTAGCTCTTCGTAGCCCATGGGCTGAAGCGCCGTTGGGAAGTGGGCAAGGATCATCTTCCCTTCGGGCATACCGTATGTGCTTGCCTTCGTAAGCAATTCATCGAGAACCTGGTCACCAAGCAGATAGGCATGCACGGTAACCGGGACCCCGCTGTTACGAGAGACGTTGGCAGCCGCCTCTAAGCCCCGCAGAAGCGGTCCGTCGTTTGTCGCCCTGACACCGAACAGCTCGCTCTCTGCCAGAAGCTTGATGTTGCCGCACTGCACTCCAGTGTCGTCAATCCCTACAAAGATCTCTTGCTCAAAGAAGCTGACCAACTCTGAAGCAGTCATCGCCTTGAACTTTCTTGGCAGCAGTACATGTGAGTTGATGCCAGTGCTCAGAACGACGTTGATGCCAGTACGCTCAGACATCCTTCTCACGATCAGAGGTGATCCGCGCTCAAACGTGACGCTGCAGTCGAGGATGGAACGGCCACCTAGCGCAGCGAACTCGGAAAGCTCCCCCACCATCAGCGGCTCGTCCAATACGTACTGGTCCTTGCCGTTTGCGTAGTGATCGACAAGGTAGCTTCGGTTCTTCAGCGTGATCGGATTACCTTCTTCCGGGAAGAATTCCTTGGGGACCTCGCCTGGGTCAGACAGCAAGGTGAGTTCCTTCAGCGTCTCTGCATCAAACATCATCAACGCCTGCGCCATACCAGGCACAGTGTCACGAAGGACATGTTCATGCATGTCAGTGATACCTAAGGCCGAGGGAGCCAAGGGTCCACGCACAGTCCTGACCATCTTGCCGCCGGCGGCGGAATCTGGAGCCCTTCCCGACACTTGATTCCCTTTGTCTGCACCGCAGCCGGCCATGAGGCCGCCAGCCGCGGCGAGTGCTGACAGTTTCAGGAACGCTCGGCGTCTTTCACTATGAGAACTACTAACCATGGCTTAGGGCTACCTCTTAGCTGATCAGTTGTCGCGTTCCAAGGTGGCACGGGGCGCAGCGTCGAGCGCGTCGAGAAGACCGGCGGCCATGAGCGCGGTGGGCTGCAACTCTTCGACAGCCACCTTGTCCAGGGTGTCACTGATGTCATAGAGGTAGGCAGGCGCAGAGATCACACTGATCACAGGCACTCCGGTAAGTTTTTGGATAACACCTACGTCGGTGGGAATGCCCTCTTCGTGTTTGAAGAGCTCTGTACCAACAACCATCGACCTACGATAGTCGAGACGCTTAATCGTCCTTCCTGCCAACTCTTCCAAAGCCGGTGACGTCAGCAGCACTCGAGGCTCCACCAAACCAGTCATGGTTGCGTGCCCATTCTCGATGGTCATTTCTCGACCAATGTGCTCGACGGTGACGTTGGCCACTGCGTCTACCTTGCCACTCAGCAAGTACTTCTTTGAAAGGTCTACATGCGACTCGTATCCAGTGAAGTGCGTGTCCATCACAGCAAACATCAGGCTTCGCTCACGTGAGCCTGCCGGCTGTCGACCGTAGTACTTGGCCAGGGCAATCACCGCGGCGGTTCCACTGGCATCCTCAACGGCGCCGGCGAATCCGGAGTCATGGTGTGACTGAACCATCAACGTCTCGGGCGATCGCCCCCGATGGAATCCAATTACAGTCCGGTATTGAACTGGTTCAATGGCCCCTTCCAGGACCAAGCTTGCACGAGCTTTCCGCGACTGACTTGCAAGCCGCTTCAGCTGGTCTCCGTCCGTCTTGGTCACCCACAGCCCCGGAATGTTCATCGGCTTGCCACCAATGAAGTAGTCCAGGTCTTCGTTGTAGAAGCGATTACTGTCGATGTAGTTGGACAGAATTCCTACAAATCCGACAGCGCCACCTTCCATAGCCGAAGCGACGTTGTACGGGAAGTTGTTGGGAGTGAAGGGGTCAATTTTCCTTCCACCCAGCGTCCTATCCGGGTCATGGACAGTGCTTGCCGCGTCCATGATCTGTCCCAGGTCCAACATGCCCAGTTCGACATCGGCAACAACGATCTTTCCTTTGACGTCGATGCCGGTCAGGTCCTTTCTGTTCCCAACGTAGACGAGTTCGGCTTGGACGCCTCCAGTAGGCGTCGTGAGCTTTCCACGCTTCCCGGGATGTGCGCTGTGCCGCATATGGAACGAAGGAACAGCGCGGCCATCAACCTCAAGGCCCCACTTTGCCGCCGACCATTGATACGTCCGTCCTTTCTCGATCTTTACATCATCAAGTCCGGCAGCGCGGAACTTGTCCGCAATGTAGGCTGCAGTCTCTATGTTTGCCTGGGAGCCGGTTCGGCGCGGCCCGAAGTCGGTGATGTCCTGGATGTACCCGAATATCTCCCTGGAGGAAGGCATTTCTTCTTTGCCGACAGGATTCGGTGCCGCATGCACGGTCGATACCACTGGTCCGATTGCAAGTGATGCGCACAGCAGAGTTCTGGCGAGTGCGGTCCCCGCGGTGTATGAGCTGCGCTTGTATGCCTTGGCCATTGCTTGTCCCTGATAGCGGCACGCTTTGCCGTTGCTGACTTTGGAGCGGCTCGGTGCATACGCGACAGGGGGGGGACGGCGGCAGCAGCGAGGCGAGTGCCGTGGAGTCTTGGCTTCGGCTTTCTAGAATTTCTCTGCAGTTCATCAAGATTTCATTTAGCTGCAGCGCACAATTCTTTGTTGTCAGATGGCGTGATCAGGTAACTTCAGTAGTCGGAATTGAGCCACTTCGGCAGTAGTCGCTTCGCACGAATGGTCGGCGTCGAACACTAGAGCTCATGCTCTCCCTCGATGCTGAGGACGATTAGCGCATGCAGCGTGGCCAATCGGAGAACGGACTCCAGCTGAGGCGACAGGCGCGTCCGGCCCTCCAGCCACGCTCGTGCGATCGTGGCAGCATTGTCGGGCATGGCACTCAGCAGCATGTCATCTGTAGCCAAGACGGCAACGTCATCAACTCTTGCTGCAGCACGGTAATGGTGTGCAAGTGCCTGGAAGTGGAATGCCAGTGCAGTGATAAGAAATATTGACGCGATTGCCCAGCCAGCGACTTCGTCAACTAGGACTGGAACGCGTTGCAGCAGGCATACAGTGAAGGCGACCAGAGCGGAGCAGCTTCCAAGGCGCCGTGCGGTCAGTATCGGTGAGCGTGCGCAGTACGACGCAAGCAGCACGGACGCTGCCGACAGGAAAGACGATGGAACATCTGCGAACAACGAGTACCATGAAGCGCCTGTAAGGAGGGGTAGAACTAGCAGCTTACTAGGCGGCTCGACGACCTTGAGGTAGGCGGCGCCGGCGTGGCCAAGCACCGTCGACAATCTAGAAGGCGCGCTCGCACGATGCTGCCGTTCCCAGTCGTCCATCTGTCTCGCTTTCAGTGAACCTGCTGTTGCAGTAAAGCCCACGCCTGTCGGGCTATGCGTAAACTGAGTCATGTCCGGCAGATCGCTGCTTGGGAGCTCGACTCTGGAACCGACCGGGAGCATGAGCTCCACGGCCGGCACCCTTCCGGTACTAGAAGGTGTAGTTCAAAGAAGCCGCCGTCGTCACCGAGGTCTTCTCTGAAACTAGAGGGCTACGCCCTGGATCACCTACCAGCTGCATCACGCTGACGGCCATGTCGACCGAATAGTGCTTGTTGAAGCTATGGCTCCATGTTCCGGTGAGCGATCCGGCGTAGACACCACCAGAGCCAGCGTCGAACTGCGCGAAGCGCGAGGTTCGACTTTCGGCATCCGTTACGCCGAAGTAAGTCTTCAAGTAGTCCCGGTCGCCTCCGTGGGCGTTGAGGGCCACCGAGACGGTGTCTCGATCATCATCACGGAGGTAGGAGAGTAGGCCAACTCGATACTGGTTGCCCCGATGGCGCTGTCCACTCATGGCGAACTCCGCCTCAGCGGTCGCCGAAAGCCAAGGCGTGAGGGCTTGCGACACGACCAAATTGGCTGTCACCGTCTCTTTCACAAGATTCATGCCAATCAGCTTGGTGGAGCCTGGTTCCCAAGTGCTGTCGCGAGTGGTGCGCCCCATGTCATAGCCAACCGCGGCGCTCACGTAGAAGCCGTTCTGATTGTAGTATTCCGCGCCGACACCGCGGATGATGTCTGCAAAGAAGGCGCCCCGCTGAAGGGCGACGACTGGCACGGGAATAACCTTGTACTCGCTGGATCCCGCGTAGCGGGGCAGAACCGCAGCGCCAGCACCTACGGTAATCTCCGTGCTGTCGCCCCATAGGGACCAGTTTTCGGCGCCAGTCTCGGCTTGTGCCGTCTGTGACGCCAGGCAGCCGAGGAGGCCAAACGCGACTAAGTGGCTGCGTGCGAAGATGCCTGCATTGGCACTGAGAGAGCGCGGATTTTCATGTCCAGTCTTCATATTACTTCCGTTGAGTGAGAGACGGGCCCGCCTTTCGTTGGGCCCGGATTGATCAGGGCTCTGGCTGTGCGGTAGACGGCATCAGCCTGCTCGCCAGCCGATCGGCCTTGCCCGAGAACAGCAGCTCGTAGAGCGCCGGAATCAGCCCCAGAGTGACCAGTGTTGCGAGCGCAAGGCCACCGATCATCGTGATCGCCATGCCCGTCCACAGCGGACCGGCGAACAGCATCAGCGGGATCAAACCTACGATGCAGGTCAGTTTCGTCATCAAAATCGGGCGTAGGCGCATGACCGACGCCTCGATGATTGCATCGTGCTGATCAAGACCTCTGGCCATCTCCGACTCAATGCACTCCAAAAGCAGGACTGCGTTGTTGACGATGATTCCACCCAGCGCAAGCAGGCCAAATGTCGCCATGAAACCAAATGGATAGCCAGTGACGAGCAGTGCGACAGCAGCGCCAATGACTACGAACGGAACCGCCGAAACCACGATCATGACTTTTCTGATCGAGTTGAACTGCCAGATGAAAAGCAGGAGGATCATGCAGGCCGCGTGGGGCATGAAACCCATCAGAGCAGCATTAGCTTCATCCGAATCCTCTGCCTCGCCTCCCAACTTGATGGCATAGCCATCGGGCATTTTGATCTTGGACAACTGATCATCCAGAGCCAGTGTGACCTCCCCACTAGTCATATCCGGGTTGCGACCTGTCACGGTGATCGTGCGCTCGAGGTTTCGACGGACGATGGTGGAAGGCTCGCTGGATACCAGCACCTTTGCAACGGCGGCCAACGGGACCGACCCAGAGCCATCGCTGCGGGGGACCAACGTCGTAGCAACTGCCGACTCAGCAATGTCGCGCTTTCCATCTCCAGTGCGGACGATGATCGGAGTTCCATCACCGTCATTACGTATGGACGAGACCTCTGAACCGCCGAATCGCAGCTGAAGCGCCTTTGAGACGCTGGCACTGGATATCCCGACCCGCGCGGCAGCGGACTGATCTACCTGGATCGCAACTCTGGGCTGGCGCTCTTGCCAGTCATCTGTTACGTCGATTGTTCCGGGCAAACCCACCAGAGCAGTCTGAATCTGCTGAGAGATTCTTCGCAACTCAAACTCATCCGAACCCGAAATGCGGTAGACCACGGCGCCGGACTCGGTGGAACCCAGGGAGAACCTCTTGGGTTCGGAATACACGTCGGGCCACCGCTCGGTGATGTAGCGGCGCGTCTTGGCGATCATCAAGTCCAGATCTTCGACCTGGCGAACGCTCACGGTGAAGTAGCCTGTGGCTGGGCCGGCCATAGGCGGGTTAAGGCCCAACAGAATGCGCGGACCACCATCCGCTACATAGCCGATGCTGTCAGTGACCTCGGGATTGGCCTTCTGATCAGCCAGCCAGCGGCTGACGTCCTGAATGACCTCCTGAGTCTGTGCAGCATCTGTACCAGCCCGAAGCTTGATCGGAACCTGGAATTGGAGACGCTCCGAGGGGGGCAGGAAGCTGTACGGCAGCGAAGAGAGGACCAGCATCGCAGCTACGAGGGCCGCCGTCATCACACCGATGTAGAGAGCCTTGTGCTGCAGAACCTTGCCGATGACGCCGCGGTACCACTTGTAGACACCGCTATCGCTCTTGCCTTCATGATGGCCTGGCTTGGCAAACAGCAGGCACAACAAGGGGGTTACAGTGATGCTGAAAATCCACGAGGCCAGCAAGGTGATCGCCAGGACTACGGCCAGGGATCGCATGTACTCATTGGTGCTGGTCTGCCCGAAGAAGAACGGGGAGAACGCCAGGACGATCACCAAGGAAGACGTCAGAAGCGGAACCGCCAACGTACGACCCGCTTCCACTGCAGCGTGGTAGCGATCTTCGCCAAGCGCAAGGCGTCGCTCGACATCCTCAGCGATGACGATGCCGTTGTCCACCAGCAGTCCAAGCGCCAGGATAATCGCTGCAATGGACACCGTCTGAAGCTCTACATTCAGCAGCCGCATCACAATCAGTGAGCCCAGAATGGTCAGAGGCACGATGGCACCTACGATCAGTCCGGTACGCCAGCCCAAGAACAGCATCACAACAGCCATGACAATGACGATCGTCTCGCCCATGACGTGGTGCATCTTGCTCATCTCAGCTGAGACGACGTCTGCCTGAAAGGTAACCACATGCTGCTCAAAGCCTGCTGGAAGCTCTTGGGCGGTCTGCTTGAGCTTTGTGCGCAGCTCCTCGCCGAATGTTGAGATGCTCAACCCCGGTGCCATTGACACGGCAACAACGACCGCCCGCTGTCCCCTGTACATCGCAACGCTCTCAACCGGATCGGCGGGCAGAGCCTCCACTGTTGCCAACGTGGAGAGCGGCACCAAGGCCTTGTTCTTACCGGAGCCGACCGGTACCAGCAGCTCCTTCAGATCCGCAACGGACGAGAGCTTTCCATCGACGTCCACGGTGAGGCCCAACTCAGCGCGGCGAGCTGCGCCCGATGGTGAGACCACGTTCTGATCGTTGAGGGCGGCAATGACCTCGTCGGGCGTGACATCCGCTTCAAGCATGCGGCTTGGATCGAGCGTGACGAATGCTCGCTCAGTCTGCATGCCGTGGAAGGTCACCTTATCTACGCCTTTAAGGGTATAGAGCGACTGCCGCATCTTGCGCAGGGCGTCCTGCATCTCCTGCATGCTAAAGCCAGGAGCTACGACCGCGATGGATGCCACCGCTACACGGCCAACGTCGTCATCCACGATCGGGCCAATTGTGCCTTCCGGCAGCGCGGCCTGGGCCGACTGCGCAAGGACCCTGGCTTTCTGCCAAAGTGCGTTCAGGTCAGTAACGTCGTCGTTGGCCGTCAGCTGGATGATTGCGCTACCAGGCTGGACCGTGGTGACTATGTTCCTCAGAGAAGGAAGACCACGAAGGCGCTCCTCCACCGGCTTTGCCAGCAGAGCTTCCACCTGCTCGGTAGGCATTCCTGGATAGCTGACCTGTACGGCCGCCTCGCGGATAGTGACGGTTGGCTCTTCCTGGGACGGAAAGCCCAAGAACGTGAGTGCGCCGCCTACCAGTATCAGCAGCGCTGTGAACAGGGTCAGCCGGCTAGACCGGATCGCCGATGCCGTGAGGTTCACTTTGCAGCTCCCTCTTTGGCCTGCTCGACCGCCTCGACGTTGTTGATCGGCTTTGCACGCTGGCCATCACGCAACTGCGATGCACCGGCTACAACGACCCAGTCGGATCCGCCAACTCCCGACGTGATCTGGGCGTCACCGGATTCGTCCGCAATGTAGGTGACTTCCCGCTTCTTAACCGTCAGATTTGTCGCGTCAAAGATGAAGACCTCTCCCTTGCCCTGCTTCTTGCCAAACAGCAGGGCTTGGACGGGCACCTTGGTCTCGGCCCCGTGGGGGCCGCTGAAGAACACACGTACGCCTTCGCCGCTCCTGAGCACGGGATGCCCAATCACTTGGAAGATGGCCTTCGCAGTGCCGGTACCAACAACTGAAGCACCAACTGAGTTCAACCTGACTTCCAGCTCCGACTGGTTGCGGGTGCTCTCAGCTTTCAGTACGGTCCCGGGGGCAACGGAGTCAGCAAAGCCCAAGGGAACATCAACCACAACCTGCAACGTAGTGGGGTCTTCAATCACCAGGACCGCATCCCCTTCCGCTGCGTAGGCACCAGGATTGATGCTCCGCGCAGTGATCGAACCTTCAAACGGCGCCGTCAGAGTCGCGTGCTCGTGCTTCCAGCGAGCATCCGACTCTGCAGTGATAGCAGCGTCGAGCCGCGCGATTGCGGTCTGCAAGCTGGCAGTCGCTGCAGCCACACTGGCATCAGACGCCTCGCCAGAAGAGTGCAGCGCAACAGTCCGCCGCTGGTCCATCCGCTGAGATGCCAGCGCAGCCTCAGCCGCCTTCCTCTCACCTTCAGCCGCGCGCAGCGTCGCCGTCTGTACTGATCGGTCAATAGAGGCCAGACGCTGCCCCCGCTTTACCGTCTGACCGATGTCCACCAGTACCTGGTCCACCCTGCCTGCCTGCACGAAAGCCAGTTCGGCACGGTGTTCGGCGCGGACAATCCCGATCAGAGGTTCGGCGGAAATGTCAGTCGAGGCACGTTGAATCTTGACGCCGCGAGCTAGCGACGTCTGAACCGATGGTGCTTCGCTGCAGCCAACGATGGAAAGCGTGGTGGCCAGTATCACGGCCGCGCTGAGGGGGGAGTAACGCATGACCTACCGTCTCCGGGGAGTTCTAAATCGAGGATGGAATGGGATGTGGCCAGGAGGCGTCGCGGGCACTCTGCGTGCCCATCGACGAGACCTGCTTCACTTGAGGACGTCAGTTCCGTCCAATGCGGCGTAGAGGTCGGCCCGTGCTTGGGACGAGTCCGCGTCAGCCTGGATTCTGCTGAGCTCTTCGCGCGCAGCGGCCGTCCGAAGCTGACGCACGTGGCTGCGGTCGTCCAGACCTGCATCTGCCCTTCGCCCGGCGCTGGCCAGACGAGCCTGTATGTCTGCCACACGCTGTAGGGAAAGGTCACTCCTGGCCTGCGCCACTGTCAGCGCATCCATGGCATCTGATGCAGCCTTGAAAGCGCGCTGGATGCTTGCTTCATACTCCTTAACGCCTGTCTGCATTCGAACCCAGCTGGCATCAAGGTTTGCCTTTCGGGCACCAAAGTCGAAGATGGGAATGTCGATCTGGGGAAGGAATGCCCAACCGGTGGCGCCGTTCCTGAAGAGATCGCTCAGATCGTCAGAGGCCTTTCCGTAGGCTCCCGTCAGAGAGATACTCGGGAAGAAGGCAGCGCGTGCAGCGCCGATGTCAGCATTCCGCGCCCTGAGTTTTGCTTCTGCAGCAAGAACCTCCGGGTTTCGCAGTAGGACCGAAGATGGAATGTTTGCCGGCACACGTGTCTCACGGGCGGCCTCGGCCATGGCAGCGGTACTCGACTGGACCGGCGCGGCGCCAAAGCCGGCGACCAGCGCCAATGCTCGCTCGACATTCCTGGCATTTGCCTCAGCGGACCGTGTTGCTGCAAGCGCCTCTTGATACTGGAAGTCGGCCTGAAGGACATCGGCCTTGGATGCTGATCCCAGCTCTTGAAGAAGTTTGATCGCTCTCAGGGACGCTTCGGCATCCTCTTGAATGACTTGATTCGCACCCACGACTTCCTTGGCTGCAGCAAGAGCGATGTGGGTACGCAGTACTTCTCTGATCAACGCTGTGCGAGCGGCTGCCTGTGCCTGTTCACCTGCGATCAGGCGTTGACGCGCTGCTGAGTTCAATGACAGGGCACGGCCAAAGAAGTCGAGTTCCTGGGTTAGAGCCAAACCACCAAAGGCGTAGCTCGAAGAGGAGAGCGCATCGACTTCACTGTCAGAGAACCCATACTTCTCCGCTTGAACTGAAGCATTGAGCTGCGGCGCCATAGCGGCTCGCTGCTCGACCATTGCCGCTCGAGCAAGGGAAACATTGGTTACAGCAGTACTGAAGTCAGCGTTGGATGCCAGTGCCTGGGAGACCAGGTCCACTAAGCCCGGGCCGGCGCCTACGCTAGTCAGGTAGGCTCTTTCACGCTCTGTCAGAGCACCACGCTGGGGGACGGTGGCCCCAACGACGTTCTCTCCCAAAACTGTTGGAAGGCTGACGTCCGGTCGGGTATAGGTCGGTGCCATGGAGCAGCCACCCATGGTGACAAGGCACGCAGCGGCAAGGGTCAAGAGTGCTACGGGCCTGGAGATGAAGAGCTGAACCATGACTGGGCGGCTTGACTTTGATAGGAGAGCGCGCATTCTTGCGTCGCTTCCTCAGAATCGCTTTCGCCTTTTGTTTGGATTTCATCAAGATCGCCCCGAGGTGTCGGAATGAGTGAAAAGAAAATCCTGGTTGTCGAGGATGATGCCGACAGTGCAGAGACGCTGGAAGCGTACTTGCGCAGGGATGGGTTCGAAGTTCGGATTGCACGAGATGGCGCGGCGGCGATCGATCTGGCTCGGCAGTGGCGGCCGGATCTTGTGCTTCTGGACATCATGTTGCCCAAGGTTTCGGGTACCGAGGTGCTATCGAGGCTTCGGAAGGACTCGGATGTTCCCGTGATCATGGTCACCGCGATTGGTGATGAACCAGAAAAGCTTGGCGCACTGCGCTACGGAGCTGATGACTACATCGTCAAGCCCTACAGTCCCAAAGAAGTCGTTGCAAGGGTCTTCGCTGTTCTGCGGCGCTCTGACGTGCCAAAGTCCAGCAGTCGCTTCTATCAGGATGGAGCGTTGACCATTGACGCGGAAGCGGTCCAGGCGACAGTGAAGACCGTCAGCGGCAGTGTTGCACTGGATCTGACCCCCTCGGAGTTCAACATTCTCGCTACGTTGCTCCGCACTCCACAGAAGGCATTCACGCGCACCGAGATTATCGAGAGCTGCCTTCCCGATCGCGACTCACTTGAGCGAGTGGTCGATATGCACGTCCACAACCTGCGACGGAAACTGGGGGTGTTCGGCGTCACCGGGGTTCTCGTTACCGTTCGCTCCGTCGGATACCGCTACAGATGAGTCCGTCCGGCTCAATGACACCGCGATCGCGTCGCTTTGCGTGGTGGATCGGAACGCGCGTCAGCCTCCTCACCGCCGGTGCGACGCTGATCATCACCTGCTTCATGTGGGTGTACTTCCAGGTCCGGGACTACTTGCTTCTCAGGAGCCTTCCGCCTGACGTAGCGTCCCAACTCAAGCTCCTTCGGCTTGAGCCCCGGACCCATGAGGCAGAACTATGGGAGTTCGCCCGACAGAACATGCCGGTAGAGTATCTGCTTCCGGGAATGGCGCTGGAGGACTGGATTACGGTGTTTTTGCTGATGGCGGCGTCCATGCCCTTCATCGCAGCAGCTGCGTTGTGGGCTTCAGGACCGATCGCTCGGCAGTTCGCATCCATTGTGCGTGCTGCCAAACAGGTTGCAGGAGGGAATTTTGGTGCATCTGCGACAGTCGTCGATTCAGCCCCAGCAGAGTTGGCAGAGTTGGCGGAAACCTTCAACAATATGACGGCCCGTCTCGCGCAGTATCAGCGGGAAGTTCGTGACTCCAGTGCGGTGCTGGCGCACGAATTGCGCACCCCTCTGAACGCTGCACTCGGTCGCTTGGATGGCCTGGTGGATGGCGTGTTTCCACGCTCAGATCAACAGTTGCAGATCATCTCAAATCAGCTGCACCAGATGAACCGACTGGTGAATGACATTCATCTGCTATCTCTGGCCCGCAGTGGTTCGATGCACTTGGAGATGGATGTGTTCTCCGTCCGTGAGCTGGTAGATGAGCGACTGTCGTGGCTCAGTCATCTGAATGACACGCACCAGGTTCAGCTGATCGTCCATGTAGATCCTAATCTGACGATTTCTGCTGATCGTGATCGTATCGGCCAGGTGCTGACTGTCCTGCTCGACAATGCCATTCGGCATGGCGGCGGAGAAGGAGCTATATCAGTCCAGTCCAGCGCGACGGATGCGCTCGTCGAGATTGCAGTTTCAGACAGCGGCCCCGGGGTGGCGCCACATGAGCTGAAGCACCTGAGCGATCGATTCTGGCGGGGGGATGCATCCCGGTCCCGTCACTCTGGCGGAAGTGGTTTGGGGCTCTCAATCGCGGCTGCAATATGCGAGGCGCATCGCGGCAGATTGGTCTTCGCCAATGGCATTGAAGCTGGGCTGGTCTGCACAGTTCAGCTTCCACGGCAGGCGTGATTCTCATCTTTGCTTGTGGGCCGGGTGGCTAGTCTCGAATCACGAATCCATCTCCGCGATCATCTTCCTTCAAGCAACGGTGCCCGAAGAGTGCTGCGAGTAGCACATAAAGGGAGCGCAATAGGCCCCAGGCCTTACGATTTCCACCATTGCTCACCACCCGCGCATACTCCCGCCGTTCCACTCTTCATCCCATGCCAGGAACATCAGGACCGGCCACAGATGGGTATGGAGCTTGCGGTCACCGTCCAGGAATCTGCTCCACATGCCCAAGACTCGCTCGGGGTTGAACACACCCCGATGCTCAAGCATGCGCTTGCTCAAGTGTCCTTCTGCCCATTCCCGAAGGGGCCCACGCAGCCAGTCACTGATCGGTGAGCCGAAACCCTTTTTCGAACGATGGACCAGTTCCTTCGGTAGATGGCGAGAGAGTGCGTGCTTCAGAACCGACTTGGTCACACCTCCTTCGACTTTGTGGTTCATCGGCAGCTGCCAAGCAAGCTCTACCACGGCGTCAGACAGAAATGGGTTGCCGACAGCAGTACCGAAGGCACCAAAGGCTCTGTCTGATTTGGTCATCAGCCCATCGGCCAACTCTCCGGCTTGATCAAGGTAGAGCAACAACTCCCCAGGTTGGATGCCTTGCGGATGATGGTTGTGACGGTCGAACACGGAAGTTCGTTCATCGGCGGCGGTGAGAGCAGATGCGGGTGATCTCCAGCGGGAAACGCGTGACCGGTATGTCTCAGCGAGCGAGGAGCAGCGGGCCTCGGCCAGAATTGCGCTGATTCCCCCCAGGCGGGCTTGCTCGGGGTCTCGTTGATGGCGCCGATCTGCCCATCGACGGGCGGCCGATGGCAGGCGGCGCACCAAATTGTGATTGCGCAGGGCCTTCACATACGCAGAGTGACCGAAGAACAGTTCGTCGCCACCGTCTCCAGTGAGCACCGCCGGCCAACGACCATCCATGTGTCGAGCCGCAGCGATGGTCGGTAGAGCTGAGCTGTCAGCGTATGGTTCAGAGAAGACGCGCGGCATAGCGCTGACCAGTCCCAGAACGTCAGCTGCGCCGACCATGAGGCATTCATTGTTCGCCCCCAGGTGCTTCGCGACCGCCCGACCGTACGTAGACTCGTCGTGTGTAGAGTTTGAGAATCCAACCGTCAGAGTGTCAATTGGAGCTGACCGATGCCGTTGCAGCGTTGCCGCTACCAGGCTGGAGTCGACGCCACCAGAAAGCAGGCAAATCCCTCCCGGTGAAAGGCTGGAGATGCCAGCATGGAGCGCATTCTCGACGCGCTCCACTGCATGGCTCATCGTCGAGGAAGGTGGTCTGCCCTGAATCAATCTCTCGATGGTCGCGCGATGGTCCCAGTACGGACGCTCAGCCGCCGGCTGACCGGCACCTGTCAGAATATTGTCTATGCCGAACTCGCACACCGCGCCACGCGAGAGTTTGAAAACTCCCTGGTAGACCGTCGCAGGCGTTGGGATGTATCCAAATCTCAGCAACTGGGCAACCGCCCCTTGGTCGATGGGCCACTGCGACGGACACTCCTGCATCAGCGTGCGAAGATCCGAAGAGAACACCAGACCAAAGTCGCTTACAGCGTAGTAGATGTCGCCTTCCCCCATCCTGTCTCGAAACAGCCACAGGCGATTGAGGTGACTGTCTAGTATCGCCGCGCAGGACGAACCACCAAGCCTACGCATAGCGGACACTGGGCCGTGATCGGAGGTGGCAGCCAGCAGACTTGCCATTGAGAGTCCAGCGCCGCTTCCGTGAGTGGCGCTTGCTGATCGGCAGACAACATAGCGACCGTCGTCAGTGGTGGCCAGCTGGCGGTCGCCAGGCTTGCCTCCGACGCTGGCAAAGCTCATTCCCGCCGACTCAATGGCGAGGTGCTCTGAGTGTTGACTGCGATGGGACAGCGTACGGAGCAAGCGACGCCCTGTGCGCTCCAGTTCTCCTGCAGCCGGAGTGCGATGCGCCACCCAACTTCCTGCCAAGCCACCCATCGCTAGAACTCCGCCCTGCTCGAAATGACAGGCCGGTAAGCAGCCCTGAGGTGGGAACTATGGCTGGAGGAAATAAACGTATTGTTGGCCGTTCTTCAAGATCTCATCAATTTTCATGGGATCGGTCGACTTGCGAGAAACCTCCAATTTTTTCCTCGCGACCCTCTCCTGTTGGGGGTAAGCTGCGCGCCCCTGAGATCCGCGAGAGCGAGACATGAGCGAAAGCAAGCCGTTTGACGCGACGTCCTACATCCGCCGCTCGAGTGGTCCGGCGTTGATCATCGCAGCTGCAGTTTCGTTCCTTCTGTGGAAGCTCATTGCGCTCTGGCTTGCCGTGTTCGGTTCAGCCGTGCTCGCAGTGGTTCTCACAGGCACGTCCCGATGGGTATCCCGGCACACTGGCCTCCGCTACTCGCTGTCGCTGCTGTCCATCGTTGTACTCGTCAGCGTTGGCATTCTGGGATCTTCTTGGCTTTTCGGCACCCAGATTTACGGTCAGTTGAATTCACTTAAGACAATGCTGCCGCAGGCCTACAACGAGTTACTGGAATGGATGGCGATCAGTCCGACAGGTCAGGTGGTGGGTGCTGCTCTCGACTCGGTGACGCCCGACGAGGCCGCCGTTCGTGAACAGCTCGGTGGAATTCTGGCATCCACCACAAGCGTCATTGGGCTGGTCAGTCTGATGGTGGTGGGGGCGATCTACTTTGCACTGCACCCGGATCCCTATGTGCGCGGGACGGTCAGGTTGGTTCCGGACAGGCATCGCGAGGTCTTCCAGGAAACGCTGAGGCTATGCGCGGTGGCACTTCAGTCCTGGGTCGGTGGTCAGCTCTTTTCGATGGCAGCGGTGGGCCTTCTGACTGCGCTTGGGCTCTGGTTACTGAAGGTGCCGGCAGTCCTTGGGTTGTCGCTACTGACTGCAAGCTTGGGCATCGTCCCGATCGTGGGGCCTATTCTGGCGGCTGTTCCCGCTGCGCTTCTTGGCTTCACCGTCAGTCCTGAAACAGCCATTGGCGTGGTGGCGCTATACGTGATCGTCCAGCAGGTCGAGGGAAATGTCCTTCAGCCAGTCATCCAGAAGTACGCGGTGGACCTTCCACCTGCATTGCTCCTGTTCTCTCTCGTTGCTATCGGCGCGCTGTGCGGTGCCATGGGTGTGTTGCTGGCCGCGCCATTGACCGTGGTGGGCTACGTGATCATCAAACGAGTGTACGTTGGGCACGTGCTGGGAGATGCTGGCTGCGTGGTAGAAGACGGGTCAGAGCGCGATTCTGAAGGGTCTGCCGTGAGGTGAAGTTCCTCGTTTGAAACGGGAAGGTCTTCTGTTCGAGCTGCCGTGTATGGACGCCCCCCACGCCAACTGGCTTGGCCTGCCGTGCTCTGGTGCCGGAGATGGCCAGTGATGGCATGATTGCCATTGAGCCCCAACCCCTTTTTCAACATGGCTGACGCACCTATCCGGCGAAAGCGAAGTGCCCGTTTTACCGAGATCGCGGCGGCGGCGGGAGTCAGTGAGAGCACTGTGGATCGGGTGCTGAATGAGCGCGGCAGTGTTTCGGATGCTGCGCGCCGCAAGGTCATCGAGGCGGCGCGCACGCTGGGCATTCCGCGCGTGCTTCCGACCGTGGCGCATGGGGTGCTGCGGTTCGATGTCGTGCTGGGATACGAGCGGGACAATGATTACTATCAGAATCTGGACGCTGCCGTGCAGCGCTACGCCCAGCTGCTTGGTTCCCGCATCGCCGTCCACCGGCATCACTGGCCGTATGAGCAGGAAGCGGACATGCTGGCCTTCATCCAGCGCCCTCCGTACAAGCGGCATGGGCTGCTGATCGCGGCTGCAGATACACCGGCAATCCGTGCTGCATTGGTGGATCAGCAGCGGCTGGGCGTGCCGGTGGTGACCGTAACCAGCGATATCAGCGGTCTTGAAGGCCGTCAGTACACCGGCATCGATAACCGGCTGGCCGGATGCACTGCGGCCTATCTGCTTGGAAAAATGGTCAACGGCCCCGGGCGCGTCGTCCTCATGGCCACCTCCATGTCCTGGCTGGCGCACGTGCAGCGCATGGATGGCTTCGTCTCTGTGCTGCGGCAGCGCTACCCCCACTTGGTGCCGGAACCGCCGATCGAGCACCTGGACGACGAGGCGCGCTGCCGGGCATCCATGCGCCAGGCGTTGCGGGCAGACGGCCCGGTCGTAGGCATCTACAACACCGGTGTGGCTTCGGCGGGCATCGTGTCAGCACTCAGTGGATCGAGCTTGCCCAGGCCTGCGTGGATCACCCACGAGGCCACCGCTGAACATCAGCGGCTCATGCAGGAAGGATGGCTCGATCTGGTGCTGGACCAGGACCCGGACGCCCAGGTCTTGGCTGGGCTGCAGTCCCTGATGCGCGCCTGTGGCGAGATCGATGGTCCGTTGCCCGGTCCCACGCGGTTCCGGATCGAGACGCCCGAGAATCCATCCCTGTAGCGCAGTGCTGCCGATAAATCGTCAACGCCTCAAGCGACCAGAAAGATCGCTGCACTAAGCTGCGGCGCGCCGCCGTCGTACCGGGGATCACAATGCCTGGCCGACGGCTGGCGTCTTTCCGGCCGGAACACATCGTATGTCTCACTCCCCCCATCTGCTTTGGCTGCCTCTGGCTGGCCTGCTCGTCTTTTCCCCAAGCGCTGGTGCGGCCGGCCATCTATTGCCCGATGCGCAGGGCCGCCGAGCAGCGTTGGAAGCACAAGGAATGGCGTTCGACCTGGGCTACACCTCCGAGGATGCCCGCAACCTGAGTGGTGGCGACCGTCACACCGGCACGCATGCCGGCCAGTTGGCCATGGGGGTCCGGCTGGACCTGGAGCGGCTGTGGGGCTGGGACGGCATGCAGGCCCAGGCATCCGTTTCGCTGCGCGACGGCGACAACCTCAATACACGGGCGAACCTTGGCCAGCTTCTGCAGAGCCAGGAAACCTACGGCCGCGGGTCGATCTGGCGGCTGGGAAGCCTGTGGGTAGGAAAGAAATGGGCCGACGGAAGGGTAGGAGTGAAGGCCGGCCGCATGGCGGTGGGCGACGACTTCAACTCCTTGGACTGCATGGCAATGGACCTGACCTTCTGCGGCAGCCAGCCAGCCATGTTCGCAGGCGATTACTGGTTCAATGGCCCTGCCAGCCAATGGGCTGCGGTGCTTGAAGTAAAGCCGCGATCAAACCAGTACATCCGGGTCGGCGCGTACCAGATCAATCCGTCGTATGCCAACGAACACGGTGGAGGCCTGCGCCTGGCGCCCTCGGGCACGGTCGGAACGCTGACGCCCGTGGAATTCGGTTGGGACCCCAAGGTCAACGGCTTCTCTGGCCACTATGCCTTGGGTGGCTGGTACAGCAGCGCCCCGCGAGCTGACGCCTGGAGGGACGAAACTGGTACGGCCTGGAGTGATTCTGGCTTGCCAGCCCTCATGCGTTCCGGCGCTTACGGTGGCTATGCCAGCATGCACCAGCAGCTGACCCACGGGAACGGAGGCGATCCGCAGTCTGGGCTCAGGGTGATGCTCGACCTGACCCGCACCGACCGTCGCACAGGCGCCATCGATGGCACGACCCATGTGATCCTGCGCTACACCGGTATCGGCTCGACGCGGGTACATGACCAGGTCGGCATCGGCATCGGTGCCACGGAGGTCAATCCCCACTATGGGCGAGGTCTGGAGAACAATACGCACTCGGCGCACACCGAGTACACCGCAGAGGCCTTCTACACATTGCAGGCCCTGCCGGGTGTCGTGCTTCAGCCTGTACTGCAGTACGTCGTCCACCCAGGCGGGCGCTCGGACAACCATGACGCCATGGTGATCGGCATGAAGACCCAGCTGTCCTTCTAGGGCACGCCTGACGATTTATCGTCAACGGTTCCGGGCCGGTCCGTTTAGCGGCCGCGACAATACGTCGCATGCGGGCAGGGCCCCGGCGCTGTCGTGCGCCACGCCGCTCCCCGCCAGGAGCGGAAGATGAAACGACGACAAGCCTTGCTGACCCTGGGTGCCGCAGCCGCTGTACCCGTGGCAGGTGCCATTGCAAAAGAGATGCGGGGCTACCCGCATGACATGTCGCTGGACAAGGCATTCATGCCGTCTCCGGTGCACCAGGGAACCAGCTGGAAGGTTCTGACCGATGCTGAGGAGCGCCGCACTCTCGGAGCGGTCTTCGATCGGCTGATTCCGGCTGATGACCTTGGTCCCTCGGCCACCCAAGCCGGCGCCCTGGTGTTCCTGGACGGCCAGTTGGCTGGCCCTTATGGCGAAGGCGCCATGCTCTACCGCAAGGGTCCCAAGTCGCCGGGCGAAGACCAGCTGATGCAGAAGCCGCAGTTCATCGCTACGCCGCGTGAGCGCTACGCCACGGGCATCAAGGCGTTAGACACCTATGCATCGCGTGCCCATGGCAAGCGCTTCGCTGATCTGCCGCCTGAGCTGCAGGACCAGACGCTGGCGGGCATGGAAGATGGAAGCATCCAGCTCGGCCGCGACGTCAACACGAAGGCATTCTTCGAGCTGATGCTGATGAACGCGCGTGAGAGCTACTTTGCCGACCCGATGTACGGCGGCAACCAGGACATGGTCGGCTGGAAGCTCATCGGCTTCCCCGGCGCGCGTTACGACTACCGGCTCTACGCCGATCGCACCGGCCAGGCTCTGGGCCTGCAGCCGGTCAGCCTCATTCCGAAGGACTGAGCGCCGCCCTGCGGCAGCCAGCCTCTCGCTAGCTGAAGAAGACATCATGGCAAACAAACGCTCAAAGGCCGACGTAGTCATCGTCGGCCTGGGTTGGTCCGGCTCGTTGATGGCCGAAGAGCTCACCCGTGCCGGCCTGAATGTGGTCGCCATCGACCGCGGCCCGTGGATGGATACGTCCACCCATACCCCACCCGCCGTCGACCCGGACGAACTGCGCTGGGGCCAGCGCAAGGAACTGTTCTCCCCGCCGCGCGACAACACTGTCAGCTTCCGCAACAGCCTGGACCAGGTTGCCGCACCGCTGCGCGACTTTGGCATCTTCGAGATGGGCGGTGGCGTCGGTGGTGCTGGCTTCCATTGGGCTGGCATGGCGTGGCGTTTCAGCCCCTGGGACTTCGAGATCCGCAGCCGGACCATCGAGCGCTACGGCCGGGCCCGCGCCGATGACGGCGAGATGCAGCTGCAGGATTGGGGCGTCACCTATGACGAACTTGAGCCGTTCTATGACCGCTGGGAACGCATCGCGGGCATCTCCGGCAAGGCCGGCAATATCAAGGGCGAGATCTCCAACGAGGGCAACGTCTTCGAGGGGCCGCGCAGCCGTGACTACCCCACGCCCAAGCTGAAGACGCTGCGGATGATGGAACTGTTCAATGACGCGACCACGCGCATGGGCCTGCATCCGTTCACCATCCCGGTCGCCAACATCTCCCAGCCCTATGTGAACCCCTTGGGTGTAACGATGGGTGCGTGCACCTACTGTGGATATTGCCTGGCCTATGGGTGCGGCAACTTCTCAAAGTCCAGCCCGCAGGCCTGCATCTTCCCGGTGTTGATGCGGCGGCCCAATTTCCAGGTCATCACCAAGGCCTGCGTCACCCGTGTGAACAAGGCGGCCGATGGCAAGACGGTCACCGGTGTGACTTATGTCGACGAGCACGGTACCGAGGTGGAGCAGCCCGCGGACATCGTCTGCCTGACTGCATTCCAGGTCGACAACGTGCGCATCCTGCTGAACTCGAAGATCGGCCAGACCTACGATCCACACACGGGCAAAGGCACGATTGGCCGCAACTTCGGCTTCCAGACGATTTCAGGCACCGACCTGTGGTTCGAGGATGAAACCATCAACCCGTTCATCGGTGCTGGTGGTCTGGGCTCGCAGATCGACGACTACAACGGCGACAACTTCGATCATTCCAAGCTCGACTTCATTGGCGGTGCAGGCATCCTGACGCTCTCTCGCGATGGCGCCCCCATTGCCAAGGCCGCCAACCTTCCGGCAGGCACGCCGCGCTGGGGCAGCGGCTTCAAGAAGGGCTACAAAAAGTACTACCAGAACTACGGCGTGCTGTTCAATCAGGGCTGCTCCATGCCCACGCGCCTGGGCTCGCTGGATCTGGATCCCAACTACACCGACCGGTTCGGCGTGCCGCTGCTGCGCCTGACCTACGACTACGCGCAGAGTGATCGCAACATGGCCAAGTTCACCATGGACCGCTCCGTGGAAATCGCACGCGAGATGGGCGCCTCCCATGTGTCGCCGTTCAACTTCGCCGACAAGGCGTTCACCACCGGAATCGTGGCATCTGACCACGTCGTCGGTGGCGCGGTCATGGGTGCCGATCCGCAGACCTCTGCGGTGAACCCGTGGCTGCAGAGCTGGGATGCCCACAACCTGTTCGTGGTCGGTGCATCGGCCTTCCCGATGAATGCCGGCTACAACCCGACCGGCACGCTGGGCGCCCTGGCGATCCGCACCGCACAGAAGATCCACCAGGACTACGTGCGCGATCCGCGCCCGTTGGCGGGAGGCTGAGCCATGGCGAGCAAGAAGCGCATTGCAGGTATTGTTCTGGCCGTCGCGGCGGTTGGGGTTGCCGGCCTGGGCTGGAGCCGGCTCAACGTCAGTCGCTCCAACGTGGGCGATGACAAGGTGACCTTGGCCGACGCCACGAGCCGTGATCGCGCCGCTATTGAACGCGGCGCCTATGTCATGAGGACCGGCGACTGCCTTGCCTGCCACACCGCAGGCAAGGGCGAGTTCGCCGGCGGCTACGCGATCGACACCCCCTTCGGTCAGATCCTCTCCTCCAATATCACCCCCGACCGTGAGACGGGCATCGGGGCCATGACCGAGCGGGACTTCTTCAAGGCAGTGCGGCACGGCCAGGGCAGCAAGGGCCTGCTGTACCCGGCAATGCCCTACACCGCATATCAGCGCTTGAGCGATAAGGACATGCATGATCTGTGGGCATACCTGTCCACGGTGAAGCCGGTCCGCAATGCGGTGAACGAGAACGCGGGTCTCGGCTTCCCCTTCAACATCCGCTACGCCATGGCGGGCTGGAACCTCTTGTTCTTCGACAACCGTGGATTCACCCCTACGCCCGGCCTTTCGCCCCAAGCCAAGCGCGGCCAGTACCTGGTGGACGGCGGAACGCACTGCGCCGCCTGCCATAGCCCGCGTAACCTGCTGGGTGCTGAGATCGGCAGCCGCTACCTGCAGGGCGGCAACTTGGGCGATTGGTACGCCCCGGACCTGACCCCCAACCCGCATTCGGGATTGGGGAACGAGCCTGAAGAGGGCATCGTGGAGTACCTGCGCACCGGTTCCAACGGCGTGTCGGTGGCCAGTGGCCCGATGGCAGAGGCTGTTGAACACTCCTTCCAGCATCTGACCGAAGACGATCTGAAGTCCATCGCCACCTACCTGAAGACCCTGCCGGCATCACCGGGTCGCAGCCCCGCTGCAGTGGCTGCCAATACGCCCGCCATGCAACGCGGCGCACTGCGCTATGAGGTCAACTGCTCTGCATGCCACGGCGTGCGCGGCGAGGGCATGGGGGGAATGACGGCTGCCTTCGCAGGCAATCGTGCCCTGCTGTCTGACGACGTCACCAGCCTTCTGCACGTGATGATGGTGGGTGGCCGTGCTGCATCAACCAAGGAGAAACCCACCGGCGCGGGCATGCCATCGTTCGCGTGGAAGATGGACGACCGCCAGATCGCTGAGACGCTGGACTACATCCGCAACAGCTGGGGCAATGCGGCCAAGCCGATCGACGAAAAGGAAGTCGCCAGGATGCGGGCGCAGCTGCAGGCGGCAAAGCAGCTGCCGGCCAACTGAGATTTCCAACAATGGCTAGCTCCCTACCGCTGCGCTCTGATGCCTACAGCAGCCCGCAATCAGCCCTGGGTCGCGCAATCATGCGTGCGCGTCGGAAGAGTGGTGTCACGCAGATAGAGCTGGCACGCCAGCTGGGAATGCACCGGACCCAGCTGGGGCACGTCGAACAGGGCAGGAAGGACTTTCAACTCTCTACCCTCCTTCGCATCGCCGATGCCCTGGGGATACCCCTCTCGATGTTGGTGAGGAGCGCTGAACTGTAGCGCCAGCGAGCCAGGTGTAGACGTTGTAAAGATGCCTGTGCAACCAGATGCGACACTCGGCCTGTCCATGGATTCCCCAACGCCACGCTTGTTCCTGATGGAGACGCATGCATGAAGACAAGCCTTCCGATGTTTCTCGTCGGTGCTGCTCTGCTGGTGAGTGGATCAACCGCCCAGGCCGAAGACATTCTGATACGGGGCGGCCATGTGATGACCATGGACGCCGGCGTGGGCGACCTTGAGAACACCGACGTACTGATACGAAACGGGCGAATCGCCGGGATTGGCAAGAGCTTGAATGCCAGCGGTGCCACGATTGTGGACGCGCGCGAGGCAATCGTACTGCCTGGCTTCGTTGACACCCATTCGCACCTGTATACCACCACGATGCGCGGACAGTTCCGAAACGGAGACGGCCAGTTCTTTCCGGTGAGTTCCAAGGCGGCTGCCAAAATGACGCCGGAGGATGTGGAAACCGCCATGCATCTTGGGGCAGTAGAACTGATCCAGGCGGGTATCACCACGACTGCTGACTTCTTCGATAACGTGTCGAGTCCGGCACATGGTGAAGCTGGGTTACGAGCACTGCAGCGGTCAGGCATCCGCGGAACGCTGTACTACGGCGGCCCTGACCGGTCGACCAAGCATCCAATCAATCTCGACCAGCTCCGCATGCTCGTTGCCAGACAGAAGGACGACGCCCAGATTGGCATCGGCTTGGCTTGGCGGCTTCCGCGGGATCGCGAGGATGCGCGCAACTGGGCCATGCGGCAGCGCGAGTTCGATACAGCACGTGAACTGGAAATACCTGTCCAGGTACATGTGAGCGGCGAGCCAGGGCCAATGTTCGACGCACTCATCGCACGTGGCTACCTGTTCCCTTCGCTTACGGTTGTGCACGCCACGGACGCCAGTGCCGCACAGCTGCAGGCACTGGAATCGGCGGGGGCACGCCTGGCGCTCACACCTATCAGCGAGCAACGCGTGGGCTACGGCTTGACCCGTCTTGACCACTATGCGGGAATCAGCCGTCGAGGCTTGGGTATCGATGGCAATTCCTTGGCCGGCAGTGCCGACATGTTCGCCACCATGCGGCTTGCAGCACTTACCTTGAGTGGTGCGCGGCGTAGTGAAGCGGCGCCGGATGCACGCAGCCTTCTTGAGCTGGCCACTCGAGGAGGATCCGAAGTCGTCGGTTTGGCTGATGAAATTGGTACGCTGAAAGTAGGCAAGCGCGCCGACCTGCAGATCATCCGTCTTGATTCACTCAACCTGGCAGGTTTTGGCGGCGGAGACCCCTCGGCCCTGCTTGTCTATTCGGCACGCCCCAGTGACATCGACACCGTTCTCGTATCTGGAAAGATACTGAAGCGAAATGGACAGATGGTGGACGCGGACCTGCCACAGCTGTTGCAAGCGGCGAAAGCGTCGTCGCGTGCAATCAGTGGAGAACCGAAGCCGTAACGCTGAGGCCTTCAAATGGCAGGCGCTGGCCCTGGACATGTCGAAATTGAGTCCCGGCGGTCGGTGATCTGCAGGCTGACCACTGCATGTGCCAACCCGGTGTACTCAGACGTTGTGACAGCACGCATGAAGCACTGGTCAACGTGTTGCTGGTGTCCGCTTTCGGCCAGAAGCGGAAGTTGATCCCCACCGGATAGCGGTTTCTTGGTCGGCCAAGTTAAAGCGGTCGCTACGTCTGTTGCGGTATATTCTGCATGAATTAGGATTTGGCGATATCGGGCGCAGATAGTTATGAGCGAAAAGGAACGAAAAGAGGCTGCCGCATCCTTGTTGAAGGGCATGGAAGCAATTGCCGCCCGCATGCGCGAGCTGATCGTCGCCATGCCTCCGCATGATTTGCTCGGCTATATCTACGCCCAGCGCATGATGAAGTCGATAGCAGACCAAAGCATTACCCAAGAGCAAAATGAAGCCGTGCGTCCGGATGATCTGATCAACGAAAATCAGTTCCTGCTGGAGTACGTGCACGCGGTTCTCGCGGCAGATGCCGCTCCTACGGACGTGACATTCGACGAGGCCAAGTGCGCAGAGCTGTTTGAGCTTGGCCGAAAACTGCGGGATCAGGCCATGTTTTTCGCCATGGCCTCTTCCGCCGATACCAAAGATGGTGTCTTCGGTCCCAATACGGCCGACATAGAATTCCACGCGAAATCCACTTGGGTCATGCTGCGCGGGAACCGCTACCAAGTCTTGGAGGGTGAGTTTTACCGCTACGTCCTGGCACCACACAATGATGTCCTGCAAGAAACGTACGGCGTCGGTGCCACCGATATCGCGGAAGGCTTCCAGGCGATGGCTGACGCAACGCGCTCCGGGCAAGCCGACGCAATAATGGAGATGATGGCGCAATTTAAAGCGGCTCAAGCTTTCGCTAAGGCACAGAACAAGCCTCTGGAGGACGTTATGGAGGCATGGGTGACGGAGAATGCGGACCAATCGAAAGCCGCCGGCCGGGCGATGGATGACATGTTTCGGGGCGGCATCGCCAACGTGAGCCGCCACACCAAGCTGCCGCCGACGCTATTGACGGACTTGGCGTATCGGCGCGGAGAAGAGATCGAATTCTTCGCGGCGGGCGATTTTGCGGGAACACCCTACCGGACACTACCTGCCCGGAAGAAACCCCTAATCCAGCTTGGATCGGACTACTACGCCATCGACCCGTGCTTCACCCGCGATGCGGGATATCGCGCGCTCCTTTTCAATCTCCTTCAGCGAAGGCCGGACTACAAGAGGACTTTTGAAGAGCGGCAAAAGACGATGAGCGAAGCTGCCTTCGCCGAGATTCTTGCGGCCCAGCTTCCCGGCGCCACAGTGTTCCAGGAGGTCTACTACAAGGATCCTGTAAGCAAACAGTGGTCCGAAAACGACACCCTCATCTTAGTTGATGATGTTCTTTTCCTCGTTGAAGCCAAGGCCGGTGCAGCCGCCACCATCGCATCGCCGGCGCTTGATTTCGCTCGGCACGCCCAGTCTGTACAGGATTTAGTACTCAAGGCATACAAGCAATGCGAGCGCTTCTTCAACTATCTAGATTCAGCGGATGAAGTGCCCCTCTACCATCTGGTGGACGGCAAATACGAAGAGTGCGGCCGTGTCCGCTACGCCGACTACCGCGTGATGGTGCCAATCGGCCTGACAGTAGAGACGTTCTCGCCGTTTTCCACATACTGCAAGGAACTACCGCAGGTTAGGCCGCTGCTTGGAAAACATGCGTTCGTTTCACTGTCCATCGACGAACTGTTTGTTCTCAAACGTTTCCTTCCCACGGCTGGCCAGTTCGCGCACTACATGGAAGTGCGGCAGGCAGTGGCAGGGATGCGGCGCGCCCACCTATTCGATGAGTTCGATCATCTGGGCGCGTACCTGAAGAAGAACCGTTTTGATCAGGATATTGCCGATCAGTTGAAGGGTGACAAGGTGGACATGCTCGTCTGGGACGGCATGAGCGATATCATCGACAAAAGCTTCGAAGGCGAGGACTGGGAAAGCGGGTCGTTTCCAACGCAGGACTTCCCACAGGAGGTGCTGAAGTTGCTTGGGGCGCTCGACACCACCCGAGCAAGAGGATGGCTTTCTGCGGAGAGCCATATTCGTGATCTTGGAGAGGAAGGCCGAAATGATCTGGCCAAGATGCTGTCCGATCTTCGTCAGACCTTGAACAAACACCCCGCTCGCTACTTTATTTTGTCCGGCGAGGGCAAGCCGCTCTTCGTTTGGCTTCAACAACACGGCCACCAAGTTGACTGGGCGAGCGTGAACGACAAGGCCAGCGCAGCTGCGTTGGCCGTCAAGGCTTCTAAAGCCATCGGCGTCGTGGCAGAGGTCAGTGCTGATGGAACCTATCAACGTGCGCAGTACTTCGCGGCCCACATACCGTCGGTGCGAACGGAAGAAAACGACCACATTTACAAAGACGCCGCGCGAATGGATCATCCCAAGCGGGCGGTGAATCTTAACCAGTCAAAGATGGCCGCCCCTCCTTGCAAGGCCAAAAAGCCGGGGCGGAATGAACTGTGTCCGTGCGGCAGTGGAGCAAAATTTAAGAGGTGTCATGGCCGTTAAGACCAATTCAGGATTTTCTGTTATTTCGGCGGCGCTGAGCGTCAGCATTCGACGGATTAACTGAAGTTCGACGTTTGGGATCGAAGGGCAGGTTTGGGACGGAAGTCGCTTTTCCCTACCCTCGATAAACATCCCTAATCCTAAAATTGGATAGCAGCTCCCCTGCCCTACCCGCTGGGCAAATGTCCGCTCTCGGCCACAAGCGGACACACACCTGCTTACACCCTGTTACTCAGCTTGTTTCGGATTCGAGCCCTGGTCCGATGGAGCGTTGAAATGCAAAGGGTTCGAAGTAGCACCAGTACGTGCTCTGTCACGATCGGTGGTCTCAGAATCTGAGGACGCTGTTTGCGGCCTAGCCAATCCAGCGTCCACCAAACGCGCGACTCCCTGACCTATGTGGTCTGGTCGGCTGTGATCCGCGTGGAGGTTGGTGAAAACAGCAACCGTGAGTCCCGTCCCCAGGTACCTGGCGAAATAGGAAGTGAACCCCTGCCAGGCGCCGTCATGCGCGACAACCGGGCCCGACGGATGGCTATGCACGAACCACCCAAAGCCGTAGCCTTCCGCCGGCACCACGCCATTTACCGGATACGGCGTCCACATCCTCGCCATTGAAGTGGGCGAAACAAGGGAGGCGGTGCACAATGCGTGATCCCACTTCTCGATGTCCCGCACGGTAAGGTACAGAGTACCGTCAGCCGTGGAGTTGAAAGTGGGCGACACCCACTCTTGGTTGTATAGCTTCCCTTCTTTCCGGTTGTAGCCCGCCGCCCGGTTGGGAACGATCTCCTGGTCAGATATCACCCGCGATGAGGTCATTTCCAGTCGTTCAAAAATGTCCTCTTGAAGGACATCACCATGAAACTTTCCGGTGACGCTCCGGATGACCGCGCCAAGCAGCAAGTAGTTGGCGTTGCGGTAGTCCCATACTTTGCCGGGGTCCGCCTCGAGCGGCAACTTGGAGACTTTCTGCACCAGCTCTTCTTCCGTGAAATCCCTGCGCAGGTCGAACGGCCCATCTCGACCGGTCAATTCGTCGCCGTCATAATCGGCAATGCCCGACGTGTGCGATAGAAGATGGGCGATGGTGATTGCTTGCCAGGTACTCGGCAGGCCGACGATATGTGAGCGCACACTGTCATCCAGAGAAAGTTTCCCCTGTTCCACAAGCATCATGACCAGAGTTGCAGTGAACGTCTTGCCTACCGAACCAGACTGCATCACCGTATCAGGTGTAGCCAGCACATCGTGCTCGATGTTTGCAAACCCGTACCCCTTCATGAGAATCGCATGCCCGTCGCGGTAGACACCCAGCGTCAATCCGGGTATCCCCTGCCGTGCCATTTCAGATTCCACATAGCGATCAACGGCATGAGCCTGTGTTACGGGAAGAGCGGCCGGGTTTGTCGCGCCTTGGCACAGAGCAGTTGCGGCAAGAATTCTGGATAACATTGGGTTGCTTTGTGTCCATCAAGTGGCTAACGCCGTAGTACTTCAGGATGCTGTTTGTGCGTGAAGAAGACTACCGCACTCAGGACGACGATGACGCGGGGGGCTCGGAACAGTGCCAAGGCTGCGCGATGCACCAAACGCTGGCGACCGGCGCCCCCCAGTTCAGAACCCCGCCCCTGGTCCTGGAGTCCTTGGTCTCAGCCGTCAGGCCTGCGGGAAGGACTGGCGGTACTCCTCAACCAGTCCAGAAAAGCGGCGAATGCCAGGACCAGTTCGAGCAGGGTCCGCTTTCGGCCAGAAGCGTACACTCAACTCTGGAGGCAAGCCGAACGAGGGGCGGGCTCGGCTTGAATGAACTGTCAGGCCACAAGCTATGGGAACTTCACTTGCGACCCGTACACGACCTCACCAGCCTTGACTCGTAGCTCAACGTCCGCAAGGCGCTGGTAGATCCTGCGCCAGTGCCGCACCCAATGCACCAATAGCGGCAGGCCGAACAGGACGTAGCTGACCGCCGCCAGGAAAATGGCCGCAGAAACCTCTCCAGGGCGTACCCAAAGCCATGCCGCGACCACGAAAGCGCTGAAGATGATTCCGCCGACACCTGCGGCAAGAATTGATCGTAAACGCATGACCGATACGGCCTTGCGGACATCTGAGAGATCATCAAGCGAGATACGATCAGAGCTGTCCATGCGGCTTGATTACCTGTTAGACGGACCCCGGAGTCCGGTTCGATGGACAAGCTTGGGCTTGGCCAAAGCTTCGATCAAAGAGCCATCAGCCCCCTCCCCACCTCAGTGCACCGGGCCCAGATTGCCGGGCATGCCCTTGCGCAGCACCGACAGATACCGGAAGTACTTGCCAACAAAAATGCCGGTGAACCCGCCAGACAGCAGCAGGTACGCGGCACTGAAGCTGCCGTTGGCACTCAGCGCAGGCGACACCGCAAGCGCCACCTCGAACCCGTACTTCACCAGGAACGTGACCAGCAGCAGCGGCAGCAGGCTGTAATCCGCGCTGCGCCACAACCGGCCCGTCGCTTCGTCCACGGTCAGCGTCGCGCGGCGCAGCAGCACCCAGCCAAGCATTGCACCCGCACAGATGCCGGCCAGCCACTCGCTCCACGCCACCAGCGAACCGCCGTAGCGATGGCTGATCGACCAGATGCCCCACACAGTGAACAGCGCCGGCACGATCGCCAGCCTGCGCAGCGAGGCCTGCCCTGGCCGCATGGCCGCGACGCCACGGGTGATGAGGTACGCCAGGATCACCCAGACCCAGATCGGGGTGTGCGAGAGGATGGGCTGCAGCAGGGTCACGGGAGGTCCTTTCAGTGAGTGCCCGCACGGAGGGCGGTGGGTGGCGCACTATTGACGGACCGGACCCGCTGAACAAGTGACAGGTGTCAGCGACCGCTCCAGAGCCTTCGGCCGCCGCGCACGGGCGGCGGCCGGTCGCCCTTACTTCTTCAAGGCATTACCCAGCGCCTCACCCAGCGCCCCCACCTTGTCCCCATACGGCGCACGCAGCCGCAGGTTCGACGCCCCATCCTTGGCCTGCACCACCACCGCCTTGCGGTGGCTGAACTGACGGAAGCCATGCACGCCGTGGTAGGCGCCCATGCCCGACGCGCCCACGCCACCAAACGGCAGTTCTTCCACTGACGCATGCGTCATCACATCGTTGATGACCAGCGCGCCGGACGTGGTCAGCTGGGTGAATGCCGCCTGCCCTTCCGCGGTGTCGCCGAAGTAATAGGCCGCCAACGGGCGCGGGTGCGCGTTGATGTAGGCAATCGGCTCTGCGGCAGCAGCGTAGGACATGACAGGCAGCAGCGGCCCGAAGATCTCTTCCTGCATGATGTCCATGTCGTCAGTGGCGTTCAGTACCAGGTGCGGCGCGATCTTGCGGGTGGCCGCATCAAACGCTGGCTCACCTGCCGGGGCCAGGGAGATGATCGCCGCGCCCTTGTCGGCCGCATCGGCCAGCAGGCCGACCAGACGGTCGAAGTGGCGCTGGCTGACGATGGAGGTGTAATCCTCGTTGTCCTGCAGGGTCGGGAAGATGCGGGCCATGAACTGGCGCGCATGCTCTACCAATGCGGCGCCGCTGCCATCGGGCACCATGAGGTAATCCGGCGAAAGGCAGATCTGCCCCGCATTGAACGTCTTGATGGTGAGCGTGCGTTCGATGGCGGTCTGCAGGTCTGCATCGGGCGCCACCACCACCGGCGACTTACCGCCCAGCTCCAGCGTCACCGGCACCAGGTTGTTGGCGGCCGCGCGCATCACATGGCGGCCGACGGCGGTGCTGCCGGTGAACACCAGATGGTCGAACGGCAGTTCGCTGAAGGCCTTGCCCACCTGGGCATCGCCCAGCACCACGCCCAGCTCCATCGGGTCGAAGTACTCGGCAATCAGTTCAGCCAGCAGTTCAGAGGTGGCCGGGGTGAGTTCGGATGGCTTGATGAGCGCCGAGTTGCCTGCCGCGAACACGCCGGCCAGCGGGGCGAAGGCCAGGTTGATCGGGAAATTCCACGGGCTGATGATGCCGACCACGCCCAGCGGCTGGTGTTCGATGCGCGTCTGCATGCCGGCTACCGGGGCCTCCACGTCTTCGCTCTGCATCCACGTGCCCACGTTGGCGGCGGCATGGTTGAGCGTGGCGGCGGTGGTGCCCACGTCCACCAGCAGCGACTGGTAGCGGCTGCGCTGGCCGAAATCCCTGGAAATGGCCTCGGCGATGCGCTCGCGCTGCTCCAGCAGCAGGCTGGCGGCGCGCTGCAGGCGGTCGCGGCGCTGCTCGAGCGTGGCCGGGCCCTGGGCAATCTGATGGGCGCGCATGGCCCGCAGGATCGTGTTCAGTTCAGTGGCGTGGGTGCTGGTATCCATCTGGGGCAGCCTCTTGGAAGACGTGGGGGAGGACGCGAAACCCCTTGCAGCACAAGGGCTTTCGCCATGTAGGGAAGGCTACGCCCCCTGCCCGACCCCGGCCAACGAGGCTTTCGATGAAGGGTCATAAATAATGTTATGGTCCGCCCCATGTCGCTCTCCCGCCTGCGCACCTTCATCGAGGTCTACCGCCAGCGGTCGATCAGTGGCGCCGCGCGCCGCCTCAACCTGACCCAGCCTGCGGTGTCCCAACACATCGCCGGCCTGGAAGCCTCGCTTGGCCGCACCCTGTTCCATCGCCTGCCCAGCGGCGTAGACCCCACGCCGGCCGCCGACGAACTGGCGGCCGATGTGGGCGACAAGCTGGACCAGGCCGAGGCCGCACTGGCCGCTGCGCGCACCCGTTCTGATGAAGTGGCCGGCGCGCTGCATATCGTCGGGCACGCGGATTTCCTGGCCGAAGTGGTGGCCGCCGAACTGGTGCCGCTCATCAAGGTGGGCATGCGGGTGCGGCTGCAGACCGGCAGCACCAGCGTGGTCTGCCAGATGCTGCTGGATGGGTCGTGCGACCTGGGCATTACGGTCTACCCGCCCGAGGATGATCGACTGCGCTGCGAGACGGTGCGGCAGGAGCCGCTGCTGGCGGTGGCTGCACCGGAAGTTGCGCAGCGCATCGCCGCGCGTGCGGATTGCGGAGCGGCGCTGTGCGAGGAGCCGTTGCTGGCCTACAGCCTGGACCGGCCGCTGGTGGATGCGTGGCTGCAGTTCAACCAGCTGGATGTGCGCCCGCCGCTGCCTGCGCTGCTGGGGCAGGATCTGCGTGGGCTGCAGCGGCCGCTGCAGTTGGGCGTGGGCTGGACGGTGCTGCCGCACTATCTGTGTGCGGATGCGCTGGAGCGCGGAACGCTGGTGGAGATTGAAGGGCCTGTGGGACGGGCGAGGCTTGATTACTACTTGATGTGGACTGCGGCGGGGTTGAGGCAGCCGCGGGTGGCGCATGCCAGGCAGGCGTTGCTTTGGAGGTTGCGGGGTGGGAGTTTGGGATCGGTGTAGTTTTGCCAGTAATTGAGGTCTTGCTGGCTTAACCCACCGATGTCCACGTCCGGCCAACAGCTGACATTCGGCTATCACCAAGGCGACCTACGGGAATAGGCAACAACTCGGCTGGAACTAGACTGGCTGTTTCTGAGCCGCAAATCGTGCTGGATTCACAATCGCTTGACCACTCTTTGTTCTCTCACATGCTCCCCTATACTTGATAAAAGGGGGGAAGAACGATGTTCGAAATTACTGGCGCACAAGTCGCCGACCTCAATGACGCCGATCTGAGGACGCTCGTCGCACGTCTCGCTTTGGCAGAATTGCGGGCGCAGGGTTGCCCCAGTTCGTCGGTGACCGCTGGCGGCAATCAGGATGCAGCCGATGGCGGGCTTGATGTCCGGGTCGAGTGTCCGTCCGCACTGCTGATGCCGGATTTCGTGCCGAGCCCGCACACAGGGTTTCAGGTAAAAAAGCCCGACATGCCGGCCAGCGCAATCCGCAATGAGATGCGTCCTGGCGGCGTACTACGGCCGGTCATCGCCGAACTCGCCGCTCGCTCTGGCGCCTACATCATCGTCAGCGCGCAAGGGTCGGTCGCAGACAAGCCGCTGAGCGATCGTCGTGATGCGATCCGGGCGCAGCTAGACGATCTGCCTGAGGCCGGGCAGTTGCATAGCGACTTCTACGATCGCGACCGGCTGGCTACATGGGTCAATCACTATCCCGGGATTGCCGCCTGGGTCCGCATGCGGCTCGGTATCGGTATGTCGGGATGGAGCAGCATCGGCGATTGGTACGGCGTCGGCGTGAGCGAGGAGAAGCCCTATCTCTTCAATGACAAGGCTTGCCTAACCGATGAGCGAACGAGCGTCCGCGAGCAACTCACCATCGGCGAGGGTCTCGCCCGGCTTCGCGATTCTCTGACCAAAGCTCGCCAATGTATCCGGTTGATCGGCTTGTCCGGTCTCGGAAAGACTCGTCTCGTGCAGGCACTGTTCGAGGATGGTGTCGGCGAGGCGCCGCTGGACCCGGGGCTTGCCGTTTATACAGACTACTCGGTCGAGACTGACCCGACCGCCCGGGACATGGCGCGCCATCTAGTTATCGCACGGCAACGTGCGATCCTGATCGTCGATAACTGCAATCCGGCGACACACAGCGAACTTGCCCGCATCTGTTCGGAAGTAGGGAGCCAAGTCAGCCTCCTCACGGTCGAATATGATGTTCGCGACGATGAGCCCGAGCGTACAGAGGTCTTTCGCCTGCAATCAGCATCGCCCGAAATGGTGGAACTGTGGTTGGAAGAGACCTTCCCCAATGTGACGCAGGTGGACCGGCGCACGATATCGGAGTTTAGCGACGGCAATTTCCGCGTGGCGCGCGCCCTCGCCGAAACCCTCGGGAAAGGCGAGACCCTGGGAAAGCTCAAGAGCCGTGACCTCTTTGAGCGAATTTTTCACCAGCGCAACGAGCCCGACCGGGATATCCTATCCGCCGCCGAAGACCTTGCGCTGCTCTATTCGATCGATGGCGAAGACACGTCTGAAAGCAGCGAACTTGCGCGGGTTGCTGCTATTCGCGGCGCTTCCGTGGCGACGATGTATGCGGCGCTGAACACGCTTCGTCAGCGTGGAATTGCGCAGCTGCGTGGACGGTGGCGCGCGATCCTGCCGCACGCGATCGCCAACCCGCTCGCCGGGTTCGCCCTCGAACGCATGCCCCCGGTCGATTTCGATCGCTTCTACGCGTCGCTCACGGCGCGGATGCAGAAGTCCCTTTCGCGCCGCCTCGGCTATCTGCACGACAGCGCCGAGGCACGGGCCGCGGTCGAGCGCTGGCTCGGTGCTGACGGTCTTCTTAGCGATCTCACGGCGTTGGGCGAAGACGGCCTGCAGATCATCACGAATATCGCTCCGGTCGCGCCCGATGCCGTGCTCGCGAGGATCGAGCGAGACGTGGCCGGGCCGCGCGGCAACGAGATACTCGATCCGCAGTCGAGCGACCGATGGCAGTGGATACGGTTGATCAAGCTCCTCGCTTACGATCCACCGCTATTCGACCGCGCGGCGACACTGCTTGCCCGGTTCCTTTCCGCCGAACCGCCCAATCACAACAACAACTCGGCATCGGACATGTTCGCCGAGCTGTTTCACTTGCACCTGTCCGGCACCAAAGCTTTGCCGGACCAGCGGCAATCGCTTGTGCGCCGATTCGCGCAGTCTGGTGATGCGGCTTTGATGCGCTGCGCCGGCGTCGCCCTAGATGCGCTACTGAAGGCGCACCAATTCAGTTCATCCAGCGACTTCGACTTCGGCGCCCGGTCACGCGACTATGGCTGGTGCCCGCCGACCTATGGCGACATCTGGGCCTGGTACAACGGCGCGGTCGACTTGGCGATCGAGCTTTCGCCAGTCATCGATAACGCCCGGGACCACCTTGCCCATAGCGTAAGGGAGCTGTGGGTTTTCAGCGCCTGTCACGATGCGCTCGAACGGGCAGCGACTCACTTCTCTTCCGAGCAGCCTTGGATCGAGGGGTGGATCGGCTTCCGCACAGCGCTGCGTTTCGAGGGCGACGCAATGCCTGATGAGTTGCGCGCGCGTCTCACTGCGCTCATCGACCGCCTGAAACCCACCGATCTTCTCCATCAGGCCCGTGCGGTGGTACTTGGGCGCAGCAGTTTCGGTTGGGATGTCGCTGACGGTGATGCCGACGACGGCGATGTCATGAAGCCGCATGAGCGCGCCTCCCAGCTCGCGAAGGAGATCGGAACCGCGCTCGCGCACGACCCGGAGACACGCGCTGCCTTCATCGCCGAACTGCTCTTCGAACAACATCCGCAGCGTGCCTATGAGTGCGGCATCGGCCTATCGGATGGCGCCGTCGATCTTGATGCGATGTGGAGGGAACTGCTGGGCCTCTTTTCTGCCTCCGATGTGGACAGCCGGAATGCGACGGTGCTGGGCGGGTTCATCCATGGCGCACACGCCAGGGATTCGGCCTTCGCCAACGCCGCGCTGGAGGATGTGATCGAGAATCCCGATCTCGCTGCGAGCTTGCCCTATCTTCAGGCACGTGTTGCTATCGATACTCAGGGCATTGCGCGGCTTCGGCGTGCGATTGAACGTGGCGTCCTGACGGCGCGGACTTTTCACAGCATCGCCAATGGCAGCGTCGACGAGTCTCCACCCGACGCGCTTGGCCCGCTCCTCACCGACATCGCCAGTCTCTCCGACGGCGTGGAGATCGCACTAGATATTCTTCACATGCACTTCTACCGCGATCGGGGGCAGGGCCGACAACGCGCTCCATCCTTGATTGCCGTCGGCCGTGAGCTGCTGCTGCGCGCCGACTTCGGGAAGAAGCAGTCGCTTCGCGATTTCGGGCTGCATACCGTCATTCGGATCTGCTGCGCCGGACCTGATGGTGCGGCGACGCTGCGCGAGATCTGCGCGCGGGTCCGGATCGGGATGGAGACCGTCTATCTCTCGTCCTACGATCTCCGTTATGTCTTGAAGGCGCTCTTCGAAACGCATCCCCTCATCGCTCTCGACGAATTCCTGCTTCCTGAGCTCCGGCCGAGGAATCGGGGACTGTTTGAGGGGGACTTCGGGTCTGGCACGCCGGTGGAAGATGTCGGCGCCGAGACCCTTGTTCAGTGGGCGAATATCGATCCAGATCGACGCTATCCGCTGCTTGGCAAAAGCATCTCGATGTTCAAGCGGCGGCAGGGCGAAGAGGAGAATGGTGTCTCCGCGCTTTTCTTGGAAATATTGGGCCACGCGCCAGACAAGCGTGCGTTTCTCGGCGATATCTGGTCGCGGCTGCAGCCGCGCAGCTGGAGTGGCTCGCTCGCCGATATCCTAATTCAGCGTCGCACAGTTATCACAACGCTAGGTGACAATGTCGGAGGCGAGGTTCGGCAATGGGTCACCGACATGCTGCCCAAACTCGAACGCTGGATCGAACAGGAGAGCAAGCGCGATCGGGAAGGCGAACAGAGTTTCGAATAGCTGCTGATCCGGGCATCCTCAGCGGGGCTCTGACGCCGATCGCGGCTCTCGCGAAGTCCTAGGCCGGACCTGCCGCCCTGTGCATTTCTGCCCGAGGGCTTCGCGCTGGGCGACCGGCCGGTTTTAGCACACCGCTGCCGAGCGGCTGCTTAGGGTCGGATGCTGCCATGTCGAGCCTACGACTGCTTCCGGCGATAAGCTGACATCAACCAACGCCTTGTTTGAACCGACCCGAAAAGCGGGTTCGGCTCGAATTGGCCGTCAGAGGGTTATTGCAGCGCGACCTCCGCGTTGCTCACTCTCGAATCTAGGTCACTTGCCGCTGAGTCGACGCTGTAGGCTGCAGCCTGGATATCTGGCACAACATCCTGCCAGTTATCGAAGCCGAAGCGGCTAGTGATCAACAATAGCTCGGACGATGCTGATTGGACCTCGCGAGACTGTAGAGCTACATCCGCGAATGCTGATTGGCTTGCTTCAATTGTGTCCCGGGCGTCCTGTAGCTCATCCTCCAACTGCGCCACTCTATCGTGGGAGTCAGAAAGCTCTGCTTGAAGGTCTGCAACTTGACTCTCAAGATCGTCGACGCGAGCTTGATTACAGCCAACTAGTGACAGAAGGAGAGCAGGCGCAAGAATGAGCCGACGCATAGTTCTATTAATCCTGACCATTTAATAGCGGGATCCCTGGTTCCGCTTATACCATCCAGAACGCACCGTATGGTGGCCAGAGAGACTTGATCACACCGCCCTGACCGTTCAGAGCTCGTGAATCGCCTCAGCCACCGATTGGCTCACCAGCGTCTGCTAACGGCCAGAAGCGGACATTCAAGACTCGGGAACCAAGCCTCCCCGCGGAGCGCGGTTGGGCTTTAATGAACTGTCAGGCGCCAAACTGCGAACCGAAGCCGGCAGGAAGCAACCGAACGTCCGTAGACATGCAGATGCCATTACCCCCAGAAAGTGGCCGTACACCCAAGACGTTACCCTGCTGCGCGAGCTCCGCCTGGACAATGACCACAGGCTGTTCAGTGCCATCCTCCAGTCGCTGAACTGCGCAGCATGGAAGGGTCATTGGGGCTGGAGTGGAACCACCCTGTACATAGAAGACGGCAGAGCCGGCCGCAACATCAGCCTCGGTCGCTGGGCGGCCGACCACGCACGGTGTGGCATGCCAATCGGTTGCCGAAATGGGACCCCAAAGCTCAGTCATAGCTGTACTGGCACCCAACTGCCGAGTAGACGGACCCGTGGGTCCGGTCATGCGCGCTAGCCACGATGCACCGGGTTGCGCGCCCCCCCTTGATACAGCTCGATCTTAGGGCGGCCGGGTCCGGCTAACAAGCCAGTCCAGCGGCAGGCTTGGTGGCCGCGCCAATGGCCGCTATGGGGCGGATGCTGCCTTGTCGTGCCCACGACTGCTTCCGGCCAGAAGCGGACACGCACCGCGCTTAAGCCCTGCAGCCAGCACCGGTCTTGCGATTCCGCCGGATGACAGCTTCTGCTGACCCTACCTCGCTCCGCAGGCCGGCCTGAACTCCCTCGCACAGTCATCAGGATGCGGGGTGGGAATGCCCCCAATGCCAGCATGCCCGGTGAAACTCCCCCCGCATGAACGCAATCATGTCGAGCATTTCCAGCTATTGATTACGTCCACAACAACCCGGTCCCGCGAAGCGACATCCCCGGCAAATTCAATATCCGTGGCAAAGGAGTACTTGATTTCCTGGGCGCCGGATTTCACCACACGACTGCAAAGCTGTTGATCGCAAACTGCGAGCGGCCAACGGACATCTGCATCATTCCCCTCGGAAAGAAAGACAGCTCGGCTTTCCGGGTTGAACCTGACGAGAAACCGATGCCTGTCTTCGGAGTACTCGCGCGCACCATTCTCGCGCAGTTGCTCGTAATAGCTCGTGCCGTGCAGCGGCCTTGGCTTCCAGTCCGTCACCAACACGCTTGAAACATCGTTGAGCCGACCATCGCAACTGCGATCCCACAGGCAGCCACTGACGAAAAACCCATCGTCACGCCCATCAACTTTACTGCCCCATCCCTCGGTCAAGTCATAGTCGGAGGGTGGGCAGAACCGCTCACCCGAGCCAAGCGTGTACTCATTCGCGCTTTCTCCGCATCCGACGAGGAAGAGCAAGCCGATCAACGTTGCCAGAGCTGCAACTCGGCTGCGGACACTAGTCATGGAACTCTCTCACCGACATTCCAAGCATGCTCAAGATCTTCTCTGCGGCATCCATTCTGTATCCGCCGAATGCATCGGGGTTTGCGCCATTCCTGGCAGTGACACCGGATTATCAGGACAGGCGAGTCTGGCGTCCAAGGCTTTCATGTGTCCCAGAACCAGGACAGGCTCCCGACCACTGACACCTCGCAGCATGGCCTTGTCGCATTTGGCCTGCTCAGGCTCAGATAACTGCACTGCCTGACGCCAATAGTCCTACGCCCCGGAAAGCCCCGGCCTGCGTGCCTCTCGCACCAGCGGTTCCCTATGCGACAATGCCAAAAGCGTCACGGGTTTTGGCGGCATTGACCCCAACCCTTGCCTTTCCCAACTACATCCAGCAACTCTGGCACCGCCACCGAAAACGGGTGGCCGGGCCTCGAAAACCCGTTCTGTTGGGAAGTAGTTTGCGCTTGCCAGTCGGCACCACTTCGCGTGGTGCCGGCTGGCAATCCGTCTGCCGGCTATGGCGGGCGGTGCGTGGGGGCCTTGTGCCCGCCGGTTTCCTAACAGCCCGGTTTTCGAGCCACGCATCGTCCGCCACCTTTATCGGTGGCGGCTTCTGCCTGTTTGCACGGAGCCAGCCATGACCAAGCCGCATTCCCCCTCCCCGCGCCCCAACCAGGACGCCCCCTCTTCCTTCGATTTCAACAGCCTCATCGCCATCCTGCAGAGCATTGGTGCCGGCGCTGCCTCCGATGGCCAGCCCTGGCCCGAGCGCCACCAGGTGCGTGGCCGGCAGATCGCCCTGGCCGATGCCGACTGCGCGCTGGCGGGCCAGCGAATCGTGCAGGAAATCCTGCTGGCCGCCATTCGCGCGCAGCAGAACGGCGACCCTGACGAGTACGTAGGTGACCGCGTGCTGGAGGGGCTGGCGATGGCCGCGCTGGCGCTTACGGCGTTCATCCAGGAACGCGTGCGGCCGGTTGAGTGAGGGCAGGTTGGGCTGCGCCAGGTGCATCCACGGACGCCGTGGATCCACCTGGGTCGTCCGCCAACGGTGGGTCAGAACGCCACCTGCGCACGCACCCCAACGGTGTTGCCCGAATCAGGCCCTTGGAAGGTGCCCACCTTGTTGTCGGTTTTCCAGTGCACGTAGTTCACCATCAAGCGCGACCAGTTATTGAGGTACCAGTTCATGCCCACTGTCCACGCGGTGCCTTCACCGCCGCGCGCGGCGTCCAGGTAGTCATAGCGGTCGTAGCGTGCGGCCAGTTCAAACGCGCCCCAGCCGCCTTCCTGCACGGGCCGCAGCACGCGGGTGGTACCCCATACGCCAGAGCGACGGCTGAAGCCCGGTCGTTCGCCGGTAATGAGCCAGCCGGCATAGACGGAGGTCGCTTTCTGGTCCACCGCGTCCACCGTGCTCGACTCAATGGTGCGCACGGTCTGTTCGGCAAAGCCCCACAGGCTGCGGTAGACCCCGCCCAGCTCAAGGCCCCAGGCGCGGTTGTCGGTGACATTGGCGATGGAGCTTGCCGACACACGTACGTTGCCGTTCCAGCCCAGTGCCACGGGCGATGTCTTGTTGATGCTGGTGACATCGTTGCCCAGGTCTTCATACCAGTACCAGCCACCCAGGTGCACAAACCCCTGCTGCCCGCGCACCGGGTTCCAGTGCGCACGCGCGAGGTAGGCGATGGTGTCGCTGGCGGTGCTGTCATTGCCGATGTCATCGCCGGTTACCGCCAGGCTGGCATGCCAGCCCTCGCCGATGACCTTGGTAGTGAGGCCGAGGCCGTAGTAGCCGCTCTGCTGCGCGCCCACAGACGCCACCGCGTTGCGAGACATGAACGGCGTGGTGGTGCCGCTGCTGCCGCCATCCAGGCCACGGTCCTTCAGCTTGTTGCCCAGGTAGACCTCGGTGGGCAGCGTTCCCAGCCGGGTATCCCAGGACAGGTAAGTGTCTTTCAACGACACCTCGTTGCCGGCAAAGTCGGCATCGATCTTGTAGCCCAAGGGGCCCATCTGGCCCTCTGCGCCCAGGCGGCCACTGGCCAGATCGGTGCCGGTGATGTTGCGCGCGGCGAATCCGGAACCGTGGGTGCTGCTGAAATCCACCAGCACCCGGCCGCGCGGGTGGAAGGTGAACTGTCCATCGCTGCTACGGAACTCCGGCCCGCCCTTGCGCCAGCGGACATTGCCACTCCCCCCGCCGCCGCCGCCGGTGGCTGCCAGTTGCGCCACCTGCGCCTGCAGCAGTGCCATATCATCCTGCCGCGTGCTGGCGATGGCGGCAGACACCGGTGCCTGCACCGGGTCGGCGGCGGCAGGGGCAGCCCGCTCCAACGCGGCCAAGCGGGCGTTGAGCGCCTCCAGCAATGCCGATTGCTGGCGGAGCTGCTCAGCCTGCTGCTGCACCTGGGAGCGCAGTTCGGCTTCGGTCGTTGCTGGTGCCGCAACGGCATGCGGTGCAGCCAGCGACAGGCAGCCAACGGCAGCCGCAGTGAGCGCGGCACGGTTCAGAACGTTCATTGTTTTCTCCCGAGGGAAGTGAAGGACGCGCGGCTCAGTCGCCGCTGCCGTCGTCGTCGCGCACAGGTGCCACGCCCTGTAATGGCGCGGGCACTGCCGGGCTGATCGGCATCAACGCCTGTGGTGCAACGCCCAGGTAGCCATTGCTGCGGGCCCACGTGGCAAACAGGCGCGGCCATTGACCCACCAGCGAGCCCGGTGTGCCCAGGCCCCAGCTGTGCCCGCCTTTCTCGAACAGGTGCAGCTCGACCGGAAGCCCTGCCGCATGCACGGCCTGGTACAGCGCCAGGCTGTGGCCCACATCCACTGTGTGGTCGTCCACCGCCTGCGCCAGGAAGACCGGAGGCATATCCGTGCGCACGTGGGCTTCCACCGAGTAGGCCTGCTCGGCATCGGCCTGGCTGCCCAGTTCACGCCGCGAGCGAGTCTTGTCCAGCGGCGCGCGCATCGACACCACCGGGTAGATCATGCCGAGGAAATCCGGCCGCGCCGAAAGCTGGTCGGCCGCATCCACGGGCGCGTAAAACGGTGCATCGAAGCGCGTGGCAACTATGCCGGCGAGGTTGCCCCCTGCCGAAAATCCGATCGCACCGATCCGCTGCGGGTCTACGCCCAGCCCGGCGGCGCGGGCACGCAGCAGGCGCATGGCGCGTTGCCCGTCCTGGAACGGTGAGACCGGCGCCCAACCATCAGCGGGCAGGCGGTAGTACACGACTGCGGCGGTCACGCCCAACGATTGCAGCCATTGCGCGGTGGGCGTGGCGGCACTGCCGATCTGGATACGGAAGTATCCGCCACCGCCGAAGATCACCACGGCCGTTCCATTGGGTTTTGCAGGGCGGTAGATCTCCATGCGTGCATCGCTGACGCCAGAGACGGCGCCTTTCGCACTGCCCTCCGCGCCGGTCTTTTCCGGCCCCAGCGCGCGTTGATGCCAGTGGTCCTGCGGCCATAGCGGCACGACCTCGGGCGGGCCTGCGACAGGCTGTGCGCTGGCCTGTACGGCCACAATCGCGCCCAACAACAGACCGGCCCACGGCCAGACGGCGTTTCTCACTTTCTGCTTCATCGTCCCCTCCCAAGGATGCGACAGGCAGTGCGTGGGCATGGATGCCCATGCTGCCGGCCGATTGTCTGCACTTGCAGACGGGAGGGCGATAGCTAATTGGGACTACCGCCTGTGCGGGTGGTCGCCATGGCCACGGGGCAGTTCAACGCACCTGCGCGGGTGCGGCCCTGGGCCCCCGCTTGGCGACAGTCGCCAGGCGGCGGCTGACGAGGCCGTAGAGGTTCTGCAGTTCGACCGCGCGCTCAGGCGTCATGTTGCTGCCGAAGAGGACGCGTGCGAGTGCCGCTTCGTGAGTGTCATCGGGGAAGCGCTCGCGGGCGCGGTAGACGTTCTGGAAGACCAGCCAGGCCAAGCGGAGGCCACCGCCGGGCAGCGGGCGCACGAGGCGCTCGTAGGCCTGCCAGAACTGGTACTCGGCCTGCAGGTCGACCGTCGGCGCCGCGTAGGGCACCGGACGCGGGCGTCCGTGGGCACGCGGGCGGGTGGGCAGGTAGACGGGATCGGGCTGGGCCATGCTGGACAGCATGCCCCAGCAACATTGTGGGAACCTTGCGCTGGTGCCGGAATATCAGTGCAGGTTGTGCAAAGTGCGGTGGTTGAAGCCCGCTTTGGTAGATGCCAACCTTGGTTGGCAGGGTTTTCCCGGCGCCGGAGGCATTCCGCCCGGCATGGCCCGGCGCTACCGGATTGCGGACGCATGGCGAGGGGTCAGATCCCTCCGCATTAGAACTGCATCGCGGTACTGAACATCACCTGCCGTGGGGCGCTGCGCTGCAGCGTCTGGTAATCGCCCGAGAACGAGGAACCGGCAATCGTGGCGGTGCCGATGTTGTTGCGGTTGAACAGGTTGCTCACATCCAGCCGCAGTTCCAACCCGGGCAGCACACTACGCTCGCCCAGCGTGTATGCGGCGTAGGTGTTCACCTGCCAGAACGTGGGCACGCGGATGTCGTTCTCGTACGTAAACGGCTGGCGCAGGTACGAGGTGCTGGTGGCACCCAAGCGCCAGTTGCCAAGATGCGCGGACAGATCGCTCACCAGCGAAACCTGCGGATACCCCGGCTGGGCGTTGCCCTTGATCGGGTACACGGTATCGCCCACCACGAAATCACTGCCGTAATACGAACGGGCGACGGCTACGCCCTGGTAGAACTGCACGCGATCGGTGATGTCCGCAGTAATGCCCAGATCGGCGCCAATCACGTGCATCTTCGGCATCAGCCGCACGGTGTTGATCTGCGCGAACTGTGTGCCGATGGCCGCTGACAGCAACCGGTTGCGGATATCGCTGTAGAACACATCGCCGGTCAGCGTCAGCCGCTCGAAGCGATGCGTTGCGCCCACGGTGAAGTTCCAGTTCTTCTCCGGCCGCAGCGTGCCGGCCACGCGGTCGAACTCGTCCTGGTCGCTGATGGTCCACGCCGATGCGGTATAGCCGATGTTGCCGCGCTGGGCCACGCGATAGCCGTTCATGGTGTTGGCCACGTCGATGAAGGCATCGGTGGCGTCGCTCGGGCTCCAGAGCAGCGAGACATGCGGCAGGACGTTGTCCTTGGCGCGCAGCTCGCCGTATACCGGTCGGTCCACGGCATCGCCGAGGCCGCCGCCTACGGTGCGGAAATCCACGGCCTTGAGGCCGACGCCCAGCTTCAGCGTGTCGCTCAGCGCGATGTCATCGTGCAGGTAGAACTGCTGCGAGCGGGTGACCCATCGCGAGGCGTTGTCGGTGAGGAAGGCCGGGCCATGCACATCGAACGGGCCGGTGGCCTTCAGTGGCTTGCCTTGCCCCAGCAGCGGTTGCTGGTACCAGTCGGTACGGGCAGCGGCCTTGCTCTGTTCCTGCCAGAAGCCCGCGCTGATGGTGTGCGCGCCGACCTCGAACTGCAGGTTGGCCATGCCACCGAGGCGGTTCACGCGCGGTGTCTGCACCTGTTCGGAGAACGGCGCGCCGTTGGGCGACGGCACGGTGGGGTCGGTCAGCGTGGCCTGGGTGTGGCTGTTGGCGTTGTACAGCTGCACGTTGCCACTGAGTGCGGGCGTGATCTGGAAACGGTGGTTGATGGACGCCACGCGGTCGCGGGTGACCTGGCCGGTCTGGTAGGGAATCAGTTCGGACAGCTCGCCGCAGGTGTAGGCACCGCAGGATTCATCGGCATTCTCCGGCGAGGCCACGTAGTACGCCCAGGCGTAATCGGGATAGAAGCTGTCGGCCTTCCAGCCCAGCTTGCGGATCATGTCGAAGGAGATGTTGTTGTAGCCCCAGACCTTGGCCTTGCTGTCGGAGGCGAAGACGGTGAAATCACCCCAGGCCACATCCTGCTGCGCCTTCAGGTTGCCGCGCAGGAAATCCTGCGTGCCTGCGCCTTGGTACTTGTCCGCTGAGACGCGCTGCAGGTCGACCAGCACTTTCGGGCCGTGCTCGCCCAGCTGGCCGGTCTGCGCGGATACCGTGGTGACCAGCGTGCGGTTGCTGCCCACGCCCTGCTTGATGCGCAGGCTGGGCGTGTCCTGCAGGTCGCGCAGGCGATATTCCAGGCTGCCGCCGTTGGCGCTGCTGGAAAACACGCTGACCGGTGCGCCACCCGGGCTGACCGTGATCGAACCGATGCCGTCGGGCACGCCCACGTTGACCACGCTGGTGCCGGTGAGCGAGAGGAAGCCGCTGTCATTCAGCGGCACGCCTTCAAAAGTGACGCCCATTTCATTCATGCGGAAGCCGCGCACGAACAGGCTGGTGGCGGAGATATCCAGGCCCAGGCCGTCGGTGGCGGTGTAGCTGGCGCCAGGCACGGCCTTGAGCATGGCCAAGGCGTTGTTGCCGGTGACCATGGCATCGAGGTCGGCGGCGTTGATGATGTAGCGGTTCGGGCCGACCACCTGCGTGGGTGCAACCGCCGCGCCGCGTGGCGTGGCGATGACCTGCAGGGCATTGAGGGTGGTGGGCGCGTCGCTGGTTTCGACAGCGTAAGCGGGTGCGGCGAGGGCGGCGCTGAGGGCCAGGGCGAGCAGGGTCGTGGGTGGGGTGTTCATGGCCGGATCCAGGTGCAGGGGAATGAAGACGCAGGCGCACGCCCAGCGCGTGGCAGCACCGGCGGCGATGCTGTAGCTGGAATGCGATTGCGTTGAAGGGGGAGCGGCGCGTTGCGCGCCGGTCAGGGGCAGAGGAAGACAGTCAACTGCCGGGCGATGCGATGGGGTGATTTCGACGGGCGGAAGTGTTGCACTGCCGTGCCGCGCGCACCATTGCACCGTGGTACAGCGCGGCTATACGCAGGTATCGTTCTGTCCGGTATCTTCAGTTGCCCGACACCCGTTGGCAGGAGCGCCGATGATCCGCTGGACCGCAGGGAGAGCATTCGCCATCGCGTGCCTGATGCTGCCGTGCATGGGCGCTGCGCGGGCGCAGGACAGTGATGAAGCACGTTCGCCGCAACGCCTGGACGCGCTGATGGATGCGCTAGCCACCACGCCATGGCCGATCAGCCCGGGCCAGCTGCATGCGCTGGGCGTCGTCGCGCCGTTTGCGCTTGAGAAGGATGCGGGGCTGCGCATCTACCGCTCCCGGCCGATGCTGACCGCCGATGGCTACACCGTCGAGAACGTGGAATACCGCGTGCTGAACGAGAATGCGGACGACATCCGCGCGTTGTTCGTAACGTTCTCAGGTTCGCCCTGCTTCCCGCTGGAACGGTTGGGTGCGCGCTACGCTCTGCGACCGCTGATTTACCCGCCTGGGCATGGGCCGCTGCCCAGCGCACCGGAGCACGACCAGCACCATTCGTTGAAGGCAGGCGTCATCACCAGTGCCATCCGCAGCCAGCGCGAAGCCCCGCATTGCGTGCTGGGCCTGACGCGCTGACGACTGAGCAGCTCGGTCGGAAACCCAACACTGCGCTTGCTTCGATAGCCGCCTTACCACCCCGACATTACAGAAGGGTGTATGTGCGCTACGTCAGTGTTTCCACTTTTGCCTGCCCAATCGGCTTGCAGCTGCAATGTCGCTGGCTGACTATGGCCACGGCGGCCGCGCGGACCTTTGCGAAGCCTTCCGCACGCGCTGCCATGCAAGGCTCCGACGCGATAACTCGACACTTCAAAGGACGAATGTCATGTTGAATGGATTGAAACCGCTCGCTGTATCTGCACTGTGCCTGCTCGGCATGTCTGTCTTCGCTGAAACTGCCTCCGCCGCACAATGGGTCAGCAGCGGCCGCACGGCTTACTTCAAGCAAAGCCCCTTCTACAGCGCGCGGGAACACACCTGCACGTCCGGCAGTGCGCCGACCGAGGGCTTCCCGGGCACCTGCCCCAACGATGCGTTCAGTGGCTGGACGGCCAACTACAACGCCGCTGACCTGCTGGCCAGCACTCAGTTCAGTGCCTGCTACTTCGATTCGCAGAAGCTCGGTTCGGCCTGCTACGGGCTGGCGTATGCGATCAACGGGTACGCCTCCGCAGGCGGCCTCCCGGCCACCTGTACCGTCGGTACCCGCGCCGTGGTCGTTTCGACCAGGATCGAGACGATCGAGATCCAGAACCATGAGCTCGACGTGGACAACGACATGTCGGGTGACGAGTACATCTGCCAGTAAACGGTCGTTGGACGCCGCCGCCGACCGCGGCGGCGTTCATTACGGTGGCGGCTTACTGCAACACGAACCGTTCGATGGCCTTGGCCACGCCATCTTCGGAATTGGTGGTGGTTTCAAAACGCGCCACCGCCTTCACTGCATCGATGGCATTGCCCATCGCCACGCTGGTGCCGGCAAACTGCAGCATGGTCAGGTCGTTTTCCTGGTCGCCGATGGCCATGACGTTGGCGCGGTCGATGCCCAGGTGCTCGGCCAGCTTCTGCAGGCTGGGCCCCTTGCCCGCGCGGTGGTCGAACACTTCCAGGAAGAACGGTGCGCTCTTCAGCACGGCGAAGCGCTCGGTCAGTTCGGCCGGCAGATGCGCGATGGCCGCGTCCAGCACGTCGGGCTCGTCGATCATCATCAGCTTGATGAAGGACATCGATGGATCCATGTCGTCCACGCGGCGGTACGACAGCGGCACGTGCGAGAGATGCGAGTCGATGACGGTGTAGCGGCTGATGTCCTGGTTGGGCGTGTACAGGCGCTGGCCGTCGAGGGCCTGGAAGTGCACGCCGATATCGCGCGCGACCTGTTCGCAGTAGCGGAAATCCTCGAAGCTGAGCGGGAATTCGGCCACGTTTTCGCCGGTTCCCAGGCGCCGCACCAGGCCGCCGTTGCAGGCGATGCAGTAGTCGTCGTCACCGTTGATGCCCAGCTCCTGCAGGAACGGCGCCAGGCCGGACACGGGGCGGCCGCTGGTCAGCACGATATGCACGCCCAGCGCGCGCGCCTGCGCGATGGCCGCCTTGGCCCGCTCGGTGAGCTTATGGGCGGGGTCCAGCAGGGTGCCATCCATATCGATGGCGACCAGTGCGATGGTCGATTGCCTGCGGCCCATGTCCATCAACGTCCAACCTTGCATGTGGGGACCGCTATTTTAGGTCAGTCGCTCACCTGCCCGCCTCATGCGCGGTTCATACCGCCAAGCGCGGCTGCGGGGATACTCAGCAAGCCTGTGCGCCCCCACCGCAGGACGGCCCCCATGACCGCCCTACCCTGGAGATCCAGACGCATGACCTACCGCGCCCCCGAGGCTACCGACACCGCACCGCTGGCCGAGCAGATCGAAGACCTGATCCACGGCCTGCCCGGCGAGCAGATCCGCGTGGGCACGCTGCTGCAGGCGCTGGGCGACGAGGGGCTGATGCTGATCGTGATCCTGCTCTCGGCGATCTTCCTGATTCCGGTGTCGATTCCCGGGCTGAGCACGGTGTTCGGTGCGTCCATCCTGCTGATCGGCCTGAGCCGCGTGCGTGACCGCCCGCTGTGGGTACCGCGCCGCCTGGCCGAGCGTGAGGTGGCCACTGAGAAGCTGAAGGCCAACCTGGGCCGCGCCCTGAAGTGGGTACACCGCATGGAGCGGCTGTCGCAGCCGATGCGGCTGGCGGTGATGGTGCGTTCGAAGAAGATGATGCGGCTGAACAACCTGGCGCTGGTGTTTGCCACGCTGCTGCTGATGGCACCGGCCGGGCCGATCCCCTTCAGCAACACCTTGCCTGCGCTGGCGCTGATGTCGTTCGCGATCGGGTTCATCCAGCGCGATGGCGCGGCGGTGGCGGCCGGCTATGCGTTCGTGGTGGCCACGGTGGTGTACTTCGGCCTGCTGCTGGGTGGCGTGGGGTTTGCAGCGGAATCGGTGTTCAGTGGGCTGCGTGGTGGCACGTCGCCCGCATAAACGGGCGCTGGCCGTCTGTAGAGTCGAGCTTGCTCGACTGAGCTTCTATCAGGAGCAGTCGAGCAAGCTCGACTCTACAAAAGTCAAAACCAACAGCAGCCGAGCATGGGCTCGGCTCTACACATTCAGGCCCGGCACACCGGCGGGCGGGCGCCCATCCATTGCGAGGCACCGGGCCGCAGCACGATGGTTTCCCCGGCCTGCCCCTGCAGGTAACGCACACGCATCCGCGTGCGCTCGCGCGTGATCGAAAACAGCGCGGGCGCGCTCGCATCCTCGGCGGCCACCGTGGTGCCGCGCTCCTCGCGCAGCACCAGCACCTGCGGTGGCAGCCCCTCGCCCTCGAAAGGCTGCCAGAGCACGGCCGTACCGCCGCCGTAGGCGATGAAGGACAGCTCCGCGCCCAGCAGGTCACCCGTTTGCGGGTGCACGCAGACGTTGGAATAGCTGCCCTGCCAACCCGATGCGGACACCGGGTTGGCAGCGGCAAGGCCCGTGCATAGCAGCGTGGCCCATATCAGTGCCCTGGACATCCCTGTCACTCCTCAGCCTATGGCGTGGTGTTGGTGATGGGCGGACTCTACTTCGCCGAGACCCGCCACACCACATCGCCGACATCGTCGGCCACCAGCAGCGCGCCGTCGGCGTCCATCGCCATGCCCACCGGCGCGCCCATCAGGGTCTTTTCATCCTTGGAGGTGAAGCCGCTGACCACGGCCTCCGGGCGGCCGGTCGGCTTGCCGTCCTTGAAGGCCACGTAGACCACTTCGTAGCCGCTGAGCGGCGAGCGGTCCCAGCTGCCGTGTTCGCCGATGAAGGCGCCACCGTGGTACTTCGCCGGCAGCGACTGGCCGGTGTAGAACAGCAGGCCCAGCGGCGCCACGTGCGAGCCGATGGCGTAGTCGGGCACGATCGCCTTGGCCACCAGATCCGGCCGCTGCGGCCGCACGCGCTCGTCCACGTGCTGCCCGTAGTAGCTGTAGGGCCAGCCATAGAAGCCGTCTTCCTTCACCGAGGTCAGGTAGTCGGGCACCAGGTCGGCACCGATCTCATCACGCTCGTTGGCCACGGCCCACAGCTTGCCGGTGCTCGGCTCCCAGTCCAGGCCGGTGGGGTTGCGGATGCCCGAGGCGAAGATGCGGCTGCCACGCGTGGCCACGTCCACTTCCAGCACGACCGCGCGGCGGTATTCGACGGCCAGGCCGTTTTCGGTGATGTTGCTGTTGGAACCCACGCCCACGTACAGCTTGCTGCCATCGGGGCTGGCCAGCAGTTCCTTGGTCCAGTGGTGGTTGATGGTGCTGGGCAGGTCGGTGAACTCGCGGCCCTTGTCGGCCATGCGGGTGGCGCCGGGCACGTACTGGTACTGCATGATGTTGCCGGTGTTGGCCACGTACAGCGTGTTGCCGATCAACTGGATGCCGAACGGCGAATGCAGGCCTTCAATGTAGACGTGCTGGGTCCAGGTATCGGTGCCCGGCGTGCGCCGCAGCAGGGTGACCCGGTTGCCGCCCTTGCCGGCCTTGCCCGAGCGCGCCTTCACTTTGCCGGCAATCCACTGCTTGGGCGTGGTGACCGGTTCTTCGCCGGGACCATTGCCTTCCACCACCAGTACATCGCCGTTGGGCAGGGTCAGCAGGCGGCGCGGGTGCTGCAGGTTGGCGGCAATGCGCTCGATCTTCAGGCCTGCGGCCACGGCCGGCGCCTGGCCTTCGGCCCAGCCCACGCCCTTGGGCACCTGCATGGGCGGCATGAGGAAGTTGGCCGGCTTGGGCAGCGGCGGCTGCGGACCGGACTGGTCAGCCGGGTGGTATTCGGCCTTGCCGGCACAGGCGGCGAGCATGACGGCCAGGGAAAGGATGCCCAGCCTGGGCAGGATGCGATCAGCCATGACGACCTCCCTGCAGCACCGGGGCCTGCAGTGACAACAGGATGTAGCCGATCGCGATCAGGGCCACGGTCAGCGCGGACAGCACGGTGCCCGGCACCGCCACCGCATAGGCATCGCGGCTGTGCACGAAGGCGTTCCAGATGGCCAGCACGATGGCGATCAGGTTCAGCACGAAATCCACGCGGTCCGCACCGGTGGCGGTACCGTTGCGGCGCCACACCGCGAACAGGTTGATCAGCCGCGGGATGATGGCGATCAGCAGGCCGAAGGTGATCAGCCAGGCGGCGGACTTGCCCCACATCACCTCGGCGGTGTTGAGGTAGAGGATGTCGAAGACCAGCGCGGCGACGAAGAAGCCGAACGGCATGGGATTCAGCAGGCTGAAAAGCGTGGTGCCCGGGCCGCGATGGGCCTGGGCGACGGGGTTGACCATGGTCGTGCTCCGAAGGGGGAAGGACTGCACGGACCGTAGTAGCACAGGCGGCCGGGAGGCAGCGCGATGATGGCGGCTGGGGCCACGGCCGGGCTTGGATGGATGTGCCGGGACACAGCCGGCGGCTTGGCTTCGAATGCCGGGCGCTGGGTGGCTGCCTGGCTTGGAATGCCGGGCGATGCGGGACCGCTTTGCATGGGTTAGAGTCGGGCTTGCTCGACTGCTCTTCGCTACGGCAGTCGAGCAAGCTCGACTCTACGAAGAGCCGGAGCAGTCGAGCAAGCTCGACTCTACGGTCGCGTGTGATCAGGGTACATGGACCAGGTGCAGGCTGTAGTCGAAGCCGCCGTCGGCTTCGATGATGTCGACATGCATCACCAGATCGCTTCGCCCCTCTCCCTCCGTATACAGGTCGACAAGGACCTGCCAGTGATGCCCGTACCACTGGCACACTGAGGATTCCCAGGTCGTATCTGGCAGCGGAATCAGGCTTTCGCCGTAGTCCTGGAGGATGCCGGTGATGACCTCCCAAGTATCCGCGGTGCGCAGGTGAACGTTTGCCGCCTGCGGCGGGCGGCCGGCTGCTATTTCGTTGGCCATCCAGGTCAGGACGGGGCGGAACGCCGCATCCACGGGGCTTTCGCTGGTTGGGTCTCTGCTGACCATCTGTATTCCTTCAGAGGCAGGCCGCATGTGTGGCGCGGGCTAACCAAGGTTGACAGCTACCAGATTCATGGCGCGCGGCGGGCCGTGCGCAGCGGGATGAACAGGGCGGCGGCAAACACTACCAGGAACGGTGCAGACAGAATCGCGGCGTCGTTGCTGCCAAACGCGATCAGGTTCAGGTGCAGATCGCCGATCCATTCCAGCCGCATGAACACCAGTATCAGGCCGCCGAAGGTGGGGCACGGCAGGCCACCATGGCCGGCCATCAGCAGCGTGGGCGCCAGCAGCGCAGCCAGGAAGGCAAAGCCGGCCCGATACAGCCACGGATTGCCCTGCCAACGCGGCGCACGCCGCCACATCAGTACCAGCAGGGCCAGTGGCAGCAGCGGTGCCAGCAGCACCAGCGCCAGGCTCATGGCCATGCGGTTTCACCCGCGCCGCGGTGTTCTGCCATAAGACCCTGCATGCGCTTCTCCTGTAGTCGTCCTTGAAGGGTGCATTGTTGCGGTTGCGGACGGAGTGTGCCAACCAAGGTTGGCACCTGCCTGCGCATGCCGTAACGATTCGTTGCGCGGGCGATGACGCGGGCGAAAGGCGCCCGGCGCTACACTCACCCCAGTGCTTCATGGGGGGATCACTCATGCGCCTGCTGCATCTCACCCTGCCAGTGTCGAACGTCGAAACCGTGGCGGACTATTTCCGCGACGTGCTGCAGCAGCGCGTGGTCGGCCACCATGTGCACGTCGGCTGGAGCACGATCAGCCTGCAACCGGCGGGCACCCACGCCACCGGTGGCGTGCATCTGGCCTTCAACGTGCCCGACAACCGTTTCGGTGAAGCGATGACGTGGACGCGGTACGTGCCGCCGCCAGCGCGCGATTCGGCCTGCAGCCGCTCAGCCCCCCGTCGGCGCAGTTCGCGCCGATGGGCGACGACGAGGGACTGCTGATTGTGGTGGCCGCCGACCGCCGCTGGTTCCCCGAACAGAAAGACCTGCCCAATGCGCAGGGCCTGGTGCTGCAGATCGGTGAGGTGGCTGGCAGCGGTGAACTGCACGATGCCGCGCGCGGCTGGCGGGTGCAGACCGTCTAGTTAGCGCCTACCAACACGCGCCACCGCCGGCGCGGCGCCGATTTCACCGATGCCGCTCGGTGTCGATCTGCGCATGCAACACGCGCAGCTGGGCGACGCTGTCTTCGAACACCTGCATGTCCGCATCGACCAGCGCGGACCAGTCGGGTGCATGCCCCAGCAGCTGTGCCACCTGTTGCTGCGGAGCGCGATCGAAGCCCTCGCCCAGCACCTGCAGGTAACGCACGCGGAACCCTTCCGGGTCCTGCTGGTCCAGCGCATACAGCTGCACGGCCAGCAACCCGGCGTAGAGGTAATTGACCAGGTAGTTCGGGTCTTCATACATCAAGCGCTTGCCGATCCAGGCGTTGCGCAGTTCCGGGTAGCGCTGCGGGTGCTGCCCGTAGCGGGCCAGCACCTGCCCAGTGAGCTGGTCCAGATCATCGGCAGTGCCCAGGCTGTTGTTGGCCACGCCCTGGTAGATGGATCGCTCCAGCTGCGCCTCTTCGGCCGAGGTGAACACCTGCAGCACCATGTCGTCCAGCAGCGACTTGAGGTAGTAGGCCTTGGCGCGTGGGTCGTGTGCCTGCTGGTACAGGCGGTCGCGGAAGCGCAGTTCGTTGTAGATCGCAAACGCTTCGGTCAGCCACGCGCTGCCGTTGAGCTGCAGTGGCGACGCGTGGTTCCGCAGCATCCATTGGCCGTGCAGGCTGTGCCCGGCTTCATGGACGATCTCCACGTCACTTTCCAGATCCCCACTGCGCTGGCCCACGAACAGCAGCGCGGGTGCATCGGGTGCAAACACCGGGAATGCGTCCTGGCTGCGCTGGCCGCGCGCGGTGTCCAGGTCCATCCGGTGGCTGGCAGGGTCCAGCAGCGTGCGCAGTTCTTCTACGTAGGCCGGGCCCAGGTGCTGCATGGCGTCGGCGGCAGTATCGCGCAGCTGTTGCAGGGTCAGCACGGGCGGAATGTAGCCGGCATCGGGCACCGTGGTATCCCAAGGCTGCGGGTTCGCCACGCCGCTGTTTTCTGCATGCCGCAGCAGTTGCTGCTGGTACGCATCGCGCTGCGCGGCATGGCGTTCCACCGCGGCCAGCGTGGTCTGCACGGTGGCGGTGTCCAGCCCCATGTGGCGATAGCCACGCTCGGTAGCCGAGGCGTGGTCCTGCACCTGCGAGGCGCGGTCGTTCACCTGCACCAGCCCCAGCAGCACCGAGGCCATTGGATCGCGCCGCGATTGCAGGCCCTGCCAGTAGCCCTTCCAGCCTGCCTCGCGCAGCACGCGGTCGGGCTGCTGGGCAAGTGCCAGCCGGTCGGCGCCGGTGTCCCACTGGCGCCCGTCGCGCTGCAGTTGCGGATAGACGGCCGTGCGCATGATCTGCCGGCGCAGACGCGCGAAGCTGTCCATGGCCGGGCCGGCCAGCGCCTCCACGGCGTCATCCAGCGCGGGGTTGCTGGGAAGGGCGGCTTCCTGCTGCGCGCGCTCGCGCAGGAACGGGTACGCGTTGGCCCATGCCGCATCGGCCGGCGCCGCATGCAGCGCCGCCCTGCCAGCGCGGGCGATGCGGCTGCATAGGCCCATGACCTGGTCCAGCGCCTGTGCCGGGCGACGATCGCGGGCATCCCGACCGGCCTGCAGGTGCAGGTAGGCGTAATGGCGCAGGCACTGCGCCTGCAGCTGTTCGGCGTGGCGGAAGCGGCTGGCGGGATCGCCCCCGGTCGCGGCCTGCAGCGCCGCCGTCTGCTCGACCAGGACGGTGCGCGCCGTCTGCTCGGCGCTGGCGCTGGTGAAGTACGCGCGATCATCGGCGTGCAGGGCCTGCGCGCTGGCGGTGCCAGCGGCAAGCAACAGCGCGGCGATGTGGGCAAAGGTTCGCATCCTGCGGGTGTTCATGGCATGTCCTTGCAGCGTCGAGCTTGCTCTACTGCCTTTCGCATTACGCCAACAGCAGTCGAGCAAGCTCGACTCTACCGGGGCCGCGAGGCCCGCGTGGCTCAGATCGATTCGTCGGCCCGGCTGACCAGCGTCCAGCACGGGGTGCGGGCGAAGGTGTAGACCTGCTGGTCGCTGGTATCGGGGGTGCGCATCAGCACCTGCATCTGGCCGTCGGCCTGCGGAGTGACGGTCATTTCGCGGCCGCGGGCGCCCAGGCTGGCCGGGTCAGGCATCACCGGCCAACCGACGTCGGCCAGCGGCACCTGCTTTTCCACGGTCTTCGGCTCGGGCTCGGCACCGGCATCGACGTAGCTGTCGCGCAGCGGATCGGCGGTAGCCGCTTCCTGCAGCGCGATCTCGTTGCCGAAATGCTTCAGGAAGGTGTCGAACTGCTCGTGCGGGCAGGCCGGGGCGGTGGTAGCCGTGGCTGCGGTGGATGCGGTGGATGCGGGTGCAGGTTCGGCGGCCTGGACCGCAGCGGGTGCGGCGTCTGCAGGTTGCGCCTGCGGGGCCTGCGGGGTCTGTGTGCAGGCAGCCAGGGCAAGGCTGACGAAGGGGGCCAATAGTACAAGGGAACGGCGGGAGCGCATGGGATCATCCTGATTCCGGTTCGGTCGCACCATCCTACCCTGCGCCGTACAATCGCGTTTTTCACCCGCCCGGCCCTGCCATGCGTGCCCTGTTCCTGTTGATTGGCCTGTTGCTGCCCGCGCTGTGGCCGGCCGTTGCGCTGGCCGTGGAGGCGCGGCCCGGCGATCTGCTGTTTGTCAGCGCCGGCCAGACCGGCCTGAGCGCCGCCATCGACGATGCCACCGCGCACGAAGGTGGTACCCGCTTCGACCACGTAGCCCTGGTGGCCGACGGTGCGGACGGACTGCAGGTGCTGCATGCCGATGAAAAGGGCTCGCGGCAGCAGACGCTGGCGGAGTTCCGTCAGGATGCCCGGGACAAGCGGCGGCAGGTCGTGGTGTATCGCCTGCGTGCGGCGCAGCCGCAGGTGCTGGCCGATGCCATCGCCACCGCCCGCACGATGCTGGGCAAGCCGTACAACACGGCCTACGTGTTGAACGAGGACAGTTACTACTGTTCGGACTTCATTGAACGGGCTTTCCGCGCGCACCATGTGTTCGCGCTGCAGCCGATGAACTTCCGCAACCCGCAGACCGGGAAGATTTCCCAGCACTGGGTGGATCTGTACGCCGGCATGGGAATGGCAGTGCCGCAGGATCTTCCGGGCACCAACCCCAACGACATGGCCGCCACGCCGGCGCTGCAGCGGGTAGGCGTGCTGTAAACCGCCCGCGATTACGAGCGAAGCCCCGCACCAGGCGGGGCTTCACCGTTCACGCGCAGGCTGCACGCGGGTCATTCTTCTTCGTCATGGCCGCCCTGCTGCTGGTTGCGCTGGTTGCGCTGCTGCTGTTCCTGCTGCTGTTGCTGCTGCTGGTCGCGGCCACGCCCCTGCTGCTGATCCTGCTGGTTCTGCTGGCCCTGCTGCTTCTGGTTCGGGTTCTGGTTCTGCTGTGCCATGTCCGATCTCCAAATGCCACACGCGGAATGCGGTGGACGTGCGCATGGTCTGCAGGCGAAGGTTAACCACGCGTTGCAACGCGGCTACGAGCGCGTGCACGGCGGTGAATGAACACCTGCGGGCCCTTGTGCCGCAAGCACATGAAGGGTTCATGCGGGTTGCGCATGTACTTATGCCAGCGCCGGGCCGGGCCCATTAAGGTGGGCGTGCGCTTGCTGGCTGCGCAGGGCCGCCCGACAATCGACCGCCCTTCCCTGCACTGAGTGAGCGATGGACCGTTCCGCCCCCCTGTTCCGCCGGGTGAATGCACGTGCACGCAACAGTGGCCACGGTGTGCACGGCGGCGACTATCGCCACGAGCGCCATCGGAAGGCCACCCTGTCCAGCGACGCCACGCGCGGCTCCATGCACGCCGGGCATCGGCACGGCCGCGATTACACACCGCTGTTCCGCTTCCTGTTGTCCAAGGTGGGCCGGCCCTGGGGGCAGGTGC